>Ga0164313_10003976_pt1 | contig 13195 bp, 17 predicted proteins | sample GuaBasSedimGuay4_FD_113735 | JGI IMG/M metagenome (GOLD analysis project Ga0164313, IMG submission 113735) | Subseafloor sediment microbial communities from Guaymas Basin, Gulf of California, Mexico - Guay4, Core 4569-4, 0-3 cm | ecosystem: Environmental > Aquatic > Marine > Hydrothermal vents... | reverse complement strand
TTAAAAAATTCTTCATGATCCCAATAATTCCTCTTCTACAATAATATCTAATAAGGTTCTACCGTTTATACTAATGAGATCAGCTGGGCCATCGTGGTTTCGGAGTAATTTTAAAGCCCCAGATGGGGTGTATAGTTCTAGTATAGTATTCCCTGTGGCACCTAAAGCAACATAGGGATTAGCTGACCTTTCAATCATTTGCGTGCGCATAACATCATACACATCTCTCCCTAAATGAATAAAGGGGCCAATTTTTTCGCCCCTATTATCCATTTTACTAACTAATTCTCTTATTTGACTTACAGTATCCATTACAGTTCCTCTACATTAATCTCCGTTATTTTCATTTCTTCGTTTCTAGCAGCTAGAGCAATATCATCAGCACTTAAACACGCATCATATACTTCTTTTAAAATTTGTTTACTAGATGTGATGAAGAATTTCATATTGGTTTCACCTTTAACAGCTGGGTATTTACCAAACGCCCACATCATATTACTAACTTTACCAGTGGCTTCTGACACAGGGTGGTAAATAACACCTAAGGATTTTGCTAGTTCATATGTTTCATTTTCAGTATCTACAATACCAGTATCGTAGCGAAGCATAAATTCAGCAACTCTATATGGAGCACCAACTCTATTCTTTTTACCTTTAACTCTAACTTTATGACCTACTTGGAAAGCTCCACCAGTAATGGTTTTACCTTCTTCTAATCTTCCATCTTTTTTATCTACTCTTTCAACTTGAAGCATATAATCACAAAAATGCTTTAGTGCTCTACCATCAGGAATGATCCATGGGTTATTCATCTTTTTATATTGATCCATCTCTTCATAAACTTGTTGAATTAAATAAGTTGAGATATTATATCTTCTAATAATAGGAAGAAGTCCTTTGAGTGCAGGTCCAAGGTATTTAGCCCCAGAACCACCCATGGTTAGGTCGGTTGATTTAGCTTTGTGGTCTCCAGGGTAGCGGATAGATTTAACTGAATCTATCATTAAACCGTTTATAGGTGCTCCATCTTGTAACATTTCAAGAACATCTTTTTCAATCCAATCGAATATTTCTAATGGATCATTGGTTTGCTTAACTAGAAGTCTATCGAGATCACCACCCAACTTTTCGAACCAATCACCATTGAAACTGAACTCAGCATCAATAAGAATTTGGATTGATTCGGGGTGTTTCTTTTGTAGTTCAACCAAACAAAGCTGGGAAAGCAATGATTTACCAGATGACTCTGGCCCAAAGAAACATACTGCCTTACCCTCGGTAAGACCTGAATTACCAACAGCCCAGTTAAAACTAGGTGAGGCAAGTTGTATTACATTTTCGGATGGTCTAGGGATTGATGATGCTACTTTAGCAAAATCTCCTTCTAGTTGTTTCATCCATTTTTTAGTTGACATTTACTCCTCCTTTTTATTCTTAACACTGAAGAAATTAGTTTCATAATCTCCAATTATATCTATAGATAACTCACCAATCATTTCTATTGTAATATTAGCAACATTGCGAGGATTAACTTCCACCTTGAAATTAGTTACACCCTTTAGTAGTTTCCCATCAATTAAGATTTCGCAATTAGCACCCACTGTAGGTTGACCATTTCTGTCTTCTTCTTTTCTTTTGTCTCTCAATTCTATTTTATGCATCATCATTTCTCCTGTATGCTCTTCTCATCTTTGAGAATAAATGTAAATAAAGCTTGGTTATACTTCTTTGCTGATTCAAACCCTACATACTTTAAATTATCCTCATGAATATCAAATGTTGATTTTTTTGTATATTTAAAATCTTTATTTTCAATTTCACAAATATAATCTTCTACAATAACCATTCCCACGTGTGGTTCAGTTGTATAGGTCATCATTACTGTCCCCATACAACCAGATTGTGTGTGTTTTACATAACTACCATCTTTAAATTTAGGCTTAAATCCACAAGATGTTAAGAAAAAAATAATCAATAACATCTTCATATTAATACCCCTCAAATGCTGTACCTTGCACTTCGTTAAAAGAAATCTTTTTAACATCGTCATGGGCACATCTAAATGCTTGGTATTTGTTTTTAAGGAATACAACCATTGCTTCTGATGATGCAAATCTATCTTTAGCAGATATAACATCATCATCTAGATCAACATACATTTCACGTACACCATTAGATAATTTGATACCTTTCTTCTCACAATAATCTCCAGCCCTATCTAAGTATGCAATTGCTTTAGCTTTATCTAATCTTGCTTTTGATTGTAAATTTGCTTTAACAGCTTTTGATAACATTGAACTTGTTGTGTCCATTGCCATAATAAATTGCTGTAGGTAATTAGGTGCTAGTATTTTGTTCATACCCCCAACATCTTTTATTAACTTTGTAAATTCAACTAATTTAGTTACATTTATTGTTTGTAATTCATTCATTATTTTGATCCCTTACTTAAATTATCTTTAGCCCATAAAGGTTGTAGATTAGTATGATGCACAGCTTTCTTTAATTCTGAATCTACAGTTAGGTCAAAGTTAGATAGAGCTTTAATATGATCCATGTGCCAACCTGTTTTATTCCAATTATCCCAAGTCATACCTTCTTCAAATTTATTCTCTATGTAAATCTTAAACTCCTCAATAGTACATCCTAAATCACTAACAGCTGAACTTGATCTATACTCTCTCTTTATGGCCTTGTTTAGCCTTGATCTAAGATTATTTCTTAATTTTTTATTAATAAAGTTAGAACATATAATTGAACAGTAAATATTTATTTTAGTTTTTGGTGTAAATAACTTATTACAACATCCACATTCAATTGGTAAATATATCTTCTTTTGTCGCTTATCTCTTTGTTTTTTGTTAATTTTATCTTTTTCTAATTGAGATAATTTGCTATATTTTGCTCTTTTATTAATTTTAGCTTGAATTTCTTTACATTCAAAAGAGCAATAGATGTGCTGTTCTCTAATTGATATAAATTTAGTTCCACATCTATTGCAATTTTTCATATTTTTAAGAATTGAAAATTTGATCAGCCATAGCTAAAATATCTTCTGTATCAGTTGTAGAAGCTACTGGGGCTTTCCCTACCGTAGTTGCAGTTGGAGTATTATCTTCAACTGCACCTAAATTTAACTTCACACTGGCATTACCTTGTGGCACTGCTACAGTTTCCGCTACTGGTTCAAAGTTTGTATTTGAAGCTTCTTCTAAACCAAAACCTGTAATTAATAGCTCAGGGATTTCTGCTGCTGCATTAATTAAGTTAGCAACTAAAATATCTTTTAACTCATCATATGTTAGTTTTTGATAAAGATTATTAAGATCATATCCAATTGTTTCAAAGTTTTGAACAATATTTTCTGACAATGGACTTCTATCATCTTGAAATGATGGAACACCATTTGCATCTTTAACCATTGTTTGGTTTTTAATAGCATCGTAAGTTGTATCAAACCCTTTACCGGCTCTCTTTACATTAAACCAAACACCAGAATCAGATGGATCTGAACTTAAAGAAGTTGGATCTTGATTATAATCTGTTATATATTGATTCATAAGAGCAATAACCTTCTTATGGGCTGTTGTCTTAAGCTCTAATATACCAATTTGACCAGATTTATCAGATGCATTATATACATATACTGATTTAGGTCTCAAGTTTGAAATAAACTCATTTATTTTTTTAGCATTTTCTTCGTCTGTGATTGTATCTACTTTTTTCTTAAGTAAATCTAAATAATCATAAACTGGACATTGACCTTCATAGGTTGAAGATGATGCGAATGGTCTCATACGCCCTGAATTTGGATCAATAAGTCCCCAAATAACATTCCACTTACGATATGGATAACCGTTAGCTTCTGGTCCAAAAGGTGGTAAGAATCTAGTGATATTATCACCGTCTTGTACCTTATGACGAACTGTTTTTTTAAATGATTTTGGGTTTAAAGAATCGAGGTTGATTTTGATGTTTGACATCTTTGTTTCTCCTTAGCTAGCTTTTCAGCCATAGTTTATTTTTACTACCGTCAATCGGCATATTTATATTATACCACAATGTTCTAATTAACAGCCTTTTTGGTTATTTTTTTAGAATTTCTCATGTTAAATCCAAGGTTTATAAAAGCTGCTGAGCCTTCAATGTCAGGACTTAAATAATAAACTGTGTCGATTAGTGGACCACGACTTAATAATTGTTTTTCAATTGCTTTATCTAGCAAGTTAAGTCCATTGTCTTTAATTACTTTTAAAATAATTTCTGCATATGCTTCATCATCTTTATACATTAAATTATCATATCTTTGTAGTTTTAAATGATATGGATTAATTGTTTCATCATAGTTACCTGTGATGAGCATTAATGTCTCTCTGATATTCCTAATTGTAGCAATTTTATTAACTCCGCGTTTTCCTTTTGTAGCAACAACTTCTTCTAAAAAATTTGGTTTAATAATAACCATTTCATTATTCTTTAGTTTTTCTGGTGCCTTGTCTACTCTAACATATTCCATTCTTCCTCCTAATTAATTATTTCAATCTCTTTAAGATTTATACTTGACGATAACCTCCATCCTTCTTTTAAGGTCCCTCTTATATATACAATACTGTTCTCTGGAAAGCGTAACGGCTTTTTTCTATTCCAGTCTACACATTCAACATTAGTATAGCCATCGGAGAGTTGTATATTAAGCATACAATATTCTTTACCTGATTTCTTTGATATACCTTTTCTAATATTAGAACCTTCATATAACATAATCATACCAACTTCTTCTTTGTATCCTTGGTTTATTAAACCCTCAGCTATTTTTACATTATTAATAATAGTAGTTTTAGATCCATCTTGTCTTGGCATTAAGAAGGGTGCACCTTTCTTACCTGTACTTATTAGATGTGGCCATTTTGCTTTTAAGAAATTCTTCACATCGGTATCTGATAGTAAGTGTTTATTAAAAGTCTTATTCATATCTTTTTCCATAAAGAATATATTTAATGGGTTGGTATCTTTAACATCTGGCTTCCAAGCTATCTTACCACCCCTAAGTTGATTATATTCAGCTAAGAATGCAAGTCTTTGATCTGCATATGTGGGTAAGGATTTATCCATCATTGAGTCAGCAGCTCTAGCTTTTACCATAGCCTCAATTACCCCTTTGTTAACCTTGCGATGTTCTATTCTCTCAACATAGTCTGCTAAATCTTTGAATGGACCTTTTGCAACTAATTCTTTTACAGATGCCGGACCAACTCTCTTTATTGCTGATATTGGGGCAGTTATATGTTCACCATCAACAATAAAGAATTCAGATGGATTTTTCATAGATGGTGGTTTTACAATATCACCTAGTAATGAAATAAAAGTTCTTGTTTTTTCTTCTTTACCTTCATTGTTTAAAACTGCTGACCACCATTCTAATGGATGATGATGCTTAAGATACATTGTAATGTATCCCAATTCAGCATAACAATGACTATGTGATCTATTGAAGGAATATCTGGAGAATGCTTGAATTGTGTTGCATAGTGCATCTTGTTGTTCTACGGTCCAACCTCGTGGTCCTGTTGCTGTTCTAATACGATCAAACGCTGACATCATAACATCATGTTTCTTTTTAGCAATAGCATCTCTGATTCGATCTGTCTCTTCTAGTGTATATCCACAGATATCAACTAAAATCTTCATAACTTGCTCTTGGTAAACAATAATCCCATAAGTTTCTTCAAGAATTGGCTTTAGGTCTGGATGAACAAAAGAAACACCCTTTTTACCCATTCTAATGTCCATATACTGCTGTGTGGCTGATATAGCATCTTTCAATAAAACTCCAGGGGTTAATTCTACACTTACAATTCTTCGCTTATCCATCCTGCATCCTCCAATATTTCTATTAATCCATCTACATTTAATTCATTTTTAACTTTATCAAATTTAACTAAGCCTTCCTTTATTAACTTGTATGTTAAAACTTCATAACTTTTATGTATTCTAGTGTGTTCAGATACTGAACATAAAACCAAATTAGAGAACTTATTATTAAGTTTATCACCATCTATGTGGTGTATCTGTTCTTTATTATTAAAGTTTGGCCATGTGCCTGTGTTTTTATACCAAACTTCATGATGTTCTCTTACTGATTTGTTTAAAGTATCAGACCAAACCATCTTATATCCATCTTTTATATAATCTTTAGATTTAGTTTTTGCATACTTTATTACTCTACTATCTGTAGCCTTTGTAAGACCTGTATTCCAAGCCTTCTTGCCTATTTTTGTTCTTTGGGCATCAACTTTTATACCGTTTTTCTTCATATATTGCCAAACTGTAGGCCTACTAATGTTAAATTTATCAGCAACACCTTGTAATGACACATTATTGCTCTCATAGTATTTAATCATTTCTCTTATTTTTGATTCTTCAATTTTTCTTGCCATATCGTAAGCTCCTTTTCTTCATAATATTCAATACTTCCGTCATTATATTTTACCATAACGGTAGCATTAGACGAAAAGTGACAATCCATCGCTCCAGGTCTAAGTAGTGCTGTCATAATACTCAAATGACCACGCTCGGTTGGTGTGAATTGCGGTGCTGCATTTTTAACAACATCTGTATTAAATTGAAATGATGAATCGGTTTTCTTATTATAAAAATCAGTATATATACCTTCATCTTCTGGTAAGCGATATATAAGTGCTACACCATTATCATCTAATTCTAAATAGTTAATCTTATCTTTTAATAATTCAACACAATCTGTAACCATTGCCATAGTATTAAGACCAAGTAAATCAGCCTTAACTAGAGAACTATTCTCTACCATTTTAGCATTATATTGTGTTACATAGATATTTGCATTCATACCATTATCCCACATAGATAATGTTGGAACACGTCCATCTCTTAGGTTAATAGTTGATATAACAAATGCTGATGCATGCCTAGACCAACCCCTAACAATCCCTAAGAGGTCTTTTACTAATCCCTCAATATCAGGATAGGTATTGAAGAAATTCTGTAATTGCTCATTATCCTCAAGTTGTCCTCTATGATAATCTCCCTCTCTATCATTATATCCATATAGAAAGTCTTTCTCTTCAACTCCCTGAGGTGAATCTGGAATAGTCTTACATACGGCATCTATTTCAAAATCCTTACGATTACGACCATATATGGCCATCATAGCATCTTTAATTGCATTCTTAGTTTTCATTGTTGAGAATGTAGATATCTGTGCAAAGCCTAAATCATACTTATCTTTAAGATAATTCATAACATGGGGACGAGCTGTTCTTGAAATATCCATATCAATATCTGGCCATGAGCCAGCACGGATACGAGCATGAGATAGAAATCTCTCAAATGGTAGTTCAGCTTCAACGGGATCAACATGGATAATTTGTAGATAATAAGATATCAAACAACCACCAGCTGAACCCCTTCCAATTGATTGTAAGAATCCTGCATCTCTTGAAAATTGAGATACATCTTCATATACTAGAAAGTATGGTATGAAATTCATTGCTTCATTCTTCATTATTACATCTAATTCTTTTTTAAAGCGTTCAATATAAACTGGATCATCTTTCCATCGGCCATGGCCTTTTATTTTTTCCATCATTACATAATAAGTTTGCTTATCGTAATCGTCTGTTTTAGCTTTTATGTATGATGGGATTTCTATTTCAGGTAGATGGAAGTCAAATGTAATATCTATCGTCTTGGCTTTATTGGTTATATCTAAAGTATGCTGAATCCATTTACTATATTCAAATTCAGTCAAATCATCACCAAGATGAACTTTGAGTTCTCTATACACCTGATCTGCATTCTTAATATGGTAAGACTCATGAAAGTGTGCCCCATTTGAATGGGCATTCTTTGATAAGCAATCTTGAACTAGTTTATCTTCAGGTTTAATAAAGCAAGCACCAGAAACAGGTATTGCTTTTACATCAGCAAAATTCTTGACATACTCAAATATAAATTTATTATATGATTTATTTAAATTACCATCTTTAATTAGATCATTTTGCTTAACATTCCTAAAACCAATCTTGCCATCAAATATTCTTGTAATATCAATTGGATTGAATTCTAAGTAGACGTTTTTAAGTCTATCAAAGATTTCATGAAATCTCTTATCCGCCAGTTCCGCATCGCCAGCTTGAAATGCTTGACCAATTGGTCCATGTATATCTGCAGTACCGAACACCAACCCTTTCTTGTGGGCGACGACTTGACTTAGGGTTAGGCATGGTGTATTAATACCATTTACCTCTGTTGCAGTATTGTAACCTAATGAGGATAGTTTTATTAAATTATTGTAACCTTCATTTGTAACTGCCCAAGCATTTAATGAGAATGGGTCTACATGAGGTACTGGTCCATCGTCAATAATTACATTTAATCCAACACCCGACACTGCTACGGTATCTTCTTTGTTTCTAATTGAGTTATATAATGAAATTGCTGACCCCTGATCTACAATAGAGATACCAGGGATATTATTATCTGCGGCATACTTATACCAAGTCTCTGGCAATGGCACACCATCAGCCATGTTATATTGTGAATGTATGTGTAATTGTGCCATCTCTGGCCATGCATCAGCATTGATTTTAATATCTTCAGCTAATATTGTTGGTGTATATACTGTGTTATCTTCATTTAACAATCCTGCCATTATTTCATCTACTTTTATTGTTGCTTCAATGTCAGATAAAGCATCATGGGCATTAATTGGAATACCATATAGCTCTGCTAGAACACCTAACTTTAAGGATTGAGATGCGATTTTAGTTTTTACACTTTTAGCCCTCATAAAGGTACAATGAACAGTTATGTCGAACATTCTAAAGAAATCTGATGTTCTATCTAATTTTTTAAATGTGGATGCTATAAATCTCTTATCAAAACCTACATTATATCCAGCAATAGTAAATTTAACACCAAAAGAATTTACATATTGAACAAACTTCTCTATCATAACCTCTGGTGATTGATATGTTTTTAACATATCTAATGTAGTACCAGTAACCTTTAGGGCATATGGATCTATACTATTCCAGTTAATCGGCTGGCAGAATTCGTTAAATGTTTTTTGACGCACCCCATTGATTATAGGGATGCACGCTAATTGGATTATATCTTGTTTTTTTTCGTTAAGACCTGTTGTTTCCACATCAAGGTAGAGGTAATTCATTTATGCTCCTTAGACTTGAAAGTATTATTCAAGGGGTTAAGATTCTCTTATAAAAAATATTATAGACTAAAGTTAAAATCTATTTTTGTAGTTAATGTATCAGATGTATTTAGTACTAATGAAACATACATAGAATAAATACCTTCGTGTGCTAAAGCATCTAGGATACCAGCGAAGTATGTATCTTGGTGAATGCCACCTAATTTTAAGTTATCTGGTTCAAAGGTAACATCTACAGTTGAAGTAAATACTTTAATACCGGCAGTAGCAGATGCATTTAGTGCTGTAGATAATACTGGATATGCTATCCCTGGAGCAAGTTCAGTCCCTATAAAATCAACCCCTGCTTGGAAAACAACTGCCATATCACTTTCAAACCCGCCAGTACATGTACCGGAATAATCTTCTCTTAAACTCATTATTCGCCTCCGTTAGCTTGCTTAGCATATCTAAGACTTTCTATTTTTTCTAGTAAAAATTCAATTTTTGCTTTTTCATACTTTGAAGCAGATGAATAACCCGCATTAAGATCTTTAACAATCTCTTTGGCTGCAGTTAATTGTTTATCTTCTTCTTTTTCATGATGCAGTTGTTTAATTGCAAATTCTGATGTAATTAGTTCTTTTTCTGCTGCTGATTCTGTAATATCTATCTTAGATGCAACATAAGATTCGGTGAGTATTTTATCCCATTTATTCTTAGCCATTAATTTCCTCCATGGTTATTTTTATCATGAATCAATTATACTAATGGGATTTTTTCTATAGTTTATTTGCTTTTCTTTCTTTTCTTTCTTGTTGTGTTTTTTTATGATGACAAGAGGGTTCATTATTATGCTTGGCTACATCTTTAAGTTTATATGAACACAGGATTTGTAGGTTATCTTTGTCACAAAATAGTCTATTTACAAAACCATTCCAATCCTTAAATTCCTCATCGGTAGGAATAACTGGGATAATGTGATCTACTGCAATCTCTACACCCTTAAATAACCCACTGCAATCTACACACTTATATCTTATTGCTTTTCTTTTTGCCAATGTTCCATCTTTCTTAAATTGGTCATGTTCGGTTCTCGCACTTTTTTTGACCTCCTGAACCATAGGTGAACGTGAAAAAGTTCTACGTATAGCAGAGCGTATTTGTGAATTTTGGTTGTATTTAGGTTTCTTCTTCTTAACCTTACGCTTATTACTTTTTTTCATACGAGTATTATACTAAAGTAGATTTGCTGCTATGTCAGCCAATTCGGATCTTTCACCTTTGGTAAGCTCTACATGGGCAACGATCTTTTCTTTCTTCATACGATCAGCTACATAAGTAAGACCATTATTAATAGCATCTAAGTATGGGCTATCAATTTGATCTGCATCACCTGTAAGTACTATCTTAGTTCCTTCACCAACTCTAGTTATAATAGTCTTAACTTCGTGTGGTGAAAGGTTTTGGGCCTCATCAATAATCATGAACTGATTAGGAATTGATCTACCTCTAATATAAGTAAGTGCTTCTACCTTTATTAATCCTTGATCTACTAATAGTTTCCATTGTTGGTTAATACCACCATGCTCACCGAATAGAAAGTCAAGGTTGTCGTAGATTGGAGACATCCATGGATCTAGCTTCTCGTTTATATCACCTGGAAGAAAACCTATATCTTTCCCCATTGGAATAACAGGTCTAGATATTAATATCTTTTTATATTTTGATTCTTCTAGTGTCTTTGTTAATGCTGCAGCAACCGCTAGCAGTGTCTTACCGGTACCAGCTTTACCAACTAAAGATACTAATTTTATATCATCATTTAGTAATGCATCTAATGCAAATCTTTGTTCTGCATTCTTAGGTACTATTCCCCACGTTGCAGCATTTGTTATCAAAGGAAGTAATCCGCCTTGTGCTATAGAATATCTACCTAATGCAGAATTACGATCATTACCTTCTTCTAATATAATAAAATATTGATTATCATGGTCACCTTTAAATTTAACAAAATTATCATCTCTAAAGGTATCTAGTTCTTCTTTTGTCATGTATGTAACACTATGTCCTGCATACAACTTATCGTTTTCAACTTTAACTTTGCCAGCTTTATAGTCTTCAGCTAGAACTGAAATGGCATCTGCTTTTAGTCTTACATTTAAATCTTTAGATACAACTATCCCACCAATTTTAAATGCAGTATATAAAATTAGATCATCATTAATTTTTAAATCTAAACCTAATGGAACGTCATCTTCTTGTTTTACTACTGTAATAAATAACTTAGCACCGGTGTGTAATTCGACCCCTTTAGCTAATTCACCTTTCTTTCTCAGTGCATCTACTTCTCTTGCAAATGCTCTAGCATTACGAGCCTTTTCTTCTTGACCTTTCTTGTGTCTATCTACCTCTTCAATTACTATGAGTGGTATATGTACATCGTTATTATCAAATTTATATATACATAGTGGATCTGTTAGGATTATGTTAGTATCTAATACGAATTTTTTCTTCAAGACTTGATTCTCCTTATGTTCGATTGATATAGGGATTATACTTAGATTATTAATCTAGTGCGTTTTTGATGCTGAGTTTTTTTAATTCACATGTGACTGATTCATACTGTAATTCATTTAATATTGAAAGCATACAAAGTAATTCAATTAGCTTTAGATCTATCTTATCTTCGCCTTTCTGCATGTCTATTCCTTCTTCTTATTCTCTTCATTTATAGCAGCTATCTCTTCTTTACTATATATTTTAACTGGATTTTTTCTTGTTTTTCGCTTTAATTCTTTAACTTCTCTACTGATTGCATTAACACCAGATCCACCATATTGCTTTACACTATCCATTGTGTGGATACCTGTTTTTTCACCAGTATTGTTTGCTTTTCTACGAGCATTATCTTCTGGTTTGTACCCTTTATATCCTGATTTCTCAATAGACCATTGTCCGTTCTTTTCAAATTTAACCATTGGTTGAGCCTTAATTTGAGCTTGGGCATCTTTCATCTTAATGTCTTTGAGATCTTTATTTTGAATCTGTTCTGCTTGCTTAACAGGGTTCTTTTTGGATGGTTGGGTTATGCCTAGACTGGGAGTTTTGGAGTTGTTTCCACCAGGTTTACCTGCTGTAGTTACACTCTTAATGGTTGGAAGTATTGCACCTAATTTAACAGCCCCTTTACCACCAATACCACCTTGTTTCATGGCTTTAGCGAGACCTTCCTTTAATTTCAATAACTTATCTTTTAACTCATCCATGGTCTTATTATACCATAGTCTGAACTATCTTGGATATGCCATTGCGTTTTTCTACCATAACGGTTTGATTAAACATGGCTTTAGCCTCAGTGGCGTGATCAACTGCCCATATTTGACGATGCTGTGAAAATTTTGTGAGTAGATCAATAACCATCTCTCTGCCAACTGAATCTAATCCGTTGAATGGTTCATCTAACAAAATTGGGTTAAGTGAGAGGCCGTATTGTCTGCTTAAAACCTCAATAATTGCAAAATCTAAGGCTAATGATAGGGCCCTAACTTCGCCACCAGATAGTGATCCTATTGATCTCTCTTTGCCATTTATTGTTAGGGTTTCTGAGAATTTAGCCTTAATAGATTTATCTTTATTTATCTTATAAGTTTGTAGTATATATGTAGCACTTGGCCATATTTCACCTATAAACTCAGACACTGCTTCGTTAAAGTTATCCACAATAGAATCCATAACATACGCAGGAGCTCCTGTTGAGTCAAATATACTACTTACCGTATCTAGTAAGGATATTTCTGTAGTAATATTAGATGACTCTATATTTAACTGCTTAGCTGTAGTAACTATGTTTTTAACTTTTAGCTTTATATCGTCATTTTTAGAAACCTGATTAGAGAGGTTGTTATTCTCCGCTGTCTTTAAGTTAATTGAACTTTTATATTCAGAAATAGATTGTTGTGCAGTATTATAATCAATATACTCTTCTTGTTTTTTGAGCTTGAGTTT
>Ga0164313_10003975_pt1 | contig 13197 bp, 13 predicted proteins | sample GuaBasSedimGuay4_FD_113735 | JGI IMG/M metagenome (GOLD analysis project Ga0164313, IMG submission 113735) | Subseafloor sediment microbial communities from Guaymas Basin, Gulf of California, Mexico - Guay4, Core 4569-4, 0-3 cm | ecosystem: Environmental > Aquatic > Marine > Hydrothermal vents... | reverse complement strand
CCCGCCACATAGTTGCCACTGGCTACCACTGCGGCAGTGGAGTCGGTAACCTGGTAGGTCACCGGGTCGTTTATGGCCAGCTGACTGAAGCTGATGGTGTAGTCATCGCTGACAAACGCGTTGCTTGCCGAACTGCTTCCCGCCACAGCGGTCCCCGTATTTCCGGCATCGGGCTCAATAGCGAAAGTACCATTGCCGGATGCGATCGACATAAACACATCAAAGCCGGAATCCCTCACCGCCACCTGGGTACTGCTGCCAAGTTGCAGGAATCGCTGGCCGTCATCACCATTATAGGTAAACCCATTGCCCTGACGTGAAAAGGGTTCTGACTGGGCCTGGAAGCCGGCAAAAATATACTCGCCGCTGGCACCGCGGGTATTAGCCAGCGCCTGTAGCTCATCGATGCGGGCCGTCACTTCCGTCGCAATGCTGCGGCGAGTTTCCGGGCTCTGGCTCGCATTATTGGCCTGCACCACCAACTCGCGCACACGCTGCAGCACATTGCCGACATCCACCAGCACGGTTTCTTCCAGGGCCAGCTGGCCCTGGGCCAGATTGCCGTTGCGCTGGTATTGATCAACCAGATCCAGGTCTCCCGTGATATCCATAATCTGAACCGCGGCTACCGGGTCATCGGAGGGAGTCAATACACGCCGTCCCGTCGCCAACTGCTGCTCAGTGTGGCCGAGCTTGCCCTGCTGCGCCAGGATGGCGGAAATACCCTGCTGGAAAATTTGAACACTGGACAGGCGCATGATGATTTCCTAGCGTCGCGTTGCGTTTAACAGGGTTTGGAACAGCTGGTCGGCGACGGCGATCATTTGCGCAGCAGCCTGGTACGCCTGCTGGAACCGAATCAGGTTGGCGGCCTCTTCATCCAGGTTGACACCTGAAACACTGTCCCTGGCGGCCACCGCCTGCTCCAGCAGGACGCTTTCCGTTGTACTGTTGGTCTTGGCCTGCCGGGTTTGCACCGCGATATCCGCCACCAGGCTGCCATAGGTATCCTGGTAACTGGCCGTGCCGCCCATCAGTTCCCGGGACGTTTGCAGGCCGGCCAGCAACAGCGCATTGCGGTTGTCACCGCTGCCATTGGCGTTATTCTCTATAATGAACTCGTCGCCGGGCTGGGGCTCACCACTCACGGCAAATTCAAAGCCGGCCAGGGACAGTGTCTTACCATTACTATCGGACGATGGGTCATAAGCCAGGGGACCGCCGGCCATACCGGCAACGTCAAAACCAGGCACTCCCGCGCCCATCGCATCGGGGTTGAAGGTCAGGGTGACCGGGCCGGCCAATGGCAGACCCGAGATATCGGTAACCGCCAGGCCGCCAATCACCGCCGAACCGGTATTGGTTAGTTCTTCCTGTGAGCGCAGCGGAGACGCGGCGGCAAAATCCTCTGGTCGGTTCAATACGACGGCGAACAGCATCGCCCCCTGCCGTGTCGGCTGGATAGCGAACGCATCTCCATCCACCGGCGCACCCGCGACATCGATGGTCAAACCATCGACAGTAAAGGGCCCCGGACCCGTCTGCCCGGCGTGGGTGGTGAGATTGGTGAGCGTCCATTGACCGCTATCGAAGCGCAGGCTGTAGTCGTCGCCGGTCAGGGCGGTGACATCGCTAATTACTGTGCTCACCGAGGACAGGCCGGAATTACCCGGATGAGCGGCAGACGTCGCCTCCAGTGGCAGAAAAAAATCACCGCCGGGCTGCCCGTTGAGATCCACACCCAGTTGGTGCTGCTCATTGACCGTCGCCGCCATTCCCGTCGCCAACAATCCCAACTGGTTTCTCGCGGGATCCAGCATTTGCTCACGAAAATCCAGCAGAGCGCCCAGCTCACCGCCACTGAGAAAACGACTGAGGTCGGTAATACTGCCTGTCGGGCCGGCGGCCCCCACCATGAACTGCGTAGCATCATAGGGATTAGCGGCAGTCTGGAGTTGTTCCGAGGTAAACCCAACCACCACTGGCTGGCCATTACCTATCATCACATTGATGGATCCGTCTGATTGCTCGACCGTGGTTACACCTATTTTTCCTGACAACTGCTGGATCAACTGGTCACGTGCATCCAACAGGTCGTTGGGTGGCTGCCCACCCGCCCGAGCCGTGGCCTGAACAATCTGCTTATTAATATCGGCGATACTATCGGCCAACGCATTGATATCACTGACAGTGGCTTCAATGTGGCCATTCAATTCGGCGTCAATACCGCGAAAGTTGCTATCGAGGTAGTGAAAGCGGTCCGCCAGTACCTGTGCCTCTCCCACTAACACCTGCCGCTCCGGCAGGGACCCGGGGTTGTTGGCTACATCCTGCACCGCACCAAAAAAACTGTCCAGTACAGGGGCGAGGCCAACCGCAGGGTCCGCCAACAGGCCGTCCAGCCTGCTGGATAGATCGTAAAAAGTTTGAAACTCAGCCTGGGCTGAAGTGCGAGAGCGCACCTCTGAGGACAGGAACTGATCATAGAAACGCTCAACGGAATCGACTGTCACCCCATTGCCAATGAAGCTCCCGCCCGTAAACTGCGCCGGTAAGGTATCGAAATTCACGCGCTGACGACTATACCCCTCCGTATTGACATTGGAGATGTTGTGACCCGTAGTCGATAGGGCCTGCTGTAGCGAGAGCAGTGCCGATGTTCCAAGATTTAACAGATCTGCCACAATGTTCTACCCGCAAAGTGTCCCAATAATCCCACCGTTCTTGCCCTAATAGCGGCAATTATCAGAAATTCTTTAGCTCATTGATTACCGAGCCGACCGCCGTCGTGCCGATAATATCCATAATTTTCTCCGCATAGCCGGGATCAGTCGCATAGCCGGCATCCTGTAATCCGCTTAGAAATTCCCGACTGTCGGCGACTTTTTCCAGCGCCTGCTGATAGCGCGGATTGCTTTTCAAAAAACCCACATAATCCTCGAAGCTGCTGGCTATAGAGTCGTATACGCGAAAATTCGCTTTCTCCATCGCCGCCACACCGTCGCGAAATTCCAGTGAACCAACGGATGCGGTCTCTCCGTCCCAGGTCTCCCCGGCCTTGATGCCAAACAAATTAAAGCTGCTGCTTCCATCAAGGGACTGAATGACTCTCTTGCCCCAACCCGTTTCAAGCGCAGACTGGGCCACCAGAACCAATGGATCAAGGCCCAGCTTTTTGGCGGCATCAACCGCATGATCCCAAACGCCGCGAATAAACTCCTCCGGGGACAACGGGTCCCAGCCAGTTTGTCGATGGTCCGCATCAGCCGGCGCCGGTTCAACCCTGTCCCCGGCCGCTGCAACGGTTGAAACGCTGGTTTTATTAGATCCGGTCTCAGTAGATCCATTTTTGCTAGAGGAGACAACGCTCAGGTGCCGCCTGACATCGCTTAGTAAACTGGCGAGCGGGAAGACGCTCTGGTCGTCGCCCGGTCTCTCCCGTGGAGATCGCGTTCCGTCCAGTTGCTCAACAAGAATATCCGACAAACCCAACACCCCGCCACCTGACAATTGCAGCGATATCTGCTGGTCAAACATGTCCTGGTAGAGCTCCATTTGATTGCTATCGAACAGGCCGCCCTCGATAGTCGCATCGCGCATCGACTTGAGCATCATCTGCACGAACAGCGATTCAAACTGCGCCGCTACCTCATCAACGGCTTCTGTGGGCGCCTTGATCGCCTGGGTACGGAGGGTAGATAAGCCCTGGAAGTCATAATACGCCGCTGCACCTGCGATACTCATTATCTTATCCCTACCTGAATCACTATCAGCCCTTAGATCACTACCAGCTCCGCACGCAAAGCGCCTGCCTTCTCCAGCGCTTCGAGAATCGCCACCAGATCGCCCGGCGCCGCACCCACTCTGTTCACTGCGGCCACCAGGTCTTTCAAGGTCACGCCGGGGTCTATATAAAACATCCGCCCTTCCTGCTCAACAGACACAGTCGAATCCGGTGTGACAACCGTCTTGCCGCGCCGGGCGAACGGGGCAGGCTGACTGGCCTCCCAATTTTCTGAAATGCTGACTGTCAGGTTACCGTGGGCTACCGCCGCCGGCAGTAGCCGCACTTCGCTGCCTATTACCACGGTGCCACTGCGCGAATTGATAATCACCCGCGCCGGTGCGGAGCCGGGCTTCACGCTCAGGTTTTCCACGACCGAGACAAACGCCACCTTTTTCGCGGATTCCAGCGGCGCGTCAATTTCAATGGTGGCGCTATCCAGCGCCCTGGCCACATCCGGTCCCAGGCTGTCATTAATACTTTCGGCCATCCGCATGGCCGTGGTGAAATCGGGTGAGTTCAGGCTCATCACCAGCTTCGCCTCTTGGCTAAAAGGGCTGGGCACCGCTCGTTCCACGGTAGCGCCATTGGGAATGCGACCAGAATTCGATACATTGACCGCGACACTGGAACCGTCGGCGCCCTCGGCGCCAAAACCACTGATGATCAAATTGCCCTGCGCCATCGCATAGAGTTGGCCATCGGCGCCCTTAAGCGGTGTCATCAACAGGGCACCACCACGCAGGCTCTTGGCGTTGCCCAGTGAAGAAACCGTCACATCGATAGTCTGGCCCGGCCTGGAAAACGGCGGGAGCTCCGCGTGCACCATAACCGCCGCCACGTTCTTCAGCTGGGGATCACGAATACCAGTGATCACCACACCCAGTTTCGCCAGCATATTCTTGACAGCCTGTATCGTAAATGGCGTCTGGGTCGTCTGGTCTCCGGAACCATCCAGGCCCACTACCAGGCCGTAACCGATCAACTGGTTGCTACGCACGCCGTTGAAGGTCACCAGATCCTTAATCCTCTCAGCTACCACCAGTTCAGACTGTAGCAGCATCACCACGACGATGAAGATAGATACGACGCCTCTATTCCTGCCCGTAAAGCTCATTTTACTCACTCCTAGAAAGGCCATATCGGACTGATAAAGAATCGCGACAACCAACCTACTTTATTCACGTCCTGCGTCGCCCCGGTGCCGCTATACGATATGCGCGCATCGGCTATTTTGGTTGAGAGTATAGTATTGCTTGTGGATATATCGACCGACCGGATGATGCCCCGCAATCGAATGTATTCGTTGCCCTGGTTAATTTTGATCCATTTCTCGCCCTGTACGTAGAGGTTGCCGCCGGGATACACCTTGGCGACTGTCACTGAAATACTTCCCTGCAGACTGTTGCTCTGGTTACTGGCGCTGTCGCCTTTGAAGGCGCTTTTTGAGGATAAGTCGAAAGCGAGATTATTGTCATTGCCGAGGTCTACCAGCTTGCCAGCAATTACCGGGTTGTCGATCACCGTGGAGTTGTCCTTATCGAGCGCGGTATCACTACTTTTGGTGCCGTCTGTGGCCTCCGCCAGGACGACAGTCAGGATATCACCCACCTGGCGGGCCCGCAGGTCCTCAAACAGGACCAGATTGTGCCCGACATTTTGATAGATGGAGCCGGTGGGCGCCAATGCCTGTGGCTCCGGGTAAGGGTCAAATGGTTCCACCGCCGCGTAATCCGGGTGTGTATTCTCCGGTGTATTGCTGCAAGCGCCGAGTAGTAACGCAGCCGCTATAGAAATAAAAATGCTCTGGACCAATTTCATCCGGGTCACCTAGAGGTTATTCGCCACATACTGCAGCATCTGGTCGGTAGTCGAGATAGCACGGGAGTTCATTTCATAGGCCCGCTGGGTTTCGATCATATTCACCAACTCTTCAACAACATTGACATTGGAGCTTTCTACATGACCCTGCAGAACGACCCCGAGGCCATTGAGCCCTGGATTTCCAGACTGGGCCGAGCCACTGGCACTTGACTCTACAAACAGGTTGTCGCCAACAGCCTGCAACCCTGCCGGATTGACAAAATCTGCCAGCTGTACATTGCCAATCTGGCTGATAGCCGAGGACCCCGGCAGACGAACCGACACGGTGCCATCACCACCGATGGTCACAGACAGCACGTTTTCTGGAATGGTGATCGCCGGCTGCATCAAAAAACCACCTGAGGTCACCAACTCGCCCTGTTCGCTCATCTGGAAGGTACCATCGCGCGTGTAGGCCTCGGTGCCGTCTGGCAGCAGGATCTGGAAAAAGCCGCGGCCCTGTATCGCCATATCCAGCTGGTTATCGGTTTTCTGTATATTGCCCTGTGTAAACAGTTTCTCGGTAGCCACCGTGCGCACTCCCGTACCCAACATCAACCCGGAAGGCAGCTCCGTATCCTGCGATGACTGCGCACCTACCTGGCGCACATTCTGATAGAGCAGGTCTGCAAAAATGGCCCTGCTACTCTTAAAGCCAGTCGTGCCGGCGTTAGCCAGGTTGTTGGCGATATTGGACATCTTTGTCTGCTGTGCATCCAGCCCGGTTTTTGCAATCCACAATGCCTGGTTCATTCTTGCGCTCCTTAGCTCAAACTCATCAATTGCGTCGAGGCCTGATCAAGCTGCTCTGCGACTTTCATTATTTTGATATGGTGCTCAAACTGTCGTGATAATTCGATCATACGCACCATGGCCCCGACAGAATCGACATTGCTCGATTCCAGGGAACCGGAGAGCAGGGTAACGTTGGCATCAGCCGCGACCTCTTCACCACTTACCATTTGAATGACCCCACCGGCGCCCTTGTTCATCTGCATGGTATCGGGGTTGACCAACTTGATCCTGTCTATTGCCGCCAGGGTATTCGGGTCCTCACCCAGGGGGACGATGGACACGGTGCCATCAGCACCAATCGCGATACTGGAATAAGGGGGCAGGGCGATGGGGCCTGAGTTACCCATGATCTGCTGGCCCGCACCATCGATCAGTTGCCCGAATTCATCAATGTGCAAATCACCACGACGACTGAAACCCTCGGATCCATCAGGCGCCATCACCACTATCCAGCCCTTACCGTTGATCGCGACATCCAGGTCACGTCCGGTAGAGTTGATGACGCCTTCCCTGAAATCCACCCCGGAATTATGCATACCCGAATACACACGACTCCCCATCTGCTCGCCGGACAGCAGTGCACTTTGGGCCGAAATCAAATCGGCCCGAAATCCCACCGATGAGGCATTGGCGAGATTGTGGGTATTAACAGCCTGGGCGAGCATGGTTTCTCCCGCACCGGAGGCTGCAATGTAGACTAGATGATCCATCGCTCGGGTTCCGCTCTATTAACGCAGGTTTATCACAGTTTGGGTGATCGTGTCCTCAGTCTGAATGACCTGGGCATTCGCCTGGAAATTCCTCTGCGCGACTATCATATTGACCAACTGTTCGGTGATGTCCACATTCGATCCCTCAAGGGCACCGGATTGCAACACCCCTAAACCAGAGCTGCCGGGCGCCCCCAGAGTCGCTGCACCGGATGAAAACGTCTCCGCCCAGCTGGTATCGCCCGTGGGCTGCAAGCCATTGGGATTGGAGAAACCGGCGATAGCTATCTGCCCCAGGGCCCGGGCTTGTCCGTTAGTGTAGCGGGCGAACACCACACCGGTGTCATCAATTTCCAGGCCGTGTAGCTGGCCGGTTGTAAAACCATCCTGTACCGCGCTACTGACGGCGAACTCAGCGCCGAACTGGGTGAATTGCGACATCGATATCGTTAAATCCTGCGGGTCGGCCCCGGTCGGCAATCCATTCTCATTCAACGGGTTCCAGCCGTTGATACTGATATCAACTGGTAGGGTGGTCGGGTCAAACTTGCCGTTGGACTGAAAGGTGAGCGTATCCGGCCCGGAGGTGGTGACACCATCTACCAGGGAGTGCACCTCCCACTCATTGGCGTTGGCGGTCTTGACAAAGTACGTGCTCATCGCGTGCGCATTGCCCAACCCATCATAGATCGTCACGGTGGTGGTCGCATTGAACGAGTCTGGGTCGGGTACTGTGGGGGGCATCGCGAAGGCGTCAAAGGGCCCGCCAAAAGGCACGGCGGGCGCAATCTCCCGCGAATCCAGGTTGGCGGTGAGATCCGCAAGCCCCGTGGGGTTAGGGTCGATCAGCGAGGTATCCAACTGCAGGTCACCCGCCTGCCCGGCGATTTCGCCAACACTATTCACCCCAAAGGCCTGCAGGCGGTGGCCTTCGTTAGTGACAAGAAAACCCTCCCGGTCTACCTGAAAATTACCCGCCCGGGTATAAAGCGAGGCGCCGTCGTCACTGAGAAGGAAAAAACCATTGCCGTTGATCGCCAGATCAAGTGCATTATTGGTAAAGCTGATATTGCCCTGGGTGAATTCCTGTGTGACACCCGCCAGACTCACACCTTTACCAATGGCGTTACCTCCGGCACCAAGCAAACTGGTCGCATAAACGTCCGCGAACTCGGCCCTGGACGATTTAAAACCCGTGGTAGAGCTGTTGGCAATATTGTTGCCGATAACACCGAGATCTGCTGTTGCTGCATTGATCCCTGAGACTGCGGTTTCAAACGCCATAATCGTTCTCCTGATAGATTGACTTTGTTATTTATAAAAAGCTCTTCACTGCTGGCAGGCCCACCTGGTCGCCACCCGCCAAATTCAACACCACACCGGCACCCCTGGGATCGATGGAGACAGACTCCACAAGGCTGTGGGCATATACCGAAACCGCCTGTACCTGATCCGAAATAACCGCCTCGGCACTCACCCTGTATTGACCGGGTGGCGCCGTATTGCCAGAGTCATCGACACCATCCCACTGGATTTTAATTTCTCCTGACGCTGTGGCGCCCAACGTGCGAGTGTGCACCAATCGGCCACCCATATCCTGGATATAGAGCGTCACACCAGAACTACTCCGTGGCAGGTCAATAGTGGCATCGAGCATCTCTTCCGGCACCAGGGTTCCTAGGTTCGATTCCGTAACCACCTTGTGGCCGACCAGGGCAGCCGCCTCCAGGGTTTGATTCGAAGAGAGAATGCTGGAGAGCTCACTAAACCCCTGCTGTAAACCCTGAATTCCGTCTACCGTTCCAAACTGGGCAATCTGCGACAGGAACTCAAAATTATCCATGGGCTTGGTCGGGTCCTGATTTTCCAACTGAGCCACCATCAGCTCCATAAAATCCTCTTGCCCCAGCTCACCAGCCCGTCTAGCGCCTGTGGCTGCATTTGAAGTTGTCGGGAACAGCTCTGACAGACTCGCGGTTGATTCCATTACCCTCTCCTACTGTTTAGCTGCCAAGGCTCAAAGTGCGCATAATCAGCTGTTTTGTGGTGTCCATCGCTTCGACACTGCTCTGGTATGAACGCGACGCCGAAATCATGTTGGCCATCTCTTCCACGGAATTTACATTGGACATGTAGATATAGCCTTCCATATCCGCCATCGGGTGACTGGGAGAGTACTCTTTACGCGGAGGTACCTCGCTTTCCACAATGCCCTCAACCCTCACACCTGCAGCCTGCTGTGTCGTCAGTGCCGAGTCGAATACCGAGGAGAACACCGGGTATCGCGCACGGTAGGCTGTTTCAGCACTTTCGCCCACGACACCCGCATTGGCCAGGTTGCTGGCAATAGTGTTCAAGCGCACACTTTGTGCAGACAGGGCCGACCCGGAGATATCAAAAACATTAAACAGGCTCATTTCTACTCCCCCCGCAGAGCCAGCAGTACTGACTTGATGCGGCCATCCAGGAAATTCAAGCTGGCTTGATAACGGATGGCATTGTCCATAAAAGCCGCATGCTCCTGCTCAGTTTCCACAGTATTGCCGTCCAGTGATGACTGGTGAGGAAGACGGTACATCAGGTTATACTGCGAGTTACCGACATCGAAATGATAAATACTGGATTTCAGTGGCTGTGCGCGTTCATCCTGAGCCCAGGTGAGGGCATCGCCGAATTCAATGTCTCTCGCTTTGTAGCCAGGCGTGTCCGCATTGGCCAGATTCGCGGAAATTACCTCAAATCGATGTGCGCGGATGGAAAGCGCCTGGGGGGACACACCGAAAAGTCTATCAATTACATTCATATAATTGCTCCTTTGCCTATCAACAAACACAATCCATGCCAGAAAAATAATAACCATTAATATCATATAGTTATGATGGATTTGTAACAGATTTAGATTCAAAAAACGGCAATCATCCGCCACTGCGGCAATCATTGCCGTCATACCGGCCAGCAACAAGTAACTGGCACGAAAGATGCTACATATCCAGGGGAAGGTGATTTTGAGCAGATAATGACAATTTTTTGGCGCTGGCGTTTATGGACACTGTTAACAATAACTGGATACTGCCTGTTTATCCCCTGTGCCGGTGCCGCTGAGAATCAGCCGCTGGACAGCATTGTCACCGCCGCCGTTGCTGCCGGCGAAGAACGTGCCCGGCAACACGGATATGACAATGTATCGATCAAGGTTCGGCCACTGGACCAACGGCTGCGCCTCCCACAATGCAGCAAGCCACTATCGGGCTTTATTCCCCAGGCCAGCCACGTACTCGGCTCTGTCAGTATCGGAATCGGCTGTACCGGCGCAAAATCCTGGACCATTTATGTCCGCACTCACATCAGCGCCCAGCGGACCATCCCCGTACTGGTAAGACCGCTGGCACGCAATACACTGATTACCAGGGCCGATATCAAACTCATCAACCAGCCTATAGAATCCGCCACTAATGGCCTGATATTCGACCCTGAGCAGATTATTGGCATGGAAACCACCCGACCACTGGATGCCGGTTCAACCATCAGGGTAAATCATTTGCGCCCACCCAAGGTTATAAAGCGGGGGCAGCAGGTAACATTGGTAACCGGTCTCGATGGGCTGGAAGTAAGGATTCAAGGCAAAGCACTTAGAGACGCCGCGGCAGGTGAACGAGTTTCCGTGACCAATCTGAGTTCCGGTAAACAAATAGAAGGCATAGCCCATTCCGATGGGACTGTCAGCGTGCGATAATTGGTTTCGAATTAGCTAAAGCTTTTATGAAGTCTGTCGATATTTATAACCAGGCCATACAATTTTATGAAAAATGTAGACAATGCGATGAGTATCAGACCCCCTAGAGCAGACCTGAACCAGGGCTCCCAGCCACCGACCAGGGTAGCGGGAACATCCGGTACCTCTGCAGCGCCGGGCGACGAGGGCTCGAGGGTCAGCAGCGATACTGTGACCTTCACCAATAACGTTGCAGAGATGCTCAAGCTGGAAGAAAATCTGGCCAATATACCCGACATCGACGACGCCCGTGTCACTGCCATAAAGGCATCCATCGCAGATGGGGTCTACCAAATTGATCCCGAGAAAATCGTCAACGGCCTGCTAAAAATTGAAAAAGGCTTCAGCTGAGACAATGATCCCCGAACAACAACTAGCCTCTTTGCTCAGTCGCGAAATTAATTGCCTACAGATGCTGCTGGACATCCTCAATCAGGAATATAATGCACTGATTAGCGCTGATATCAATGCAATCGAGCAGGCGACTACAGCTAAAAATCAGGCGCTGGCTACCCAGGCAGAAATAACACAATCTCGCCGAAACATGACCATCCAATCATCTTTTAGCGGCACCAATGAAGGATTGCAGCAGTTGATAGCCACCTGTGAAAACCAGAAAGAGCTTTCCGCCTCTTTCTCACTCCTGTCCTCACTTGCCCGGCAGTGCAAAATCACCAATCGCTCCAACGGCCGGCTGATCTTGCAAAAACAGCAACAAGCCCGTGGCGCATTGGATATCATTCGCCAATCAGACCACAATACGCCCACTTATTCTGGCCAGGGCAAGACCACGGCCATACTGGATACACGCTCACTGGGCAAGGCCTGACGTAGGGCAGCATTCGGGGCGGTCATGCACAACGCCAGAAATTCCTCACCTTAACTGGTACGGCTGTCTACCAGGGGCCAACTCTACGCAGGCGTCTGGCAGTCACCTTTGCAGGTGGAGCCGGCCACTTCAAGCAAACTTGTACCACTTCTTTTTCACAGAATATACGGCAACCTGGTTTCTACCCCTTTTTTTAGCATCATAGAGCGCTTCATCTGCCATCCTGATGAGGTCCATTTTATCAAGGCTGTCTTCAGCAGAGCTGACTATGGAGGCTATTCCAAAACTGGCAGTTACACGATACCTCTCGACGCCCTCGGTAAACGATTGTTCTTCAACTGCAGAACGAAGTTTTTCAGCTACGAGGAAAGCGTTTTCCTCTGTAGTTTCGGGTAGAATCACCACAAACTCTTCGCCACCATAGCGGGCCAGGACGTCGTACTCCCTCAGATTCGCCCCCATGACTCTGCTGAATTCAGTAAGGACGAAGTCACCCACCAAGTGCCCATGGTCATCATTGAAACGTTTGAAATGATCAATATCCACAAGTACCAGCGAAAGAGGATTCTTGTTGCGAGCTGTCCTATTGAGTTCCTTATCCAGTGCACTTTGAAAATATCGATTGTTATAAATACCGGTAAGCCCGTCCATGTCGGCCAGGGTTTTTAGCAACTTATTCTTTTCCTGAAGATCTTTAGCGAGCTTTTCCAGGGAGATTTTCGCCTTAATCAGTTCCTTATTCACCTGATCGTAGTCAAGGTTTAAAACACCCAGACGAATATTGGCCTCCTGTAGAATTTCCTCGACTGACCTTGTCTGTTCGACTTTCAACCCAAAATTCGCTGCGCCCTTGTCAATCTCGGTATGGGCCTCATCCAATATCGCTTTGATGCATTTCATATTCAGGCCAAGCAATTGCGCCGCCTCAGTTTGAAACTGACAGTAATAATCCTCCGGCTTATCTGAATAGAAGATATTTACCAGGATATCCGATAGGTAAATTGCTCTGGTGGAGAATCTAGTCTGGGCATCTTTGCCCTCATACCGGAGGGGATCATGGTGATGAAGGATGGGAAGCAATATTGAAGGTGGGAAATTCCAGTGCTTTGCGACCTCATATCCAACAAGACAATGATCCACTTCCAGTACTGATACTTCAGCATCGCGAGAGTCACCAGAATTTTTACAAGTTTGATCTACTACTTTCTCGTAGTCTTTCAGAATTGTACAAGCCAATATTAATTCGCCCAAATTCTGCAGAAGAGCCGATACAAAAATTTCTTCCGTATCCGCCCCCGATACTTTCCCAAGAAGGAGTTTCGCAACAATAGCGGAGGCAAGTGAACGCTCACAGAATCTGTCAAAATCAAACTGGCTCTCCGTTTTACCCTTATTGATAGACAGGAACGAGAAAGACAGGACGAGGCTTTGAACGGCATTAGTT
>Ga0164313_10003974_pt1 | contig 13198 bp, 12 predicted proteins | sample GuaBasSedimGuay4_FD_113735 | JGI IMG/M metagenome (GOLD analysis project Ga0164313, IMG submission 113735) | Subseafloor sediment microbial communities from Guaymas Basin, Gulf of California, Mexico - Guay4, Core 4569-4, 0-3 cm | ecosystem: Environmental > Aquatic > Marine > Hydrothermal vents... | reverse complement strand
TGGCATCGCGTATTTCGTTTGTAGCTTCGTCTAAATTTGCTCCCCACTCAAATTCTAATGTTATTACCGATATATTATCTTTTGAAGATGATGTTATTTCTTTCAAATCACTGATAGAGCCAAGGCCGTCTTCAAGTTTTTTGGTAATATTTTGTTCCACATCTTCGGCATTTGCCCCGGGGTAAAATGTGAAAACTGAAATCACTGGCGGATCCATTTTTGGAAAGAAATCTACGGGTAATTGAAGATAAGAATAGATTCCCAAAATTACCACCCCGATAAATATCATAATGGTACTTACAGGTTTTTTTACGGAGGTGCTATATATACTCATAATTTTATCTTTAAATATTATTAAATAACTTACTATTTAATAGTTATAGCAGTTCGATTTTTAAGCTTGTTTTGTCCGGTAACAATTATGTCATCACCTTCGCTAATACCTTCTAATATCTCTGTTTTATCGTCAAAAAGACGACCTGTTACTACGGCTTGTTTTATAGCCATATTATTTTTATTTACAAACAGATACATATCATTTGTTCCTGTTTGTTTTATCAATGCAATAGTTGGTACAAGAATAGCTTTCCCCTCACCTAAGTTAAGTTGGATTTTGGTAAACATTCCCGGGCGTAACTTTAAGTCAGAATTATTAATTTTTACCTCAACAGTAAAAGTTTTAGTTGTCTCATCAATGGTAGGATATATATTAAATACCTTACCTTCAAAGGTTATATTAGGATAAATATCACAGCTAATAATTGCCTTCATACCTTTTGTAATCTGAGGAAAATATGATGCTGAAATTCCGATTAAGGCTTTAAGTTTGTTGATTTGCACGATGGTAACAATGGCAGACTTACCAACACGTGTATTAGGTGCCCCTGAAAAGTTTTCGCCGTTTTCGAAATATTTGCCTGAAATTATGCCTTTAAAAGGTGCCTTTAACTCTGTATTATCCAGAAGAAACTGATAACTTACTTTTGCAGACTCATATGCAGCTTTAACTTCATCGTATTGTTGGTCGGCAATAGTATTAGTCTTTTTAAGTTCTGCTAATCGTTTAAAATTAGTTTCCAAATTTGCAATATTAATACGTGCTGATTCTAAATTTGTACGATCCATTGTTGCTATAATTTGTCCTTTAGAAACACGGTCTCCTATTTCGACATAAATATTTTCAATTTTACCGGGTGCTGCAGGAGCTAAATATATTTCTTCGAACGAAATTAAGCTTGCAGTATAGTTAATGGTTTTATTGATGGCTTCGTTGTTTGCAATCATTATTTTTACCGGCACAGCTTGCTTTGTTTCCTTTGTTTGTGCCTCGTTTTCTTTACCCGAATTACAGGATGTTGCAAATGCTATCAAACCCGCCACAACTAATAAATTAATCAATTTTATTTTTCTCATTTTATTCTGATTTTTTAAAGTTTATTATTTAATTTTCTTAATTCTAATTCTGCATTTAATAGTTTAAGTATTGTTCCTGTTAAATCTGTTTCGGCTGTCAGGTAATCATTGTTTGAAGTAGTTAGGTCAAGACTTGAAACAATTCCCTGTTGAAATTTTAAGTTCATCTGGTCAAGTACTTCTTTCGATATAACTACATTTTCTTTTTGGGATAAATATTGCTCATTTAGGTTTTTATAGTTATAGCTTAATTGTTTTTCCTGTAAAGTGAGTTGATCAGTTAATAGATCTTTAGTGTTTTCATTAATATCAAAATCAATTTTAGCTTGGGTTAAATAAGATTTTCTTTGTCCCCCGGCAAATATTGGAACGCTCAAAGTAAGACCCAGAATATGCTTTGGTGACATATCAAACTTAGGTTTCTTAATTTTTTCTGTATAAGAATAAAAAGCCACTAATAAAGGCAAATAATTTGCTTTGGCCATATCAATTGATTTTTTTGCAATTTCACCTTGGAGCGAAACTAATTTATAATCTACATTATTTTCAATATTGAAGGTATCAACCACCATATTGTTTATTTGAATTTCGTTTGCAATATCATCTAATGTTGTTGATAACTTAATTTGCTGGTTGCTCTCCAGTCCTAATTGAAACCTCAACAAATTATATCCTAATTCAACCTGTCTTTCTGTTGATTTTACACCATTAGACACAGAAGTAACCATGATAGACAATCTTTTGGCTTCTGTTTGCTCTATTACACCCACTCTGGCAAGATTGCTTGTGTTTTCAAATATTAATTGAGCATTTTTAAGGTTTTCCTCCAACTTAATTAATATCCGCTCTGTAGCCAATACCATGTAATAGGCTTGCATTGTCTGATATTTTATTTCCAACTCGTCTTTCTGATAACTTTGCTCGGTTATGGTTTTTACCAATTTAGAAAGTTGAATGCCTACTATATAATTCCCATTAAATAATAATTGGCTTGCGCTCGCCTTGAAGTTACTTGTTGGATTGAATTCAATAATTACTGGTGGAGCTTCAGGATTTAAATGTAACTCAGCCTCAGCCCCCAAAAAATTCGTATAATCCAGGGAAGCATCAATTTGTGGTAAACCCTGCGATATGGCTTCCTTTATTTTCTGACTTGACTTGTCAATCGCAAACTTTGAATTAATCAAGGTTTTATTATGCTCAACAGCATAGTTTACTGCACTATCTAACGACAGTTTCATTGGTTCTTGTGCTTGCATCGATAAAACACTTAAAAAAAGCACACTAATAAAAAATATTCTCATCTTCATTTTTAATTTAATAATTAATACATAATTAGTTGTAATTAACAAACATTGATATTATCAACGATAATTTTAAAAAAACTACATTTGCTTTGCTTTGGCTTTTATATGACCAACTACTTTATAAAAGGTTTTCATATCTTCTTTGGTAAGCCCTTCTTTAAGTTCAGCTCTTAATTCTGCCTCAATTTTTAAAAACTTTTCAATGACCTGTTTACCCTTTTCTGTAACCATTAGATATTTTTTTCTACGGTCTTTTTGGTCAACAGCTCTTCTTACCAGTTCTTTTTCTTCAAGCACATCAATTATTCGCAATATAGCAGACTTGTCCTTACCCATTGCACAAGCCATTTCTTTCAGAATAACATCTGATTTCCTTTCATTTAATATATGTAAAACAGCGTGTTGCTCAATAGACAGGATAACGTCAGCTTGTTCAATGTCACGTTTTTTCAGTACCCTGAGCATCTCATGCATCATTTGTCCAACAACCATTCCTAATGGTAAATTATCTTGTTTCATAACCTTAAATTTTATTCGGGAGCAAATGTAATACAATTTAATTGATATATGCAACTAAAATGAAAAATATTTTTAAAATTTATCTTTCAAAGATTATTCTGTTTGTAAACCACTGCATTATTTCTATAACTGAAAAATCTGTTGGACTAACAATATATTGAATACAAATCCCAATTAAGAAAGATGTAAATAATTTAACTTCAATATCAGGTTTTTCATATCCTTTTGTTTTGAAATACTTATTGCAAACTTTCTGGTATATTCTGAAATAATACAGCTTTAATTTGATTATCTGATTCAAACGAATTTAAAGAATCAAAAAGTAATTCATGATGAGTAGTAAGCAATTTAAATACATCTTTTTAAAATATCATTGGGAAATAATTCTATATCAATGTAGGTGTTATTACTTCAAAAACTCATCTCAGCCCTAAAACGTATTCCATTTTTATCGGCAAAACCGCTACCAACGTAAGTGTTTGTTAATTGGCGTACATATTCAACACGCAAAACTTTAAAAATGTTGGTTATCCCAAGGCCAATTTCTGCGTATGGTTTTTTCCCTTCATTGTTATAATAATCGGGCAAATCGAAAACTCCGTTATACGAATTGGTTAAACTGCCATAATGCGATTTTAGCGAAACCATTTCGCGCAATTTGAATTTTCTAATAAACGGTATTCGGTTAAAAATTACACCACCACCGTTATAATCGAAGTGGATGTTGGAATATAAATTGTGAGCAAACGAAGCATGATGAAGCAAATTGAACCTGTATTTTGCATACCCTAATGACATTGAACCAACAGGCTGGTTCAGTAAATCATACGGCGCATTGCCAAATAAATAACCACCGTTTACCATGTAGCGCATAAAAGTTTGACCCATGTTGAGTTTCCCTACAATTGACCCGTGGAAGTGCGAATAAATACCCAGCGAACTGTTTGCGTTGTTGGGCAAATTGGTTTTTCCAATGTCCAAGCTTAAATTTATAACGGGTATTTGGTCTATATAATAAACCCGCGCAAAATAATATTTGTCGTAGTACTGCCCGAATGCGAGCCGAACGTTCATCAAAATTCCGTAATTTTCGTACTGCCTGTAATCCATATTATTGTGAATAAAGTGCACATCAGGAGTACTTTTACTTAAAAGGTAGTAAGGCGAAATTTCTAAGGTGACATCTTCACGGGCATTGTATTCAAAAGTAAAATTGAAGTTTTTTTCTTCCTTTAAATACGGGTTTAGCTCGCGCGATGTAACTGCCGCAATAAAGTTCCCGTTTCCCTTTGTGTTTGGGTTTTTCTTAACGAATTTCAGGAATTTATCCTGTGAAACTAAATTGTAATCATTGGAATAGTTAACCCGAAAAATATATTTGTCGGTTGGCAAAAGCTGGTAAGCTGCATTCATCCCGAATTTAAATTCGTTATTTTTTGTTCCGTAGCCAACAAAACCTCCAACGGTAAAGTATTCAAACAGTTTTTCGCCTGTTCTAATTGGAATGGTAAAACGATGTCCCTCGATGGCATTTGTACTGTAAATATCGAAAACAGGGCCAACATCAATTACACCTGTGTTGATGTAACTCGTTAAAACCATTCCGCCAATGGCATCAATTCCCTGTACTACATCGTTTTCTTTTAGCTTTTCTATGCGCATATAGGTTCCCTCTTTAAGTTGATTGGATGTAAATTCGGGCTGGTTTTTCCAATCGCGGGCCTTCACGTGGTTGAGGCGTTTTGCCGTAGAGTATTGCGTGGTTTTATTTACCAGCCAGTTACCTGCCGATATTTCATTTATCCGTTCGGAGCCGTATTTCGAAACCGTGTCTTTGTTTAACGAGAGCGACATATTAAAGCTGATTTCCTGGTCATTATAAAACCAAATATTTTGCTCGGTTTTCCGATACGAAACATTTGCCTGAAACCCGTTTACAAAATTAATGTTGGCCTCTTTTTGAATGTAGGCGTAAACCTTTGTTAATGCAAAGTTTTCGCCATCAACCGTAAAACGACCTGTAAACAAAGGATTGTATTTGTTTTTTGGCGTGAATGAAAAACTATAAAATAGCTTCCCGTCAACCACGGTACTGTCGTTTAAAAAAATATCGTAATTCAATCTTGCCGAATTGCTTATGGGAGATGTAAAACCTCGTCCCAAAATATCAATTTGTTCCTGATAGAAATCTAAATCAACCACCACATTCAGCAAAATTAAACTTTCTATTGTCTGGTTTAGTTTTGGGAAAATACCGTCTTTTCTTTCATAAATTATACTGTCTTTTTTGTTGATGTTTTGTTTTGCCAATTCAGCAAGATAAATTGGTGAAAACCTTAAACTCTGGTTATCAACTTTCATGGTAACCTCATCCAAATTATCAATAAACCTATTTGCCTTTGAAGTTGAATCTAAAGCCATATACACGGTAGTACGTGCAAAGGTTTTATAGTCGTTTATATTTTGTATTCGTTTCCTGTTTTCTTTTTTGTGTTTTAAAATCTGCCTATACAGCACTTTAGCGCGAGAAACTTCTGGTTTGACCGTTACCTCATTTAGCATTTTCACATCGGCAATTAACAATACTGTAAGTTGGTTATTTGTGCCTTTTTCTAACCGTATTTCTTTCGAGACATAGCCAACCGAAGAAAAACAAAGTGTATCGTTTTTAATTGACGATAAAGTAAAATTGCCATTAACATCTGCCATTGACCCATGGGTTGTCCCTTTAAACCAAATGTTAACAAAAGGAATAGGTTTATGGCTTTCCCCATCTCGTACATTCCCAGAAATATCCTGTGCGTATGTGCAGAAACCAGTAATAGACAATATAAAAACTATTGTGATTTTATACCACATAATAACCAGTCAATCTACTACTTCTCTTTTTTCATTAACCAGTAAAGTCCTTTAACACCTACCTTTATATCGTCAAGTATTAGTAAAACGAAAATTTTCTCGGTATAGGCAATCACCCCCCAACCTACTGCCAAAAAATACATCCAGGGATAAAATCCAAAAACAAACAGTATAAAAAAGAATACACTTTGTATGTACCCCGCCGAAACTGCCGAGTAAAGGTGCAAGCCAGGTATTTTACCAAATCGGGAAAAAGCAATAATATAACTAAGTACAAATACACCCAAAAACAGGTATAAAATCCAGGCATGGGGTTCAATATCTGCCCACTTAAAAATGAACAAACCCAACAGTGCCATTGCATAAGTAAATATATCTGCCAGGTTATCGAGTGCGGCTCCAAATTTGGTTTGAAGTTTGAAATAACGTGCAATGCTACCATCAATAGCATCGCTAACCAAACTAATACACAATAGAATTACAAACCAATTTTCGCGGGCTGTTAGTGCCATAAATAGAATTACTGGAAATGCCAAAAGCCGGTAAAGGCTGATAAGGTTAGGAACGTTTAAAACATTTTCCCCTTTAACTATTATTTGTTTCATTTTATTTAATTTATATAAGTAATGAGTGATGAGAATATATAATTAGTTGCAAATTATATTGCCTTACGGTAACTGTCAGGATTCAAAACATTGCTCTTTTTCTTCTCCGAAAGTTTCTTAATAAAATACTCAAGCATTTTAAATATGGTATGCTCATTTACTTCATTATCATCTGATATAATAACTTTATCCAGTTGCTTTGTATCAAATAATATGTTTGTATTGTTATAACCACCAGTAAATGACATGCCCACAGATATTAACCTTTCTAAGGCATCCATATCTTCACTGTCAATGTTTTTGGTAGGAATAATTTTTATAGGTAACAGTTTACAAATACTATTAATTATATGAATGTTTTTTATCGGGTTCTTAGAAATAAAATTCATTATTACAGGCACCTTGTTTACTTCAATCGTTCTCGTTAAGTACCCTACAACTGTATCGATAGGTATAAGATTTTGGGTAGAATCAGGGTTAACATGTACCCTTACTGTTTTGTTTGGGTACTTATAAGCCAGACTGTGAATTCTTTTTGCGAAATCAAAAATACCATAGTCTGTTTTTGTTACCCCCGTTTTATTATCTCCAACTACTTGTGATAATCTTATAACATGACCATTTAACCCGCTTTTGTCGATATGTTTTTTTACTATATTTTCAGCAACCCTTTTCGATAGTTCGTAATAGTTCCTAAAACTGGAGATATCTTCATCGGCATAAAATTTCTCTTCGAATAAACCCGAAAATTTACCACAGGAGTAAGCCGTTCCTATAAAAAAGAAACGTGAACTCTTACTAGCATATTTTGAAAATACTTTAATTGAGTTTTCAACCCCCTTTAAATTTGTTTCAAATATTTCATCCTTCGATTTTAAATCGAATTTTAAACTGGCAGCAAAATGAAAATAATCAACATCTCCTTCAAAAATGTCTTCCAGGTGTTTTTGCGGAATAGAAAAATTGTCATCGAGTAATGAATAACTGTAAACTTTCAGGTTTTTAATATTCTTATATTCACCATCATTAATTTCAGAAAGAGCCTCTCTCATCCTTTCGTCTGATGAATATTTGCTACTCGCCCTAACCAGTGCAATTACTTTATAGTTTTGGGTAAGCAATTTATTAATGAAATTGGAGGCAACATAGCCATTTGCCCCGTTGATAAAAATTGTTTTCATATTATGAATTTATCTGTTTTCTGTTTAAATATTTAAAGGAATAGCACCAAAATCAACACAACACTTAAAGGGATGGTAAGATTGTCGGAGCCTCGCCAGCTAATTAATTCAGCCAATGTACCCGTAACCGCAATTATTAAAGCCAACCAAAATGTTTTTAGATCGAATACTTCAAAATGGAAATAAAATGCGATAACGCTAATAATAAAACTAGATGCAAAAAATGCCCCCGAGCCTAAATACGTTTTCGACAATTTACGCCCGAATATTTTAATTTTGCCATTATAGTTTACAATGTTTATTCCCAATATTGCTGCCATTGGGTCGCTAATTGCGAGTATCAACATTGGCAGGATAAAAATAAATTTATTGTCACTTAAATCGGAAATTAAAAACGTGATGTAAATGGAGAGTGGCAACAAATAACTTCCCATCGACTTTCGCTCGATGTCGTGAATTGATTTTAGCTGTTTTATTTGATGAGAAATAAACAAAAACGCAAAAAACACGCTTGCCAAAACAAGCACATACCAATGCGAAGTAAAAATATAAGGGAACGGCACCACCGCCAGAGTTGAGGTAAAATGTGCAAATTTACGTGTGAATTCGCCTTTTACTTTTAGGCGGCGATAATTTAATTCATTGAAAATCAACAAAAGGCTGATTCCAACCAAATAAACAAATGAAAGTACAATTATATTAACCATTTAATTTCTTTTAAAAAATTTAAAACTTCAAAACATATATACAAAAGGCAACCCATGCGCCCGCAACAATCAAGCTATCGAACCTGTCGAGAAAACCACCGTGGCCCGGAATTAGCTTGCTGTAATCTTTTACATTAAATTTTCGCTTGTAAAATGAAGCTGCCAAATCGCCCGCAAAGGCAAAAAGTACAACTCCACCTGTTAGAATGAGTGATTTCAATTCAGACTCGGGATATAGACTCTTGAGCAGAAAAGCACTGCCAATTGCAATTAATCCGCCGCCAATAAAACCCTCAAAAGTTTTGTTGGGACTGGTTTTTGGGAACAGTTTTTTTCGCCCCCAAAGTTGTCCTATAATTTGGCTGAAACTGTCGAAAATGGAAAGGACGATGAACGAAAACAGGATTAGCTCTTTTTGCAAAGTGCCAAATAGCAAGAACCCAGTGGAAAGAGTTCCGTAAACAACAAACGAGAGAAGAAAAAATCCTGTGCTTCTGTACTCTGAATTTTTGAAAAGACGGAACAATTCAAAAAATCCCACTCCAATTATTAATATCGACAAGTACCTAAATGCAATTAGATTGATGACAATGCTAAAAAACAGGATGTTGATGATAATAAAATATACACCAAATTTAGTATAGCTTTTCCGTGCAATTTCGTGTTCTTTTTTTCGGTTGATAAAATAAAAACCAACTCCACCCAGCAGAAAATAAATTAGAATTATATAGTAAATAATGCGAATCATATATTAGCGTTTTCCCTTTTGTAATTATCCAACAATCATTAAAATACCCAATACAACCATTACAGCGGCATACAAATACCTAACTTTATTTTCGGAGTTGCCGATTTTTATTTTCGACAAAAACCTGGGACCAATTAACGCCCCAACAATTGAACCTGCTGTTAAAAAACAAACCAGTGTGAGGTCGATTTTTCCGACCAAAAAGTGGGCGCCAACCGCAAAAATCGTGTTGCTCAGAACCACTAAAAGCGAAGTGCCGATTACCATTTTCAAAGGAATATTCAAGCTAAATAAACCTGCCAAAACAGGAGCTGTTCCGCTTGTCCCAAATGTTCCGGTAATTGTTCCGGCAAGAAAACCGAAAAACGAACTTTTTGATTTTTTTGCGAACCGCGATAATTCGCCCTGCCCGTTTCCATTTTTTTCTGCTTGTTTATTGCGCCATGCATCCCACACAATATTCAAAGCAATTATCATGGAATAAATTCCAAAACTTATTTTCAACTGGTCGGCGCTTATCTTACTTGTAATTTCGGCACCAAAAAAAGCACCTGCAATTCCTGCCAGCGCAAACAATGCCCCAATCTTAAGATCGATATTCCCTTTGTGATAGTGCGACAGCGAGCCAACAATACAAATGGGCAGCGTGGCAACCAGCGAAGTAATTACCGCGGTTTGTGCGGGCACTCCAACCAGCAGGGTAAGAATTGGCAAAAAGAAAAAACCACCGCCACCGCCAAGCATGGTTCCAAACAAGCCAACAAGTAAACCTACCAGAGGCAGAATATAATAGCTGTTTTGTATTTCAGAAAATTCAATCATTCGTTTTATTTATGTTTCTCGGTAATTCGATTTAGTTCCAGGCTACCAAGTGTATGTCGCATTTTTGCGGATTGTAAAATCCCATTTTCATAAAAGTATCTATTTAGTTCCCTTTCTTTTTCATCTTTAATAATATAGGTATGTTCGCCTACGGCCTCTAGCGGTCTCATTTCAGCACTCCTTTCCTTGTATATTTTTTTGATTCCTTTGGGCTCGTTGAAATAAATCAGGCTTCCACTGTATTCGATTAAATCATGTATAACGGATGTATCCTTTTCTGAAATAATGAGATATGAACCCTTTTCAAGTTTCAGCCATATAGTTGAATTTAGTTGTCCGTTTTTATAGGTTTCAACATGTGAACTTTGCAGAATACCTTGTTTATAAACTGTTCTCTGAACATATTTAATACGATATGAAAAAAGGAGATTTACTTTCACATCAGTTATTACTTCAATGTTTACATTTCCGTTTTTGCTGGTTTGCGTAACAGAAAATTCTCCAATATTGACCCCTAACATTTGTATATTATATTTTGTAGCCAGTTCTTCCGTTTTGGCGGAGACAGATGTAAAAAACAAAATGCCAATCAGCAGAAACAAAATGGTTTTAAAAACGATATTTCCCTGTTGGGTAATAACCATAACGAATTATTAAATATTGATTATTTTACTATCCTTGTCTTTACTTAAAAAGTGAATTTTATTTTTGCAGGCCAGCCAACCAAGTGCCATTAACAAATTCTGCCGTTGCATCGACAATGCTTTCTCAATTTCAAAGACTGAAGTAATTTGTCTTTTATCTATCAACTGCCAGATTTTACCAGCGTTTATTCCAATTTGTGATTTAATCATTACTTTACGTATTATTAATGCGAATCAAGGGTTGGTCTTACTGTTTTTGTAATAGATACACGATAGTTCAACTCTTTTCAGAGCTGTTTCTGGTATTTTTATGAATTCCCTGTGCTTTGCACAGGGTTATTAAAGTTAATGTCTTTCAGACATTTTATCCCGAAGGAATTAAACTTCCAATAACCGCGGGTGTAACCCGCGGATAAACAGATAAATACTAGAGGAACCCTGAAGTGGGTTCAACCCTTGATTCGCATTATTCATTTAAGACTAATTTTCATTTTCAATATTCCTCATAAATGGATAAATACTTTAACTCTGTAATTTAAGCACACGTAATTTTCAGTTTATTTATTTCCAAATTTAGGGGCACGAACCATAAGCCATTTCTAAAAACTATATTTAACCTTAAACATAAGCATATTATAATCTACAAAATTTGCAAAAATATTATCGCCTTTTCCATCAAAAAGAGCAGCCGATAAATTTAGTTCCAGATTGTCGGTTGCCATGTAGGAAAGTTCCGGTGCATAAATGATGGCATAATTGTTTTTTATATCGTCCCAGTCGGAAACAATAAATCCTCCTGCTACAGGTGTAAACTTAAGCTTATCTTCAAAAAACTTCATTTGATATTGAACAAAGAAATAATCGTTCAATGCATCTCTTCCTCTTTCATTTATAAAACCATGCATATATTGAAAATTCAGGTACATGCCATTAGCAAAATTGTAATCGGCTCCAACAACAAATTTCATAAACACCTCCCTTTTTAAAACAACTGAATCCATTATTACCGGAACCGGTGAGTCGGGGAATAGTGCAGATAGGTCTGTGGTCATCACAACATCGTTTTCCGGCAAAAAGGCTGCCGCTTCCGCCCAAACACCAACGCCCCCTATACTTGTTGCCATGTCGGCACCGAAAATATGCTGACGGAAAAATGAAGTTTGTACATCAACATTTACTCCTCCTAAAGTATCGACCGGGTTAATTGTATTGTATGAACCTATCGGGAATCCGTCCCTTCCCCAAACATAACTCAATGAAAAATCCACCCCGCCTGCAAACCCTTTGAATTTAGCACCCGCTGTAGCACTTTCTCCCAGGTTGAAAGCAGGCATTATAACTTCATCGGTAAAACCTTTCAAAACAAAAGGAGGCGGCATTTCAACGGTAGGGGTCAGCGCCTCGGCAAAAATCCCTGCCGGCATATTTGCAGGCTGAAAAACAGGGATGTAAATAGCTTGTAAAGAAAAATCCCTTCCGAAATAATATTCCAAGTTCACTGCCCATGAACCTCTGTGTCTTCCAAAATCGAGTACATCTTCCAAATCATAAGGGTTTAGGTTATCGGTTGGGTTTAATTTATCGGCTGTTCCCCATGTAATTCTTTGCTTACCTACTTTTAAGTCAAGATTTTTTGTTAAAAAGCCATATAACTGGACATAAGCTTCACGTATTTCCAGATTATATGGGTCAACAATATTTTTATTATAAAGGTCAGCATTTGAATTTATACGCGGTAATCCAATATTTCGTAACCAAACTTCGGAATAAAACTTGCCCTTATCATTATTAAACTTTTTCTCAAGCTCAAGGGTCAGGCGGTTTTCATTCCATGCCCAATCATTCGGTGATTGAAGCAAAAATCTTTCATCTGTCAGTAAACTGCCCGAAAATTTTAATTTATTGGTACTGTCTTGTGCTTTTGCAATATTTACACTAAACAACAGTGCAATTGCTCCAATGATTATTAGATTTATCCGTTTCATATTCATTCTTTTTAATTAATAAATTAAAGTATTCCTAATCCTAATTATTTTGCTTTGTAATAATCTGCAATTAATTCATCAAAAATTTCTTTTAAAATGGCTTCATATTTTAAATCTATTTTTTATTGAACTTGTTATTAAATCGAAATTTTTAAATGCTGTTAAGGCAATTTGGTGCCCTTCTTTCACGAATTCTTTAATGGCTTGTTGTTTTGAAACTTTGTCAAATTTTGTTGGGTGTTTTAATCCATTCAACATTACATACTTCACTTTTTTGCCTTCCGCTTGATAATAAAGGTTTATAAGTGTTTCAATACCAAATCTCGAATGTTTCATTTTATCGACAATGGGCAGTATATCTTTCTTAAATACCGACCTTTCACCCGTAAACGATTTAAAAGGATTTAC
>Ga0164313_10003973_pt1 | contig 13200 bp, 11 predicted proteins | sample GuaBasSedimGuay4_FD_113735 | JGI IMG/M metagenome (GOLD analysis project Ga0164313, IMG submission 113735) | Subseafloor sediment microbial communities from Guaymas Basin, Gulf of California, Mexico - Guay4, Core 4569-4, 0-3 cm | ecosystem: Environmental > Aquatic > Marine > Hydrothermal vents... | reverse complement strand
GGGTGCCTATCTCAAGGGTATTACACCGCTGACAAAAGCCTACGGAATTGAATCGATTCCGCGTCCGGACATCCTCGTTTACAACACCAACCAGTGCAAGGATGTGATGCATTGGTTCGAGTACTTTGCGCGCGAGTTTGACGCTCCCATTTTTGGAATCCACCCACCGACCAACGTTCCCGAAGTCGAAGAAAGCCATATTGCGGATGTGGTCAAGCAGTTTGAAGAACTGATCCACGTACTTGAGGACTTGCAGGGCAGGCGCATGCGGCCAGAAGACCTGCAAAGGACCTGCGCCTTGTCCAAGGAAGCCACTGACCTGTGGGCGGAAGTGCTGGAAACAGCCACGGCACGGCCTAGTCCGCTGTCATTCTTTGATAGTACGATTTACATGGGCCCCATCGTGGTTTTGCGTGGCACCGAAGTTGCACGTGATTATTATCGTGTGTTGCTGGCCGATCTGAAGATCAGGGTTGCGGCCAAAGTGGCGGCAGTACCGGGCGAGAGCAAACGTATTTACTGGGATGGCATGCCGATCTGGGGGCGTCTGCGCAATATGTCTGAGTTGTTCAAAGACAACCAGGCTTGCGTGGTCGCATCAACCTACTGCAATAGCTGGATATTTACAGATTTTGACCCACAAGACCCTTTGCCGAGTATGGCGTATGCCTATATCAAGATATTCATCAATCGCAATGATCAGTACAAGGAAGACTATATCCGCAAACTGGTGGGTGAGTATGAGATTGATGGCGTAATTTTTCACGATGCAAAAACCTGTCCGAATAACAGCAACAGTCAATACAACCTGCCTTCCCGTTTGCGTGCTGAAGGGATTCCGGCGGTCGTTATTAATGGCGATCTGTGTGATTTGCGCTGTTTTTCAGATGAGCAGTCTGCCACGGTCATTGAGGCTTTTGTAGAGACCCTCTGATGAGTTCTGATCACCTTTACTGGGGCGTGGATTGCGGTAGTACGCAGATCAAGGTCGTTGCCTGTGATGGTGATGGCAAGATTGTACATAAACACATTGGACGCACTTTGTTTCCGTTAATGGAGCATGTGCGTGAGGTTTTATCAGGCCGTGATACTGGTCTGTCGCCATTGACTGATGACGGACAGGCAGTGAAAGACAACCACACGGTTGTTGCTACCGGTTATGGCAGAAAACACATTGGTTTTACCCAGGGGACACTGACCGAAATCAGTGCGCATTTCCTCGGAGCACAGGAATTGTTGCAACTGGAAGGACCGTACACGATTGTTGATATCGGTGGCCAGGATTCCAAGGTGATCGAAGTACATGATGGCAGGGTGGGGCTGTTTGTCATCAACCGAAAATGTGCTGCCGGAACGGGCGCCTTTATAGAGGAGTTGGCACACCGGCTTGAAGTTAAGCTCGAAGACCTGACTGATCTTGCCCGTGCGCATGACAAGGAGATGGTACTCAACAGTTATTGCACGGTGTTTTCCGGTCAGGAAGTGATCAAGATATTGATGCATGGTGAGCGTCTGGAGAACCTGATCCAGGCCTTGTACGCATCAGTGGTGCAGCGCATCCTGGAAATGACCAATATCACCACTGAAAATGTGGTCTTTTCCGGTGGGGTGATGAACTATAACCCGGTCCTGATTGATCTGTTTAAGCAGGCCTTACCGGATAATAAAACCCATCTCGTTGAAAATGCACAATATTGTGGTGCTTATGGTGCTGCTTTGTTTGCAAGGGGCCTGGCTGAAAAACAGTCAAAGAGATTTTCCCAAAGTGAGATCAGTGCACATTTGGCAACCACGTAGGGTGGACATTTATGTCCACCATATTGCTCGAAAGATAAACATTGATGTCTGGCTTTGGTCGGTTAAATTAGCCGCGTCCCGGTGGACATAAATGTCCACCCTACATCTACAGGGTAATCAGTGAATCGTAGTGATCTGAAACAAATAGACCGTGAAGACCCCATGGCTTCATTTCGGGATGAATTCTTCCTGCCGGAAGGCATCATTTACCTCAATGGCAATTCGCTCGGAGCCATGCCCCTCGGGGCAATACAGCGTGCCCGAAAGGTGGTCGGGGAAGAATGGGCCACCGGCCTGATTGGCAGTATGAATTCGGCAGGCTGGTTTGAGCTGCCATTGACTTTGGGTCGCAAGATTGCGCCGTTGGTTGGTGCAAAACCCAATGAAGTAGTGATTACCGATTCTACCGGTATCAACCTGCACAAAGTGCTGGCAGCAGCCTTACAGATGCAGCCTGATCGGCGGGTTATTGTCATGGAAGGCAGCAATTTCCCCACCGATAACTATATGGTGGAGGGGTTACTGATTCAGCTTGGTGATGGATACAGGATTCGGTACGCTGAAGCTGACGGGCTCATGGCGGCTATTGATGAAGATGTCGCTGCAGTTTGTATCACTCATGTTCATTACAAAACCGGCCATGTTCTTGACATGGCGGCAATCACTGAACGTGCTCACGCGATGGGTGCGGCAGCGGTTTGGGATCTTTGCCACAGTGCCGGCGCGATGCCGGTTGATTTGAACGCGTGCGATGTAGATTATGCCGTTGCCTGCACCTATAAATACCTTAACGGTGGCCCGGGTAGTCCGGCCATGCTGTTCGCGGCAGAACGGCACCACGGAAAGTACCTGCAGCCATTAACGGGTTGGTTTGGTCACAAAGCACCTTTTGATTTTGACCGGGATTACCACCCTGCCGGTGACATAAGACAAATGCTGAGTGGCACACAACCCATTGTGAGTCTGTCGCTGGCAGAGGTGGGTATCGACATCATGTTGCGTGCCGACATGCGGGATATTCGTGTGAAATCCATGCGTATGACAAACCTGTTTATTAAACTTGTTGAGCAACGCTGTGGTGAGTTTGGCATCAAGCTGGCAAGTCCGCGCGATGCATCCAGCCGTGGCAGCCAGGTATCGTTTTACCATCAGGATGCGTATCCGGTTGTACGTGCTTTGCACGACCGGGGTGTGATTTGCGACTTTCGTTCACCAGGTAATATACGTTTTGGCTTTGCCCCCCTGTACAACAGCTATGCTGATGTCTGGGATGCCGTTGAGAAACTCTATGACATCCTGAAGACCGGTGTCTGGAAAGAGGTAAAATACCGGAAGCGTTCGCTGGTGACCTGAGCGCGGCTAAGGGCGGGCTCTCAGTATTTCAGAACCACCCGCTCCTCATTTCCGTAAAATTGAATTCTCTGCTCCATTTTCGGAGTCAGATAAACCGTGCCACTTTCGTCCACAATTGCCACCTGGTTCAGCTTAAGAGCCTTGGCGACTTCCAGCCACCCGGACATACCAGCCACGATCAGCGCTGTTGCAGCAGCATCTGCCGGTAACCCTTCACCGGTAATCACGGTGACCGACGCTATGTCTTGCGCGGGCCAGCCTGTGCCGGGGTCGAGGATGTGTGGGTATCGCTCAGTCTGATCCTGTCGGAAGCGCTCATAGTTGCCTGATGTGAATATTGCTTCATCACCATCTACTTCAATAAAGCCGATACTGCCGCCACCGGGTTTCCTGACCGCAACACGCCACGGCCGGTCTCCGTGTGTCCCGATCGCACGCAGATCTCCACCTGCGTTCACGATGGCATTGTTGATGCCCAGGCTGCGTAAGCGGGCAATGGTGAGATCCACAGCATAACCCTTGGCGATACCGCCGAAGTCCAGCTGAACGGCTGAATTGCTGGAGCTCAGTTCCAGACCATTTATATGGATGTCACTGCTCGAAGGCTTTAAATCAAGAATTGCGCTGATCTGTTCCTGTGAAGGGGGAGGGCCTACAATGGGATAATCGGAAGTATGAAATCCCCATAGCCTGATCAGCGCACCGATGGCGGGGTTGAATCGTCCACCCGTTTGTTCTTCAATTATCTGAGATCGTCTGATCATTTCGACAATGTCTTCATCAGCAGTTGCGGAATGTCCCTGCGCAAAAGCTTTGTTGATGTCTGTCAGTCGGCCTGGCTCCCAGGCATGCCAGTCCCGGTGCATGCCCTGAAACATTTGCTGCAATTGTGTGAAGGCATGACTGGCATCTTCGGGTGAAGCACCCCAAAGCTTTATTTCGACGATGGTTCCGAATACAAATAATTCAGCGCTCTGTTCCTCGTTCTTCTGGCAGGCAGCCAAAAAGATCAGGCAAATACAGGCAAGTGCAGTAATCCGGACAGGCTTGGTGATGGCTGGGTTTTCCCTTATTCTTGTACTCGTTCCACGCTGTTTGTAGGTGGGTTAGGCACGGTAAATCCCTACTAATTAATTTTCTTACCTGCCCACAGTTTCTTTACCCTCACCACCGAATTTCGTGGCAAAGTAACCGATAACAAATCCCACAATGGCACCTTCCAGCGTGAACCAGAACACAGTGCTGAAAGTGTCGGTTTTACCGAAAATAGTCAGCGTCATTTCTTTCATGACATCATAAGCAAAGAAAGTCAGCACAAAGTTCATCCATGCTCCAATGACCGGGGCGCGAAACCACCAGCGGAAAGGAAGCTTCATTACCGGGTGGTGGGTTAATACCCCAAAAACACCAATAATCGCACCAAGCGTTGTATACCAAAGCAATAAACCCCATCGAAGTTGCCAGCCTGCTTCCGGTAAGAAAAATGGTAGTAAGATCAAGCCGGCAAGCCCGAACATAAAACCAATTCCCTTACCAATTGCAATTCGGGTCATCAATGATGGTTTTTCGAACATGGCCGTTCTCCGTGTTGTATTGATACCAATCATACAGGCAAGTACTTGCAAGAGTGAACAAGAGTGAACATGACGAAACACTTCGATCGTGATGGAAGGCACAAGAATCGCTATGTCTCGTTATGTGTAATTGGTCTGTCACTGTCTATTTGCATTTATATACTGTGTGATATACAGTATATACCACATACTATGTATTGCACAGTATACGAGGAAGAAACTAATTTGAATGCAGACAACCGCACCGTTGAAATTGTTGACAAGCTCAGACTGGAACTACGTCGTGGGGCATTGCCATTAGCTGTTTTGGCCCAGTTGCGGAAGGAGCATTACGGCTATTCCTTACGTAAACGCCTCAACGCCAAAGGTCTGGAAATTGATGAGGGCACACTTTACCCACTGATCCGTCGGCTGGAAAAGCAGGGGTTGCTGAACAGCGAATGGCGCAAGGATGAGAAACGCAAAAGACGATACTACCGGATTTCTGAACTGGGTTATGCGGTTCTTAGCCTGCTCGCAGGGGAGTGGCGAACACTCAATGAGAGCATTAACGGAATTTTAGGAAAGGAAGAGAAATGAATTTACTCAAGGTTTATGTACATCAGGTTGTTTCTTACCACCCGCCAGCAGACCGGGATGAGCTTTTTACAGAGATTTATGATGAAATTTGTGAAGAATACACCGATCAACGGGTGGAAAACCCCACACTCTCCGAGGCAGAATTTCTAAACACCAGTAAACAACACCCGATGAAATATGCGACGCAACTTGCTTCAAACAGTTCTTCTTACCTGGTGGGGCCACAATTTTATTTCTCATTCCTGTCGGCTCTGAAAACCGGCGCTTCAATTACGGCTGGAATATTTCTCATTCTGGCGGTTATTGCCGCCCTGGCAAGTGGAAATCACTGGCGCACTTTCTGGCAGGTCTTAATTGAAATTCCAGAAGCTCTGTTGTGGGTCAGTGCAGTGATACTTGGTGTTTTTGTAGCCCTTGAAAAAGGTGGTGAGAAAACAACCTGGCTGGAAGGCTGGAATGCCAGTGACCTTAAAACGGCTGATGGCCACCAGTCAATTTCCCGCAGTGAGGCCTTCTTTGACCTCAGCTTGTCTACGGTCGCATTATTGTGGATTCTTGATATATTTCCGGTTCCGTCAGTGGTTCAGCACAATGGCGAATGGATTGAAGACTGGGTGATTATATTACCGGACTGGTTTTGGATAGCAGCGGCAGGCATGTTTGTATTTGATATTGTTTTTTCACTCTTTCGCTTGACAAGAAACCTGTGGACACGTCAGTTGAGGCTAACCACGATTGTGACCAATATCCTGTGGCTGGTGTTGTTGGGCTTCGTGGTATTGCAACCACAACTGCTGGATGCAGGGGGTTCTGAAAGGGAGGCAATCGCTGACCTCATACCTTTTTTCAATAAGATGTTCAAAGCTGGCCTGATAATCGTGATGGTGATCATTACCTGGGATTCGGCCAGCCATGCCTGGCGGCTGTTGAGTCCAAAATTTATTGATGCCCAGACGGCTAACGCTGGGTAAGAACATGATATCGTTATTCGGGCACAAACACTTCGCCCAGCGAAATCAAAATCTTCCCAAAATCAAATTGTGACATATTGCTGATCATCGCGATCACCAGACCATCATCCGGTCTTATCCAGAACTGGGTTGTACCACCCACCGAACCACCGCCGTGGCCGATCCACTTATGTCCATTTTCATCGATGGTGATCCGCCAGCCTAATCCGTATCCGGTCTTTTCCCCGGCATTGGTCGTTTGTTCGGTCCAGAATATCTCGTGGGTGGTTTTGCTGATTGAGCCAGTGGTAAGTTGTGCAAGTCCAAATCGCACCAGATCATCGGAAGTTCCAATATATCCCCCGCTGGCCCATTTATAACTGTTGTCCACTTCAGGTGCATTGAGCACATTGTCCTGTTGCCGGTAGTAGTAGCGGCCACGACCCGGGATGATGTGGCCGAGGTAGTCAGGTACTGTATTGTCCATGCCCAACGGTATAAATACATTAGCGTTCATGTAGGTCAGATAGTCCTGCCCCGATACACCCTCAATTACTGCACTGATCAGGTTATAGCCGTAGGAAGAATATCCGTATGCTTCCCCGGGTAAATTCACCAGTGGGTCATCCTGAAAAATGACGAGCCCTGCAGTCACTGTTGCATATTGGTCACGACTCATGAACTCATCTTTTCCGTAGTGCCGGATCCCTGACAGGTGTGCCAGCAAATTCCGGGTCGTGACCGGTGCGCGCTTTTGTGGAAAGTCGGGTACCCAGGTTTGAATAGGTGCATCCAGATCCAGTCTGCCCGCATCAACAAGCTGGGCAACCGCATGAGCCGTCATCGGCTTGATGGTACTGCCGATTCGAAACAGTGTTTGGGCAGGATTCACTACGACCATTTGCTCCACGTCTGCAAAGCCAAACCCTTCTGACCATACGATGTTGCCACCCTGGCCAACGGATACAGCGAGTCCCGGGGAACCGCTGGTAGTGAAAAACTCCTGCATAAGCGCATGGGCTTGCGCGAAGGAATCATTACCCCTGGCTATGACCTGGCCGAAAGGGGCATAAAGCAGGACCAGCAGGATCAACAATAACGGGTTTTTCTTTTTCAGCATGAGAATGTGTTCCTGTATTCAATGATATTGTGGCAAGCTCATCATCAGGTATTCGGAATAGGTTGCGGTTTTCAAGGCCTGGAATCTTTTCTACTGAGTAGCAGTCAGGCGACATGATTTTCTCCGTGGTAAAGCTAATTGCCGGGCTGCCAGTGGGTGAATTATGCCCGCACAAAGGCATTAAAGCGCATTTCCTGCCCGATGGTGGTTTCAGGTCCATGCCCGGTGATCACCGTGGCGGACTCATCCAGTTTGTAGATACGCTGCTGGATCGATTTAACCAGAAGCCCGGCATCTCCGCCTTCAAAATCTGTTCGCCCGATTGAGCCCTGGAAGAGGGTGTCACCAGCGATCAACAGGCCGAAATCCTCAAAATAGAAACTGGTGGAACCGGGGGTGTGGCCAGGTGTGTGGATACAACTGCCACCACACTCAAGTTCCTGCTCATCCTCAATCCAGTGATCCGGGTCGGGTACCGGGGTATATGGCACACCGAACATCCGGCACTGCATCTCCACCGTGTCCCAGAGGAACATGTCCGAGCGATGCACCCATATTGGTGCACCTGTCTGAGCCTGAATTTCGCCAGCAGCAAGAATGTGGTCAAGGTGTGCGTGGGTGTGGATGATACCGATGATTTTCAGGCCCATGGATTCGACCGTGGCCATGATGCGACTGGCATCGCCACCCGGATCAAAAACATAACCTGCGCCGGTTTCGGAATCACCAATGATCGTGCAATTACATTGCAGCGGGCCTACGGGAAACGTTTTTCGAATAATGTTCATAAAATGTTCTTCTTTTCCTTCAATACACCCATGACTTTTCCAATATTATCTCAATCCTGTTTTTCAAGACACCTATTATGGAAGACGCCTTGACCATATATATATTAATTCTTTCTGAGGTATGAAAATCACAATATAATAAACACAATGGAAAGCAAACGAACATACGCCACCAGCCACTTTTGCATGTTATTTCTAATCATCGCCCTGGGCGCATGCACATCTTCGGTCTCTGCAATCTCCCTGGAAAGGAACTTGATGACTCACGAGTCAGGTTCCTCTGTCACCGTTATTACCAATGCCCGGATTTATCATACAGGCAGCGGACTATTTTCCCAGGCCATGGCCTTTGAGAAAGGGGTGATAATCGCTGTTGGCTCCAATGCTGATGTACTGTCCATGGCAGGCTCCAGAGCAGAGATCATCAACCTGGAGCAAAAGCTGGTATTACCAGGCCTGCAAGACGGCCATGCTCATATTCTTGAGGCCAGTTTCCCACTGGCCGGTACCTGTATAGTTCCTGCCAGGCAGCGTCCTGACCGTTTGATCCAGGTCTTAAAAGAATGCGCTCCAAAGCAGACTGTGCTCAATTGGGTACTGGGTTTCGGCTGGGATATACTTACGTTTCTGGACGCCAGTGAAAACCCGCTGGATGCTATTGATGAGGCTATTCCGGATCGTCCGGCAGCCATCATGGAAGAGACCTCTCACGCCGTGTGGGTAAATACCCGGGCTCTGGAAGCACTGGGTATCACCCAATTCACTCCCGACCCGCCCGGCGGCATTATTGCCAGGGACGCCAATGGCTTTCCCAATGGGCTTCTGATCGACAACGCCGGCGACCTTGCGTTTGAAGCTGCACTGGTTCGCTCAGCTGAGATTGACGAGCAACATTACCTGGGTCTGTTAAGTGGCCTGGAACAACTGGCACCTTATGGAATTACTTCATTTGCAGATGCCCGTGTGTACTGGACACGGGGTTATCACGAGTTTTACGCTCGTGCAGAAGCCGAAGGATGGTTAAAATCGCGGGTGGTTTTGGGAATGTGGGCCTACCCTCAAATGAACGACACAGAGCAGATCGCAACACTGGCCAATCTGTTCTCCAGGAATGCGGATCAATTGGTACAGCGCAGCCAGATAAAAGTCTATGCAGACGGTATTACGCAAAATACCACCGCCCGCACACTCAGGCCTTATCTGATTGATCTCGGGTTTGGTACACCCATGGGACTCAACTACTTCAGCGAAGACCGGCTCACCTACTACATTACCGAACTTGAGCGTGTGGGTTATGATTTTCACATTCATACTATTGGCGCCGGCGGTGTTCGTGAAGCGCTGAATGCAATCGAGCGGGCCCAGGCGGCCAACCCCGATATCAGGAATCGCCGTCATCGTTTAACCCATGTGGAACACGTGCATCCGGATGACTTGTCGCGCTTCGCTGAACTCAATGTTACAGCTGACATTCAACTGGCGGGTGCTTTTACCAATCCGGCACGTTTTAAAGCGGATAATGATCCTTATATCGGCAGTGACAACCCCGTCTTACCGTTACCGGCACGGGCACTTTTGGACGCCGGTGCGCGGGTGACCTTGAGTAGCGACTATGATGTCAGCTCACTTAATCCCTTTGTGGGAATTGGACGTGCGGTGAATCGGGGCAATGACAGCCTGACGGTGCGCGAGGCAGTAGATGCCTACACGATTAATGCGGCTTATGCACTCGGCCAGGAAAACAAGGTGGGTTCTCTTGAAGCAGGCATGCAGGCGGATTTCATCGTGCTGGATCAGGATATCTTTGAAATCCCAACCAACCAAATTCAACAGACCACAATATTGCTAACTTTTTTTAACGGTTTTGAAGTATTTCGCAGCGTCCGGTTTGAGTGCACTCCCCGACCGACCCGGGGCCCTGAATCCGGACTTGAGAGCAGTGATAAATATAAGAAAAAACCGTGCGGGTCAGGCCCGGTGATACCCAGAGTCGATTAAGTAACCGCGCCACATATGGTGTCTCGGCTTTTTTAATTTCGTTATCTAAACAAAAGCACCGGAATTTTGCACGAGCGAATCATTTGCGTGGTGGTGGACCCGATGAAGAGGTTGCGGATGCGTGAATGTCCGTAGGCGCCCATTAACAGCAAGTCGATATCATCACTGCGGATTGTTTCGCAAATAACCGCTTCCGGCTGTCCCGGGCGTATTTTTGTTTCCACCGCATAGCCGGCATCACGCAGCGATGCCGCCGCACTTTCTAATTGTTGCTCTGCCTCCGCTGTTGAGTCTGTCACGCTTAGTAAGCGACACTCAAGATCATTGAACGCCGGGTTCTGTGCCAGGTAGTTGACCGCTTTCATGGCGCTGGCCCGGCCATCAAAAGCGATTAAAAAGCGCTTGATTGGTTCGTATGACCTGGAAGCGACCATCATGGGTTTATGGCTGGCACGTACCACGCGCTCAAAGTTTGAGCCCAGGTGCTCTTCGTCGGATCCTGTTCTCTCACCACGTTTGCCGATGATGATCAGGTCTGCATCTTTTTCAAAACCCTGCACTGTTTCTACAATGCCATCGTTGCGAAGCATGGTTGTTACCTGGCTAACGCCTGCATTGAGCATGATGTCTTTGGCATCCTCCAGGATTGCCCGGCCACGTTTGTGAGAAAGCCTGGCCATTTTGCCGTCAAGCTCTGACAGTTCATCGAGCAATGCGGTCCTGGCACCCAGCCCGATGCTGCCGCTGAAATCCGTTGGCGCGCTGTTCTCACCAGGGCGTCCAAGGACATGCACAAGATCGACGGAGCCGCCGACCTTTGCTGCGATCCAGGCTGCGTGGTCACAGACACTCTTCGAGTAGCTTGAGCCGTCCACAAATGCGATCAGTTTTATCATTGTAGTTTCCTGGGTTCTCTATTCTCGGACAAGCTTCTAATGCCCCAGCAGCCGATCCAGCGCGCCGGGCTTGTCATGTGTGGCAAGCTTGCCGAGAATGGTCTCACTGGCTTGATTGAGCCCTTGAATCTCGGTTTCAGCACCTTCACGACGAAATTTCAATACCACCATATCCAGTGCCGCAACACTGGAGATATCCCAGATATGTGCATTGCTGACATCGATAATCACCTTATCCAGGGCTTCTTTAAAATCAAATGCGGCGGTGAATTTCTCTGCCGATGCAAAGAAAAGCTGTCCCTCAATGAGATAGGTGCGGGTGGTGCCATCTTCGGTGGCGGTTGATGTCACCAGGAATATCTGTGAAATCTTCCAGGCAAAGAAGATGCCCGAGAAAAGCACACCGACGAATACACCAATCGCCAGATTGTGGGTCGCCACCACGACGATGACGGTGGCCAGCATCACGATCGATGAGCTACGCGGGTGGAGTTTGAGGTTTCTGATGGACGACCAGCTAAATGTACCAATGGAAACCATGATCATGATAGCGACCAGCGCGGCCATTGGGATCTGTTTTACCCAATCGCCGAGGAACACGATCATCAGCAACAAAAACACACCAGCACACAGCGTGGATAACCTGCCACGACCACCGGATTTCACATTGATCATTGATTGACCGATCATCGCGCAGCCTGCCATCCCGCCAATAAATCCGGTTGCTGTATTGGCAATACCCTGACCGATGCATTCGCGGTTTTTGTCGCTGTGCGTATCGGTGAGTTCATCAACAATCGTCGCGGTCATCAGCGACTCCAGCAAACCAACCGCAGCAACAGCAGCCGAGTAGGGCAGGATGATCAGGAAAGTATCAAGGGTCAGGGGAATATCGGGGATCAAAAAAATGGGCAGTGTTGACGGCAATTCACCCATGTCACCGACCGTACGGAGATCCATCCCCATGAACATGGAGATCGCTGTCAGTGCAATGATGCAGACCAGTGGAGAGGGCACCATTTTGGTGACCAGTGGCAGCAGGTAAATAATGGCAAGGCCACCGGCCAGCATCACATAAGTCATCCATGGCACATTGATTAACTCCGGCAACTGGGCCATGAAGATCAATATTGCGAGTGCATTAACAAACCCTGTCATCACAGACTTTGATATGAATCGCATCAGGTAACCCACCCGCAGAAAGCCGGCAGCGATCTGCAACAGGCCTGCCAATACGGTCGCGGCTAACAGGTACTGCAAACCATGATCTTTTACCAGGGTGACCATCAGCACCGCCGTGGCTGCGGTAGCTGCAGATATCATGCCAGGCCGGCCACCGGTGATGGCGACAATCACGGCGATGGAAAATGAAGCGTACAGTCCGACCTTGGGATCTACCCCTGCAATGATCGAGAAGGCAATGGCTTCAGGAATCAGGGCCAGCGCGACGACCAGACCAGCCAGTACGTCTCCCCGAATGTTGCCGAACCATTCGCTCCGTAGTTGGAATAATAGATTTGTGTTCAAAAAGTTACCTGGTGTGTAGCTGGAGCCTGTTGGAGTATAAAAGAAAAAGTAAGTAAAGGGGCCCGCCACCGGGTAATTTTTTGAGGCGCGTCAATTTTCCTGGATGAGTGCGATAAAGCGGCCGTGAACCGGGAACTGGATCACTTCTTCATTTTGACAGAGCCGGGCGCAACGACGGCAAGCTAGCTCACGGACTGCGAATTTAAACAGTTCTCATCTCGAAGCAAACTGAATCGTCCCTGATCTACCCCGATTCAATGGACATTCAGTTGAGAGCAGTTAGATCAGACAGTTATAGCTTACGTCAGTTCTGTGCCAGGTAAGATTGGGCCAAAACACGACCGTTCTGCACTACCACCTGTGCGTTGCTAGTGCCCGGTAATACCAATCTGCTGGCCCTGCTTGACTGACAGTGAATTGAACTTACCCTTTTCAAAAATCAGTAACACGGTTGAACCGCCATAGGCAAAATGGCCGACCTCTTCGCCTTTTTTAACGGCTACCGGGCTTGATGCCGCTACGTTCTTGAATTTGTCCCGGAACACAACAGAACCCACCGTTTGCAAGCCCACTGGAACCATTGCCACACTGCCTAAGCTTTCAGTTTCGATAATCAGG
>Ga0164313_10003972_pt1 | contig 13201 bp, 6 predicted proteins | sample GuaBasSedimGuay4_FD_113735 | JGI IMG/M metagenome (GOLD analysis project Ga0164313, IMG submission 113735) | Subseafloor sediment microbial communities from Guaymas Basin, Gulf of California, Mexico - Guay4, Core 4569-4, 0-3 cm | ecosystem: Environmental > Aquatic > Marine > Hydrothermal vents >... | reverse complement strand
TGGTGCGACTGCTGGTGCCCCCGGTTCGTTCACGCCTGTCCCGTCAACCCCACCGGCTGACTTCGCTGCGATGGCTGGCATCACTGCCGACCCTCTCACGTTGTGGACGGTTGGACAGTCGGTGCAACCCGCAGACGCATCCGATGCGTATTGGGATGGAGCGGCCTGGCAGGTCGGGGTCGCCCCGGCGTAAGTGACTGATCGATACCTGATAGCGATAGGCATTGTCGTCGGCGTAGCCACCCTTTACACGGTGGTTACGCTCGATGACTCTGGCCTGTCGGTCAAGGATATCGAGGTTCTGGCAGCGTTCTTCGCTGGCGTCGGGTTCACGAAGTTGATGAATAAGGGAGGCGGAAAATGAAGTGGCAAGAAGTGAAGCCGAAGCCGAAGGTGGCTGGTGGTGTACTCGCCGGTGCCCTGTCTGTGATAGCCGTCTGGGTTGCATCCTTGGCGGGGGTCGAGGTCCCCGGAAGCGTTGGTGCCGCACTTGCCACAGCTATCGGATTCCTGGTGGCGTGGTTCGTCCCTGAAGGGAGCCAGTGATGCCCAGTGGAGGCGCAAGAACACCAGCCAACCCAGCTGCCGTATCTGGACCTGGAGCACTTTCCCAGCGCACGGATGGTGGTGCTGGACAACCCATCCGAGTGGCAAGTGGTGGGGCATACGGTGAACGCCAAGCAGCCGAAGCACAACAGGCAGCAGCCCCTATGGCTGCGGGCGGACCTGGGGGAGCACCCCCCGGAGGGGCCGCTACTCCAACTGGTGATGTGGGAGTCTTCGGACCGACCCAGCGACCAGGGGAATCGATCATGACCGGCGTGAGGCAGGACACGACAGAGTCGATACCGGACGCCAAGCAGGTACTCCAAGCGGTCTATGCGGCATATCCGTCGCCGTGGATAGCGAGCCTTCTCAGTGACTGACCAAGACCCGGTGATGGACAACGACCCGTACGACCCGACGATGGGTGACGGGATGCAGGGGCCGAAGTACGAACCGGCTGTCGGCTACGGCATGGCGAACGCCAACACGATGCAGATGGCGTCGAGGACGCTGACCTCAATAGTGCAGCAGAACCCGGACATCGGTCCCGGTCTCGAGAAGATGTTGCAGGACTATCCGACGATCTCGAGGGAGACCGCCGCCGCCCTCATCTACTCGGGTCAGATCAATCAGATCCCCACCGCCATCCTCGACGACCTGGCGGAAAGGGATCGTCAGCAGCAAGCCGCTGCCACCGATGGGTGGCTGTGGCGAACGACGAAGAACGTGACCCGCAATTCGATCATCGGGATGGAAGACCTCTACAACGTGTCACCCGTCATGGCGATGCCACGGATCGGCATCAATCTCTACCAAGGGGACACCTGGGAGGAAGCCGTCGATGTCTCCCTTCAGTCCACGCTTCGCACCCATGCCTCGATGAGCGCTATGGGTCTTCAGACGGACTACGGAGAAGGTCTGTTGCCTTCGGAAGAACTCGTCCCTGGGAGGGCCGGTTACTTCGAGATGATCCAGCAGATGATTCGTGACGGCGAGTTCTCGGGATCACCCGAAGAACAGCTCCTTGCCGCTTCACAGGCCGCAATGGTCAAGCAGGCACAGTCGATCGGCATGAACCCCTATGCGGTCGCTCGGCAGCAATGGTTGTCCACCTCGATCTCGAGGACGATCAACGGCGAGAACTACGCCGTGCCATACAGCCCCGGTGCTGCCGCCGCCCTCCAAGTCACCACGCCGGGGACGCTCGCCTATGCGGGCTTCTCGGGCCTCACAGACGCTGCTTTCCGCCTCACGATGGAACCCATCGACGTCGTATTCGACAACCTGGGTGACGCCATCCTCAAGGGCTTGAACCCGAACGTGACGGGCGACTTCATGTCGTTCATCAACAAGGGCTCTCAGCAGATGCACGAGATGTTGACCGAGACCTTCGGTATCAAGAAGGCGTTCGAGCCGATCCTCTACAGGGCCGGAGGCGCACCTGATGGGGTCGCTGGTCGGGCGAAGGCCGTCACTGGACCCACCGTCACCGATGGTGTCGTTGACGTCACGATGGACTACGAGCAGACGGCTCGGACCTGGTATCAGCGTGTGGACAGCATGGACGCCGGAGACAACCTGTGGATCGATCCGTCCGACCCATATGCGAAGGCTTACGCCGACAAGGGTCTCGGCCCGGATGATGTGCGTGACGAGATCGCCAAGATGGGTGGCGTCGAGGGAGAGTCGATGTTGACCCTCGAGCACGAACTCGTCCATGCCGAAGTTCAAGTAGACCTTTACGACATCCAGATTCACGAAGACGGTACGGAGTGGATCGATACGTCGAAGCTCTCCGACAAGGCACCGGAAGAGATGAAGGAGATCGCTGCCCGCATCGAAGCGCAGGGTCTCAGCTACGACGAGATCGGCAAGGTCACCGACGAGTACGACAAGCTGAGGTCTGCCACCGATGCGAAGCAGGCCGACGTTGACAAGATCAAGGCTGAACTGAAGTCCGGTGTCAGCGACACGGGACGCAGAACCTCTCTCGAGGCCGATCTCAAGAAGAACAACCGGCAGTTGAAGACGTTGGAGAAGAAGGTCGTTACCGCCGAGAAAGCCGCCGACGATGTGGTGTCCGCTCGCCGTGGTCTCAACGACGAGATGAGCGCCATCACCGAGGTCGAAGCGGTGACGAAGGCTTGGGACAACATGATGGACGGGTCGTGGAGCGGGAAGACGCTTTACAAGACGTACAAGCGCAAGGCCGGTCTGTCGAACCTGCTGCGTCCCTGGGTCAATCCGAAGTCCGTGACCGAGTGGTTGCAGTCCTCGATGGGTCAGCGCACCCTCAAGTACCTGGCCCGCACCGACGACATCGAGACCCTGCGCCGCACCGTGGGCTACCTCGATAGGGATGATATTCGTCTCATCTCGATCAGCCAGAGCGAAGGCGACATCGCCACGATCATCCAGAACTCGTTCAACAGTCCCGGCAACGCAGGCCTGAAGCGCCCAACCGTGGGTATTGCGAAGGACACGTTGGCGAAGGGACTTGACGGATGGGTCATGCAGACCCAGTTCCTCGGTGGCTCCGTGGGCAGGGCCGCACAGAAGATGGGACGCACCAGTCGCAGAGCGAGGGCGTCGGTCGGGAACCACATCCTGTCCGTGACGGACGGCAACCAGACGCTCGACACGATCAACTCGCAGCTCGCCACCATCGGTGTCGATCCGAAGATCATCAGTGAGCTACAGCGCAAGGCGATCCTCATCGGCCACACACAGACAGGGCTGGATGAGATCGCTAAGGAGATCGAGAATCATTCCAAGAAGCGCTTGAAGGAGACCAGCGGACACATCTACTCCGATGCCGAGATCGACAAGATATGGTCCGACTGGCAGGGCTATGACCTCACCAATCGACGCTACTGGGTGTCGAACGCCGGTAAGGACCGACGTTGGATTTTCGAGAACAACAAGTTCAGGAATCTCGATGAGGTCGAAGCGACGGGTATCCAGGGCGAAGCGTTCATGGAGGCCCAGTTCGCTTCGACACACCGGGTGCTGCCTCCGGTGCGGAACATGCGTCGGCTCCACTCGAGACAGCGGAACGCCTATGAGCGTGTGATGAGGTGGAAGGACTCCCGCAAGAACGTCGTGCCGGGGGCGTGGGAGCCAACAGGGTTCGACACGACACGGATCATGCACGCAGGTGACGCAACCTTCGGTCTGTGGCGTGACCTGAACCTGATGCGTGGCGGGTGGATGATGAGGGTCATCCCCGAGGAGCAGTTGCGTTTCGGTGCGACGAGCTATTCGGGCATGTTCTCCAATCCGGTCGATTACTTCATCTCGATGCTGAACCGGATGGACTACAACATCCCCGGCGACGAGTTGACGTTGGGTGACATGATTCGGATACAGGACGGTCTGGGTACTGCCGGTCTCCGTGACCCCGCACTGCCCGCACACATGGTTCCGAAGACAGGCTGGGAAGTGGCTTATCGGGCGCAGAAGCCCGTCCAGTTCTGGGCTGCGATGACGAGAGAGTTCATCACCTCATCGAACGACGAGATCGTTTCGATGGTCGCACGGCTCGGTCGTGACGATGCGTTGGCGTACCTTCGGACCGCTAAGGGTCAGGAGATCGTGAGGCGTGTAGCTGGTGACGCTGCCCAAGAGAACTCGCTGGCGAAGATCGCCAACCCGAAGGAGCTTGAGAAGTATCTCGACGTCGTTGAGCTCCGTGTCGCCCAGATCACAGGTGGCAAGGGTCTCTGGCATAACCCTGTCCTGAACGCCCAGGGAAAGCGCTACTGGATCGACGAGATGGACCGCCCGGTCTACAACCCGTCCGATACCGAGCAGTTCTCCTCGATCGAGTCGTTGAAGCAAGAGATCATTGCCGAGGTGACGAGACAGGGAGGCGACCCTGCCGAGGTGCTGCATGGACATTCGGGCATCAAGCGGAAAGAGGCCGAGGGTCTGCTCAACGAGGTCCGTGGCTACGACCTGGACGAGTTGGAGAAGACTGGTCGGAGCGCTGTTGTCACCCGTGAAGGCAACTCGGACCTGGTGGACTTCGTTGCGAACAAGACGTTGGACGACATCACGATCAGCGACGACATGCCGTTCAGCCAGGTCAGGGCGATCGACAAGCAGCTCGAGGAGGCGTTCGTTGGCCGTGAGGTCGAGCCTCCCGATGCGTGGCCGGTTCCAGAAGGCGACCTGAACCCCGACCGACCGGGGGGTTGGAGCGAACTCACCGGGACGGTGTTCCACTTCCTCAACGGTGTCCCTTCGACGACGCTGAACCGCTCACCGTTCTTCCAGCAGTCGTTCGGCTCGAAGGTTGCCGAGGCGTACTTCTACGGCGACTCGGGACTCCGAAGCGCCATCGACGAGTTCGCTGCTGCGAACCCGTCGTTCAAGATCACGTTCGATCTTGGGAAGCGCAAGGTCTTCAGGGACAACAGCGTGAACAAGTTCCCGAAGCCCTTTGACCAGGCCGATCGTATGCCCGCACCACAGGTCGAGTTCGATCCGGGGGCTGCCTACGCCGACGCCATCGAGCAAGGCATGTATGACCGTATCCCGCTGATGAACGACCCGGACAGCTACATCACATTGCAGCTATTCGACGGCTTCGAGAACAGCGACTTCGTGGAGAACAGCGCTGGCAAGGCCAGGGGCATCTGGAGCAATCGCCGGAACCGTCAGGAGAAGTACTACACCCAGTACGAGGACTACGGCTTCCTCGGTAGCGAGCGTGTACCCCTCGAGGTGTTCATTGCGAAGGGGGCTGATCGTTCAGCCAGCTTCAACGCCATCGACGAGAGAATGTCGGCGTTGGGGCACTACCACAGGCATCCGGACAACGTGGATGGCGTGAGGGCTTTCGTCGCTGCCGTAGATGATGTCAACACACCCGTCACGACCGAAGCGCTGGTCGCTCATGGCGTCAAGGAAGACGCAGCGAAACTGCTCTCGGGCGAGGAAGCATTGGTCAGTGGCAAGCCGGTGAACGTCGTCCAAGACCTCCTCAACGAGCGCTTCCTCGCAGAGCTGCCCGCCGACGAGCAGGTAGCAGCGGCGAAGAGGCTTGGTTGGAGTGACGACATCAGAACCACGGGGGTTGCGAACAGCCCGATGAGGGCATGGACCTACCCGTCCATGAGCGACGACACAAGCTATGTGGACATCGTTTACACGCCCCACATGGACCCGGCCCTCCAACAGCACCTTCTCGAAGAGGGAGACATCGAGCAGCTATTCACGCTCGACGTTCGCTATCCGGTTCTCCACGAGGTGGCCGACGAGTTCGTTCCTGCGTTCCGCCGTGTCCGAGAGAAGACCGGCTGGCGACTCAACTACGAGTCGGGCCGTTCGCTCATGGAGGGCGAGGCTGGCGTCGAGACCTTCTACCGGATCATGGACGACATCAGGGAGAACATGCCTGAGATCGGGAAGGCAACGTCACCGGAGTACTCAGCGAACGACGAGGTGATGAACTACGTCCACGGGCGCCTGTCTGAACTGTTGGGCAAGGAAGCCGACCAGGACGTTATCAACGACTTCTTCGACGGGCTGATGACCTCACAGTCGGTGATAGGTACGTCGAAGCGTCGTTCGGCTTCCTGGTGGAGCGCAACCTCGTTCGACACGATGGACCCGCAGACCCAGGTTCGTGAGATCAATGAGATCGTCAAGGAGATCAAGCACGACGCAACGATCAACACCGGACTGGGTTCCCAGTACAACGTCAAGTGGCTCGACGAGGATGATTCTCTCGTCCTCCTCGAGAATGAACTCGGTCGTGTGCTGACGAGCGATGAGCGACGGGAGTTCATGCAGCTCATCAACAAGCGGTCGTACCAGCCTGACGAGAACCTCGTAGCGAAGGAGCCGTTGCAGTCGATGGCACGGCTTCAGAAACCGATCATCAAGTTCGCAGATGGCATGGGGATGCAGGTCACGACGAACAGGCAGGTCGGAGACCTCGCCCTCTTCATCGACAGGAACCTCGAAAGTGCCTCCGTCACCCGAGAACCGCTGACGGTCCTGCCGTTCACCGACGACCTCGACCGGATGACACCCCATCTTGAGGGAACGGTTGACAGGGGATGGAAGGAGGACGTTGCTCTTCGGAAGCACATTTGGAAAGAGAACTTCGATGATGTTGACGTTCCGGTAGATCGTGACGTCAGCGACATCCTGTTCGACGAGACCAGGATTTCGGAGACATTCCGCAAGGACTACATGGTTCCGAACTACGACCCTCATGCGGCGTCGAACGATTACGTTCTGTCCCAGGGTGATCTCGGTCTGTGGATGTCGTCAGCGAAGTTCCGGTCATTCGTGCAGGGCTCGTCCGACAAGGTGGCTTCCTTGATGGATCAAACGGATGAAGCCCTCAAGGTTCTCCAAGCCAACGGCTATCTCCTGAACGACACAGCGATCATCCCAGGGCCGAGGCTCCCGGGTGATCCGGTCAGGGAACCGAAGCCGATCCCCGATGACCTGTGGGAGTCGTCAGGGATGAAAGACCTTGTTGTGTCCTGGCAGAATGCCCGCTGGCGCATCGACCTGATGAACGACGGTCGGTCCTGGCACGGTGGATACGACTACAGCTCGGAGTTCCCGGAGGAGTCGATACCAGACTTCTTCGAGGGCGACCTTGAAGACTTCATCGAGGCAGCCCGAAACGACACGAACAAGTGGATCATCGACGGGCCGTTGGACATCTGGACGGGGACGAAGCAATCCCTCGACAACTATCAGGGCATGGAAATGGCGTTCGTTCCGATGAAGAGGCGGAAGAAGTCGATCGAGGACGGTTACTTCCTCGGTGGCTATCAGCCGAACCAGCGCTTGCGTGAAGGCGGTGTTGTCGAAGCCGACTTCCGTGGCGTGCCCGATGATGTCAGGAACGAAGCGGTGTCGAGGATCATGGGCGTCAACGACGGCCAGCAGTACGACTACATGGAAGTGGGGTCCAGCACGGCCCTCCCGAACCAGCCGCAGGACGGTGTTGACGACCTCGAGGAGCTGCTGAAGGCAGCGAAGTTCGACGCCATCGAAGAGACCAAAGACATCTTCTACGACCTGACGAACAAGTCGAACGTGGCCGATGCGATGAAGTTCATCTTCCCGTTTGGTGACGCCTGGTACGAGGTGCTGTCCAGGTGGGCGCACATCATGAATCCAACGGAGGCAGGCGGTCAGGCGTTCCGCAACGTCCGCAGGGTCGAGCAGGCAATGTTGGCGTCGAAGCTCTCCGGCTTCATCTCGACGAACGAGTACGGGGAAGAGGTCTTCAACTGGCCGATGGCACCAGGGATGCTGGCGAACGCTTTCATCCCGAACGCTGCGAACGTCAGCCTCCAAAGCTCCGTGCCGGTGTCGTCGTTGATGTTCATCGACCCGTCTGCCCGAGGCATCCTTGCTCCGGGGGTGACGCCTGGGGTGCAGATCCTCACTCAGTTTCTTGCGCCGGCCACCGAGTCGATCCCGCTGTTCAGTGATGTGATGTCGTGGATGACGTACGGAGGGAAGGAAGAGTATCGACCTGGGGAGGTGCAGGAACTTTCCGATGTGGCAAAGGCTTTCGAGCCGACGACGTTGCAACGGATGGTGTCTGCCGTCTTCAACGAAGAGAACCGTGAGTCGCTGGGGAACATCAAGTTCAGGCTGTTCGAGTCGCTGGGCATGAGCGGTGATCCGACCTACGACATGTCGAACCCCTCGGGTGCAGCCCACGCATGGGACGTTGCCGACACAGCGGGCACATGGCTCGGTTGGCTCCGCATCCTCGATGCCTGGTTCATGCCGGGACAGCCACAGTATTCGGCGGTCATCGACCACCCGGGCCGTACAGAGGTCGTCAGGGAGCGCTCAGAGGACGCTATGACCTTCGAGGAAGTCATGGCAGCCACAGCGGAGGAACCCCCAGAGCATCAGGCACAGATCGTTTCGATCCTTCGGGCGACGAACGAGTACCGGCTGGCGAAGGAGATGTTCTCCGACGCCGAAGCCGACCTCTACATGATCGAGCGTTACGACATCCTCCCATCGATGCTGCAATCCGCATCGACGGGCATGTTGGAGATGCCGGTCACTTGGGGTGGCGTGCAGTGGATCGACGACAACGAGTGGCTCCACGATGCCGCACCGTTGACGCTGGCAGCGACGGTGCCCGAGGATGCCGACGACACGTTCTCGTCGGCTGCGTGGAACAACCTGTTCAGCCATGTCCTCACCCTGGAAGGTGTCGAGAACAACCCGGTTCGGGTCAAGCGGTCAGCGTCAGAGCTTGTCCAGGCGGTGCAGCGTGGCGCCGGTTACGACCAGATACGTTTCCAGCACATGGTTCACGACCGTGCGGTGACGGCCCTCCGGTTGAGCTTCGGTGCCGGTTACGCCTCGAACGACATCTACGCATCGAGAAAGGATGCGCTGGACCGGAAGCTCCGATCCAACATCGAAACGATCTATGTCCAGTTTCCGATCGTGAAGGCACAGCAACAGGGCGAGATCGTCGGGTCGAGGGCAGGCATCAAGGTCATCCAGTACGTTGATGAAATCCGAGACATCGGGACGGTCGGCTCTGCGGCGAACCTCGCCTTCAGAGAGAACGTGCCCGAGCTGGCTGACGTAGCGGAGACATACGCCGAGTGGTTCTCCTTCCTCGAGGACTATTCGAGGATGCAGGAGAAGGGCGAAGCGTCGGGTTCGTGGTGGACGACGAGCACCTCGGACAACGCAGAGGCGATGAGGAAGACGATCGCTGCGGAGATGGACGACTACTACGGTTCGCTCGAAAGTGACGATGCGAAGAAGTACGCCAAGTGGTTGAACCAGTACCTTCTCGATCCGTTGCTCATGGAGTGGGAGTGGGTCGATCAAGGCTTCGCCCCGGAGCTTGAGTCCTATCCATCGATCAGCTACAACGACACACTGCCGACAGGAGGCTTCTGATGGCCGAAGAGACAACGACTGCCGACCCCGACGCCGACTACGACCGACGCCTCCCTGAGATCGGTACGGGATCGTATTCAGCGATGAACTTCGGCTGGTGGGACTACATGCCCGAGCAGCGATACGTCGCCTATGTGGTCGCCTATTCGTCATTCGTTGATGCTGTCCACGAAGGCACGATGGATCAAATGCAGGACGAGTTCATCGCAATGTTGGCCTGGGCTGCCATCGATGACGAGGCTTACGTCGCCGGTCTCGAACTGGCAACAGGTGAAGATGGTGAGGTCTACAGCAAGATCAACGAGATAATCTACGGCGAGGGCAACTACGACCAGTCGGGCTATCGGCGTGACGAGATTCCGAAGATCAACATGGAAGACGTCGAGGGGTACAACAAGCGGGTGGTGAACCACCTGACCGACGATGGGACATCCCCCATCGATTTGATGTGGAAACTTCCGATGATGGAAGACCTCGACCACTACTCGCCTGTTCACCAGTCGGGATTCGTTCAGGGGTTCATGGGCTTCACCGACGAGGTAGCGAACGTCGTTGGTGACGTCATGCACGGTTCCGAGCGGAACCCTGATGGAAGCGCAATCGAATACGACAACCCGTTGCGTCGTGAACCAGGTGCGGGCGATCTCTTCCAAGAGGTCGCTGATCGGTCGAGACCTCCGAAGGAAGCAGGCGGTGCTTTCCAGCACCTCGCTAACGGGTTCACCGGCATGGTCCCCAAGGCGATCGACCTCGTAGGGGTTGGCGCTGTGGCAACCGTTGGTGCCATCGGGTTCGGGGCAAGCATCTCGGCGTTGGCCGAGACCATCGCTGCCTTCGGTGGTGCGTCGGCTGCACCGGCAGTGAACGTCCTGCTGAAGACGCTCGTCGGAACCCAGGCGATCGGTTCAAGGCTCATCTCTGCCCGCTACGAGGGAGGCATGGCGAGCGCTGCCATCTCCTCCACTGCCCTTGCAGAGTCGTACCGGCGTGGCAGGGACATCACCAGCGCCCCGAGAGGGGGCATGGACATACTGCCTCTGAACGCACCACAGGCAATGCAGCAAACGTGGCGACGAGCTGTGAACAAGCCCTACATCCAGCCGCCGTACAAGAACCTGCAGACGGCTGATCTGGTCGATCCGGTAACAGGTCGGGAGACAACCGAATTGATGGATGCCGAAGGCCTCTACCAGCAGAGGCGGGCAACAGACCCAGGGAACATTGCTGCCACATGGCAAGCACAGAAGGCTGCTGAAAGAGGTGTCCGATGAGTCGTAATAGAGATACCACCACTGACGATTCCGGTTCCGAAGAAACTTCGGGAGGGTCGCCAACGACGGAGAACCCTCGTGGCCTGACCCCCGCAGAGATCGAGATCGCTGAGAGCTTCGGTTACGACATCACCGATCTCAACGAGGGCGAGTTCGTGGCTGTCCAGCAGGCCGCTGCTGAAGCTGAGGCAGATGCCTTGAAGACGAGCGGGCAATCGACTGCTCGTCGCACCAACCCTCTCGACGTCTCCACGGCGACGGGGGAGAACCCCGGTGCCTGGGCGGTCCAGACCCCAGGGTTGGGTGTGGAGCCGGAGACACCAAGCCCGTACAACCAGTTCATGTGGGGGGAGGGCTTCGAGTCTGGTGCCCCACAGCAACGGATGCAGCGCTACAAGCCGACGTCGGCCCGCCACATCCTGAACGGCATGACGAGCGCCGAGATTGCCGCCCTCGAGAGAGAGTTCATCCGTGCCGGTTACTGGGAGGAAGATACGAGAGTCACCGGGACGAGAGCCTCGATGATCGGCACGTTCGAGAAGATCATCATCGCCGCCGACAACAACCGTGTGTCGTGGGAGATGCAGATCGAGGGTGACACCAACTCGTTCGAGGCGTGGAAGGAAGAGAACCCCGAACCGGGGAAGGCTCCCTATCCGTCGTTCGCTGCGCCGACCTTCTTGAAGCCCGACTATGCAACGCTGGCGCAACGCACGAAACTTCAGCTTCGCAACAACCTGGGTCGTGACCCGACGTCATCCGAGATGACGCTGTTGACTCAGTACCTGGGCACAGCGAAGAAGGACGAATGGCAAGCGAACACCTACGACACGGCCTACGCCGACTGGCAGACACGGGCACGGGCATACGAAACGGAAACGAATCAGATGTCCGCACCCACCGTCCAGGGTGTTGACGCTGAGGCCCGCTTCAGCGAGATGTTCGAGTCACGTTACGAGAACGAACTGGATCACAGGGAGAGGGTGGACAGGTCGCAAAGGAAGTCCGCCAACCTCTTCAACTCCATCGACACGATTTCGAGGATGACATCATGAACGAAGGATTGAAGCATTTCCTCTCTGCGGTCAGAAGGGTCGAAGGCAACAACTACAACACCGTTGGAGCGATAGAGGAAGGTGTTCGCCCCTTCGGTGCCTACGGCATGTTGACGGAGAACTGGGAGTCATGGGCGTCCGCTGCCGGTATGGGTGGTCACGACAAGTTCGATCCTGCTGCCCAGGACTACGTTGCTTCCTACTGGGCGCAGAAGCTGTTCCAGCGGTACGGGGATTGGGACATGGTTGCGATGGCATGGTTCGCCGGGGCTGACCAGGCTGACAAGGCCGTTCAATCCGGTGAAGGTACTGGCTGGTTCAAGCATGAGTCCACGAAAGCGTTCTTCGCCAAGTACCAGGAGGCGAACGAGGACCCCGTTGTGCAGGCAGAGCCGTTGCCAAAGACCGCTGCTGCGTGGATCAACCCACAGGGCGCTCCGAAGGGCTGGCTGTCGCCGGTCGCAGGAACGAGTGAATACTCGAACTCGTTCAGGGTGCCTCGCAACAACAAGTCGGGCATCCACGGTGCCATCGATGTGTACGCCAAGAGGGGGACACCGATCGTGGCCCCGGTGGGTGGCAAGGTTCTATCCGTGAGGAAGGGTGACATCGGTGGCTACACGGTGCGTTTCCGTGGCACCGATGGACTCACCTACTACTTCGCCCACATGGACTCGCAGGCGACGGTGAAGGCAGGCCAGACGATCCAGCCGGGGACACACCTGGGGTTCGTTGGCAACTCGGGCAATGCGAGAGGTACGTCGCCGCATCTTCACTTCTCGATCCGTAAGGGCAGCCAGCTTGTCAACCCGTATTCATATCTTCAGGGGTCGAAGAACGCTGGCAACTACTACTCACCGGAGAACACACCGATGGAGACCCTTGAACCGGAGTCGTTGAAGGACAAGTACAGCGGACTTCTCAACTCGATCTCGAATAGGGTTGCCGGTGGCACCCGACAGGATTATCGATGGTTGGGGTATGAGCAGAAGGACGAATCAGAGGAAGGAACCGGATTGCCTGGTAGCGGAGACATCGTATCGAGCGAGAAGGGGCCGTACTGATGGTGCAACGACCAGGCGACGCAGACGATTTCGAGTATCCACCGGACAGTTCGGATCACGGCGACGTAGACCCCCAGTACGGGGCACCGCTCGACAGTCCAGAGCCGAGAACTCCCGACCAGAGCGATGTCTACATAGACGACATGGGTTTCGACCCCAACGCCGACATCGGTGGCGGTGGCGGTGGCGGTGGCGGTGGTGGTGGAGGCTCAGGCGGCTCAGGCGGCTCATGTGGCGGTTCGTGGACAGTAGTGGACCAGTCGGACTACAACGGTCCAGGCAAGGACTACAACGACGCTGTCGACAGCTCCCGTTTCCTGGGTATCGCCGGTCATCCCGAGAT
>Ga0164313_10003971_pt1 | contig 13205 bp, 8 predicted proteins | sample GuaBasSedimGuay4_FD_113735 | JGI IMG/M metagenome (GOLD analysis project Ga0164313, IMG submission 113735) | Subseafloor sediment microbial communities from Guaymas Basin, Gulf of California, Mexico - Guay4, Core 4569-4, 0-3 cm | ecosystem: Environmental > Aquatic > Marine > Hydrothermal vents >... | reverse complement strand
GCGTTTTCAATGGCCTTGGGATCGGACACCACCACCTTGGCGTGTTCCCCGGCCAGCTCGCGGCAAACACGGATGGCGGGACTTTCACGGGTGTCGCCGGTATTGGCCTTGAAGGCGAAGCCGAAAATGGCAATGCGCTTGCCGGCAATGGTGTTGAACATGCTGTGGAGCATGTTCCTGACGAAACGCGTCTCCTGATAGTCGTTCATCAGCACCACTTGGCGCCAATAGTCGGCCGGCACCTGGAGGCCATAGCTTTCGCAGAGATAGACCAGATTGAGGATGTCCTTCTTGAAGCAGGAGCCGCCAAAGCCAATACTGGCCTTGAGGAATTTCGAACCGATGCGGCTGTCGGTGCCGATAGAGTGCGCCACTTCGCCCACGTCGGCCTCGGTGGCTTCGCAAAGCGCGGAGATGGCGTTGATGGAGCTGACGCGCTGCGCGAGGAATGCGTTGGCTGTGAGCTTGGATAGCTCTGCCGACCAGACGTTGGCGGTCAGGATGCGTTCGCGCGGAATCCAGTTGGCGTAGATGTCGACAAGCGTCTGCAACGCCTTCTGCCCGGACGGGGTTTCGTGCCCGCCAATCAACACGCGGTCGGGATCCTCGAGATCGGCGATGGCCGTGCCTTCGGCCAGGAACTCGGGATTGGAGAGGACCTCGAAATGTACGGTGTTCTGCCCGCTGTGCAGCACGCGCTCCATCGCCTCGGCGGTACGGACGGGCAGCGTGCTTTTTTCGACGATGATCTTGTCGGTGGTGGAAACCTCCTTGATGCGCCGCGCGCAGAGTTCCCAGTATTGCAGGTCGGACGCGCAACCCGCGCCTTCGCCGAAGGTTTTCGTGGGCGTGTTGACACTGACAAACACGATATCGGCATCGCGGATTCCCTGATCGACATCGGTGGAGAAGAAAAGGTTGCGGCCAAGCGCCTCCTTGACGACTTCGTCGAGACCGGGCTCGTAGATCGGGAGGTCGTCGGTCTGCCATGCGGCAATGCGCTTTTCGTTGATGTCGACCACCACGACCTGTACGTCCGGGCATTTCTTGGCGATCATCGCCATGGTGGGTCCGCCGACATAGCCGGCACCGATGCAACAGATTCTTGTCATTCTTTTTCTCCGTTAAATTCCAAGATTGCTTAGCGCCGTCGTCACTTGGTTGATCAAAGCGGTGATGCGGGGGTGCTCGACTTCAAACTCCTCGGCCTCGCGTTGCAGGGTTTCGGCCAGTTCATGGATGGCTTCGGGCGTGTAGCGCTCGATGCCTTCACGGGCTTGCTCCAGCTTTTCTTCGAGAAAGCCGGTCTCCTTCGGTGTTTGCTCCAGCTCGCTTTTCAATTCGCCAATCGTTTTCTTTACTTCTTTATGCGGCATGCGACTCCCAGCCTTTCTTTTGTATTTCGAAAAGCATTCATCTTGGTTAAAAACCAGGATCATCGCCAGTTTTAATCGTGTAAAATTCGATGGTAGATTTCCCGTATGCGTGCCACCACAACGGGCCAGTCGTAGCGGCTCGATACGGCCCCGAAGGCGCGCTTTGAAAGCGCGGCCCGCAATACAGCGTCCGCCGCAAGCTCCGCCATGCCCTCTGCGAGCTGCGGCTCGTTGTCCGGTTCAACCAGAAGAGCGTTTTCGCGGTCGGTGCAGAATCCCGGTATGCCACCGACGGCATGCGCCACAACGGGTAGCCCCGCCGCCCAGGCCTCGAGGATCACGATGCCGAACGGCTCGTGGCGGGAGGCCAGGGCAAACATTTCCGCCGCCTTGTACGCGCTCGGCAACAACGGATCATCCGGCGCAAGGCCGGGGATGATCTGTACGATAGACTCCAACCCCAGAGCAGAAATCTCGGTCAAAACCTGCTCATGGTAGTCCTCGACGGTTACCGCCCCGATGAGCACCAACCGGTGGTCGGGATGGTTTTTTGCAAAACGGGCGAAGGCGCGCACAAGGCCCATCTGGTTTTTCTGATAGTCGATGCGCGAAACGCAGAGTACGATTCTTTCCGACGGCCCGAAACCGCAGGCCGCACGGAAGGCCGCACCGTCGGCACCGGCAAAACGATCCACGTCCACGCCGTTGGGAACATGAAACGCATGCTTGAGCGGGTAGCGACGCTTGACTTCGCGGTATTCGTTTTCACCCACACAAATGATGGCATCGGCATCGTTGAGTACGCGGCGTGCGCCGAACAGGAAGCCAAACACCTTCCCCCACTCCAGCTTGCCCCGAAAGGGCTCGGCCATTTTTTCGGCCTGCTCCGAAGGCAAGGTAAAGTGCCCCCCGTGGATGCTGACCACGAACGGTATACCCTTGAGCCTGGCCGCCGTACGCGCCATTCCCCCAAGGCGGTGCTGCACATGGGTGTGGATTATGGAAAGGTTCTTTTCCCTCAGCAAAGCGAAGAACAGCGGGAGCGAGAGCGGACTGCCCCCTTTGAGCCGCAACTTTTCCTTCGCCTCCTGGGAAAGCCCAAACCATGGGAACAGATAGCAAAATCGCTTTACCGGAACCGTGAGGAAAGTCTGGATGCCGGACTTCGAAAACATGGCCGTGCAAAAGATGGGGCTCTCAATCCCCTGCCGGGCCAGTTCGCGAGAAACGTTGAACACCACGCTCTCGGTTCCGCCCCACTTTTCGGGAACGAACCGCCGCATGATATGTGCAACCTTTGTTAATTCATCCATAACACGGAGGATCCTAGAAGATCCGTCTGTCGCATTAAAGGTAAAGTGATTCGGGGTATGTTTTTATTTACCGGTTCCATCCCACGCCATATAGTGGCTTGAACTTTTTATTCCGATGACAAATCTGCTCCATAGACTATCGATTATCGCCACCCTTGCGCTACTGGCCGGAAACCTGTCGGCGGCCTCGCTGAGCGATAGGGAACGAGCATACCTTAAAAGCAAAGGTGAAATTGTTTTTGCGGTGCAGCCAGACCATGCCCCGTTCGAATTCGCTCGCCGGAAGCAGATGAGCGGCATGAATGTCGAGCTGGCACAGTGGATGGCGACCGACATGGGCTTTAAGATCCGCTTCGAACCCGCCCCGCTCACGGAAGCGCTTGACAAGCTGCGTACCGGCCAGGTCGATGCCATGACCAGCCTGTTTCACACCAAGGAGCGCGATACCGACCTTGACTTTTCCACCCCCCTCAAGCTTACGCCCGTCACCCTCTTCGTGCGCAGCGACCGCGACGATATTACAAACATCCACGACCTGGAGGGGTTGCGTGTCGCCATCATGGGGTCCGGCTACGCCCTCGAGATCCTCCAGCACCGCAACGTAACCTGCGAAATCAGGTTTGTGCCGACCATGAAGGAGTGCATCGCTCTTGTAGTGGCGGGGGAGGTCGACGCCATGGTCGGAAATGAACTCGTTACCCGGCACCATATCTATTCCTCAGGATCCAGCGACCTCAAGATGATCGGCGATCCACTCTTCACGGCCCGGCTCTGCATGGCCGTACGGCAGGACGACAAGGTTCTGCTCAGTATCATCAACAAGGGCATCGCCCATGCGCAAAAGAACGGAACACTCTATAAGATCCAAGGCAAATGGCTGGGTTCGGAATACTCGAAACACCGGCTCTCGCTCGGCACCTACCTAACCCTTGCATCTCTTGGCACAACGGTCGTCGCCGTAACCATTCTGATGATCCTGCTATGGAACCGAAAGCTGCGCCAGAAGGTAGAGGAGCGAACCCGGCAGCATGCCGAAAGCGAAGAGCGCTTGCGCCGGTTTTTTGAAAACTCCCCGGATGCCGTTTTCATCCTCGATCGAACCGGCGCAATTGTTGCTACCAATTCACGCGCCTGCAAATCCGTGAAGATGAAAAAGACGGATATCCTGTCTAAAACCATATACGATTTTATTCCGCCCGCCTTCCACGACAAGGCGAATGACAACATGCGGATGTGGTTTTCCGGCGAACTCAAGCAATGCGAAGGAACCAGCATGGCCTCGGATGGATCCATCGCCCCGATCGAAATGACCGGAACGCTGCTGGAACTCAACCAACAAAAGGTATTGCAGCTCCACTCACGCGACATCACCTTGCGCAAAGAGGCCGAAGACAAGATGCACGCCGCCCGGGAAATGGCCGAGGACGCCCGGGAAATGGCGGAACACGCGCAAGAAATCGCCGAAAACGCAAGCCTGGCCAAGAGCGAGTTCCTTGCCAACATGAGCCACGAAATCCGAACCCCGCTCAATGGCATCGTTGGCATGGCGCAATTATTGGCCGACACCCCGCTAACGGGCGAGCAACAAAACTGTACGGAAACCATCCAGCAATCCACTACTGGCCTGCTCCAAATCATCAATCATGTGCTCGATATCTCCAAAATCGAGGCCGGACAGATGGATGTCCGCGAGTCGGTCATCGACCTGCGGGAAATGTGCACTAACATACGCCATAGGTTCCAACCCCAGACCGATCACAGCGGCGTTCACTTTAGCTGCAACTGCCAGGAAACGGTTCCTCTCTACATCGTTGGCGACGAAGGTCTCATTGAACAGGTATTGGTAAACCTCGTCGGCAATGCAATCAAGTTCACCCACCAAGGGTCGGTCACACTCAACATTGAATGCCGCAAAAAAGGCGCAGACGGCGCCGATCTCTACTTCCAGGTCATCGATACCGGCATCGGCATCCCCAAGGATCGTCAATCCACCATCTTTGAAAAATTCATCCAGGTCGACGGATCGGCCAAACGAATGTATGGCGGCACCGGTCTCGGGCTGGCGATCTGTAGGCAACTCATCGATCTCATGGGCGGACAAATCGGGCTGATCAGTTCTTCGGGGAGGGGGGCGACATTCTTCTTCAACCTTACCCTGCCGCAGGCCAACCACCCTCCGAAGGCAAAGAACCTCGGGAACGAGCCGTCCGGAACCGTCTGCCGGCCAGGTGTGAAAGTCCTGCTGGTCGAAGACAACAGGGTTAACCAAAAAGTCGCCGTGGCTATCCTTCGTAAAGCGGGATGCCAGGTGGATACGGCCGAAAACGGCCAGGATGCCATCCAACAGATCCGCAAGGATTCCTATGACATCGTTTTGATGGACTGCCAGATGCCGGTCATGGACGGCTTCGAGGCCACCGCCCAAATTCGTGCCATGCGCGGCGGCATCGCAAAAACCCCCATCATCGCCATCACCGCCCACGCCATGAAAGACGATCGCCAGAAATGCCTCGACGGCGGAATGGACGACTATCTCTCCAAGCCCGTCGGCCGCAAGGAACTGATTGCCACGATCAACAAATATGTGGGCTGATATGACCCCCTTCTGGGAAACCAAAAGACTCAGCGACCTAACCGGACAGGAGTGGGAATCCTTGTGCGCCGGCTGCGCCAAGTGCTGCGTGCATAAGCTCGAGGATGAGGATACCGGGGACGTCCACTACACCTGCGTTGCCTGCCGCATGCTCGACGTCAACACCTGCCGCTGCACCGACTATCCCAACCGCCACGAAACCGTTCCCGACTGCGCCGTACTATCGGTCGACCACCCGGAACACTTCCAGTGGATGCCCGAAACCTGCGCCTACCGCCGCCTCCACGAGGGCAGACCCCTGCCCGACTGGCATCCGCTCATCATCGGCGACCCCGCCTCCATGCATGCCCACGGGGCCTCGGCGCACAAGAAGCTCATCCCCGAATGCCTCGCAGGCGATGACCTCGAAAAACATATCGTCTACGAAGCGTAGAGAGCATCCAGCTTGGCCGCGCAGATAAAGTCATTCTCCGTCAGTTCGTTCACACGCATTCCAATTCCTCCGTTCGACAGCGGAACTGTAGAGCGCAGGCCCCCGAAAAGCCAGTCTTGTCTTTTGCCTTGGACTTTCGACTTTCCACTCTCCTATAGTGGCTCCATGAAAACCAAACTCATCCAGACCACCCTTGCCACTTCACTCATCTCCCTTGCGGCTTGCGCACAGAGCTCCCGCGTCTACTTTGGCACCAGCCAAAGCAGGGGGATCTATTTTGCGAATCTGGACTCCAATACAGGAACGCTCTCCGAACCCCAACTGGCGATTGAACTCGAAAGCCCCGGATTCATCGTCATTCATCCCCACAAAAAATTCCTCTATTCGACCAGCTCAGGACTTTCCGGCGAGAAAAACGGCGGCGTGGCGGCGATGAAGATCAACGGAGACGGAACGCTATCGCTGCTCAACAAGCAATCGAGCCAAGGGCGCAATCCCTGCCACGTAGACATCGATGCCACCGGACAATGCCTGATGGTTGCCAACTACGGCTCCGGCAGCGTGGCCTCCTTCCAAATAATGGAGGATGGCTCGCTCTCGGAGGCACAATCGGTTCACCAGCACAAAGGAAGCGGAGCAAACCCAAAGCGGCAGGAAGGCCCGCACGCCCACTCTATTTTCCCGAATCCGGAAAACACCTTTGCCTACGCCCCCGACCTGGGCACCGACCAAGTGATGATCTACCAACTCGACCCAAGCAAAGGAACGCTGACCGCAGCCGGGGCCGCACAGGTACCCGGCGGCGGCATGGGACCGCGCCACATGAAATGGTCGGCCGACGGGAAACATGCCTATGTGCTCAATGAGCTGAACTCGAGTGTTTCCGTATTCAAACCAGGCGCGGCCAACGGTTCGCTGGAATTCATCCAGACCGTATCCACCCTGCCCGACGGTGCGGGCAAAGAAGAAATGGCCTGTGCCGAAATCCGCATCCACCCCAACGGAAAATTCATCTATGCCTCCAACCGCGACCTCACGGAAAAGGGGCGAGATTCCATCAGCGTATTCACCCATTGCGAAGATCGCTTCCAACGGTTGGGAACCACTCCCGCCGAAGTATGGATTCCGCGCAATTTCAATATCGACCCCTCTGGCCAATGGATGCTTGTCGGAGGGCAGCGCTCCCACGATATCGCTCTATTCAGGATCGATCCTGCAACCGGTCATATCCAATCTTCCGGGTCCCCTGTTTCATTCGACGGAGGCCCCATCTGCATTGAGTTTCTGGACTAACCGCCGACCGCCCCCTATAGTGCCCCCATGAACATCGTCTATAACGCATCGGCAGGAACGGGGAAGACCTACCAGGTCACCCAGCTCTACGAAAAGCTGGTGCTCGAAGAGGGCATCGACCCCCGCAAGATCCTGCTCATGACCTTCACCGACAACGCGGCCGCCGAGTTGCGCATGCGCGTGGCCTGCCGCCTGCTCAAGGCGCGCCGCACCGCCGAGGCCGAAGATGACGACGAACAGACCGAGCGCACCATTCTTGCCCTGTCGCGCCTGCCTTCCGCACCCATCGGCACGATCCACTCCTTCTGCACCCGGCTCCTCCGCGAAAACGCCCTCGAAGCCGGGCTTTCGCCGGGCTTCTCCACCCTGGTCGGCGACGACCGCGAGGAGCTGCTCAACCACATCTGCCGCGACGAGCTGCTCGCCCGGCTTGAAAGCGACCCCGGCTTCAAGACTTTCTGCTCCGGCGCGCACATCATCGGCGGCGGGAAGGGCTTCGGCACCAGCATCACCGAAACCGTCCCCAACCTGATCTCGCAGGCGGGCAGCCTCGGCATCTCGCTCGAAAACGCCGAAGCCATGCTGCCCGACCCGCAGGCCGCCGGGTCGCTCCCCGATTTTTCCGGCATCCTCGACCGTCTCCGCGAATTGCCCAAACCGACCCCCGATGCCCAAAATGTTTTTCAATGCCTGGAGCAAAACCTTCCAAAGGTTGGAAACGTGGAAGAACTGGCCCGAATCCTTTTGGAGGCCGGACTCAAGAAGTTTGGCCGGGGCAAGGGGCAAAAACCGATCTCCGACGACTTCTGGGAATTGCTCGACGAGCTCGACAACGCCATCGCATACCGGGAACGTTTCCCGGCGGCCAAGGCCTTCGCCCGCCATGTGCAGGAAGTCGCCCGGCAGTTCCGGCAGCGCAAACACGACATGGATGTGGTCGACTTCGACGACCAGTTGCAGATGGCGGCCGGATTGCTCAACTCGGGAAAGGCCAACCCAGAGTTCCAATATGTGATTGTTGACGAGGTGCAGGACACCTCGCGGATCCAGTTCAATCTGATCAAATCGCTATGGGGGAAATCCACCAACCTCGTGATCTGTGGCGACAAGAAACAAAGCATCTACACTTGGCGCGGTGCCGACCCGCAGGTGATGCCCGACCTGGAAACGGAAATCCTTGCCCGCGAAAACAGCAGGCTGGAAAACCTGCAAACAAGCTACCGAAGCAAAGCCCCCATCCTCGACGTGGTCAACACTCTCTTTGCTTCGGTCTACGGAGCGAAGGAATATTCCGATACCGCCCACCTCAAGCCCAACCCGGAGTTCAGCACGGAGAACGAAAAACCCTGCGTCGAATTCCTTGCGCCAGACGATGGGATCTCCGATTTGCCGAAACAGGAAAAGATTGCCGCCGAAATGGAAGCCGTCGCCAACCGCATCCAGCTGCTCGTCAGCGAGGCCAATGAATGGAAACCCAACTTCCGCTATACAGACGGTTTTACTCCATCGGGCAAAACCAACAGCTACTGCTATTCCGACATCCTCATCCTGCTGCGTCGCACCTCGCACCAATCGGCACTGGAGCAGGCGCTGCGCCACGCGGGCATTCCCTATACCCTCGGAGGCAAGGGGCGCGGCCTCTTTACCCGGCAGGAGACGCGCGATGTCTCGCTCTTCCTCAATGTCGTCACCAACCCGGCGGACATCTACTCGCTCGTTGGCTTCCTGCGCTCCCCGTGGGTCGGGCTATCCGACGAAACCATCACCGAACTCGCATGGAGCGAGGAGGGCTTTTCTGGCGAAAACCTGCTGGCGCACTTTGCGACTGAAAGCGCAGGCAAGGATGCCCGCGCCACACGTGGGGAAGGCATCCCTGCCTGCCCTTCTGCACAATTGATTCAGCGCTACCGCGCACTGCTCGGCACCAAGCTGGCCTCGGAACTGGTACGGATGCTGATCGGCGAGACGGGCTTCGACGCCCTGCAAGCCGGCCTTCCGCGCGGCGTCCAGCGGCTCGCCAACCTACGCAAGATACTCGACTGGCTCCGCGAAAACGAGCGCGGTGCGCAGACGACGCCCGCCGCCGTCGCCCGCAAGCTCGCCGGGAAGATCACGACCCCCCCGCCCGTACCCGAAGCCGCCCTGCTCGATCCCGCACAGAACGCCGCCACCATCATGACCGTCCACGGCGCGAAGGGTTTGACCAAGCGTGTCGTCTTTGTTCCAGACATCAGTTTCCGCCCCGATTCCGATCGGGGATTTGCCCGCGTCTTTGTCGATGAACAAAAGGCTCCAATGCTTGGAATTAGAGTCACCGCACCGGACAAAACCAGCGTGGCTTCACCAGGTTTCAAGGCGGCGAACGTCCGGTCGAAGGAGGTGCGCAACCACGAGCTGAAAAACCTCTTCTACGTCGCCATGACCCGCGCACGCGATCTTGTCGTTGCATCCGCGTCGGTTGGGAAGAAGCCGGAGGGTTGGCTCAAACAAATGGAGCCGCTGCTAGAGAGCGGAGATATTCCGTCGATCCCCTACTCCTCCCTGCGCAACAAGCCCTCCGAACAGATCCAGAGGGTTATCCCAACCCCGAAACAACTGACGTCGGCATTGCAAATGCTCACCCCTCCTCCGGAGCAACCAAAACTCCAGCGCATTCCCGCCACCCGGTTGGTGAAGGAGCTGAATGATGAAAGAGGAATCGTGCACACATCAAAGTCTGCCCAAAACGCCGCGACACTTGGCTCGCTCGGCCACGCGGTGCTCGAACAGCTAGCGTTGAACGACTGGACCGGATCGGTATCCGATTGGCTGGAAACCCGGCGTGACGAATTCGGCATTGGGAAAACCGAAGCCACCGCCCTTAAAGCCCGTATTGAACAGACCCTCGCAATGATGCGTGAACTGACTGCGGACATGCAGGAGATCCGCCCGGAGCTTCCGTTTGTCCTGCACGACGGCGACCGGTTGATCGATGGAACCATCGACCTGCTCTGCCGTAGCGCCGGCGGTCTCGCCATTTTCGACTATAAGTTTACCGAAGCCGAAGATGCCGCCGTGACCGATGCCTATCGCGGGCAAATGGAGATCTATTGCAAAGCCGCACGGAAAGCCTTTCCAAAGGCTGGACGTCCGGAGATCTCGCTGATTGTGGTTTCCGCCCAGGGCCCCCGGCAGGTTCCCCTCGTTATTTAGCCGCTATCCCTTGCAGTGGATACCGGTTTTATCTACATTTCAGGAATCATGAGCGATATCGACACACTGGTCATCATCCCGACCTACAACGAAAAAGAGAATATCAACAAAATCGCGGCGGCGGTACTGGATGCCTCCCCCCATGCGGATATGCTTTTCGTGGACGACAATTCGCCGGACGGTACCGGCCAGCTGGCCGATGTGCTGGCCGAAAAATACGAACGCATCCATGTGCTGCACCGTACGTCGAAAGACGGTCTGGGACGCGCCTATATTGCTGGTTTCAAGTGGGCGCTGGGGCGCGACTATCAATTTGTGATGGAGATGGACTGCGACTTTTCCCACGACCCGAACGAAATCCCAAACTTCCGCGATTCCGTTATTGGCAAAAACGACCTCGTGCTTGGCTCGCGCTATGTCGGCGGTATCCGCATCATGAACTGGCCGCTGTCGCGCCTGATGCTCAGCCGCGGGGCCGGCATCTATGTCCAGATGATCACCGGCATGCCGTTCACCGATCCGACCGGCGGCTTCAAATGCTTCCGCCGCGAAGTACTGGAGTCGTATGATTTTGACAAGGTCAAGGCCAACGGCTACGGCTTCCAGATCGAAATGACCCATAAGGCGTGGATGAAAGGCTTCCGCGTAGGCGAGATTCCCATTGTCTTTGAAGACCGCCAGGAAGGCACCTCGAAGATGAGCGGCAACATTGTCTACGAAGCCCTCTGGGTGGTTTGGACCCTCGCCATCCGCAACGGCTTCCGCCGCAGACCGAACGTGAAACGTTAAATTTTTCCCGATGCTTGGAACCCAAGCAAAAGAAATCACGCTTCACACCGATAACAACCGCACAACGCCGATATTCTGGGGATCGATCCCTGCATGTTCGCCTCCGGCAATGAAACCGGCTACCGGTCGGCATTCACCTCTTTGATGAGATCGACTTCTTCCTGGCTGAACGGAGTGCCGTCTTTTCTCAGGATGTCGTGGAACCAGACTTCCGGCTCCGGCGAGTTTTCCTCCGAACCCCACGGGAAGATGGTGTTTGATTTGCCGCTGACAAACCCCCAATTGTAGCAACTGATATTTGCGCTACTGAAGTACGGGAGGTGCGTCTCGAACTTGCTGTTGTTGGTGCGGGCCATGTACTCGGAGCACAGCAGGGGCCGATTGTATTTCCGCAGGCCTCTGACGACACCGATCAGCGCGTCGAGTCCTTCATAGTGGTGGAAGGTCACTACATCGGATTGCTCCAGCGAGAGCTTGTTCAGCGCATCGAATTCCGGGGTGAAATTCCACACGGCAACGGAAAGGGGCTGGGAGGGGCCGACTTCGCGCGCCCACTGGAACACGGCCTTCAACAACGGAATGGATTTATCCACCTGTCCGGTGTTGCCCGGCTCGTTGTACAGGTCCCAAAGGACGACCCGGCCGTCCTTACCGAAGGTTTTGAGAATATCCTTCACGTAGAGTTCGAGGTTTTCCCATTGGCCGGGGTCGTTCACGACTTTCGGCCCCGGGCTTTGCATCCAGCCGGAGTTGTGGACGCCCGGTACGGGATCCGGTTGCTTGCCGGACTTCGGCTCCGCATTCCAGCAGTCGTCGAAAAAGACAAACATGATTTTGATGCCATGATGGTCGGCAATGTCCAGGAACGTATCGATCCGCTTTTTGAAGCCTTCTTTATCCGCTGTCCAAACGAGGTTATGGAGATAGACACGCATTGAATTGAAGCCCAGCTCTGCGGCCCAGCCCAGCTCGCGGTCGATGGTTTTCGGATCGAAGGTATCCGCCTGCCAAACCTCCAGTTGGTTTATCGAGGTGCTCGGGTTAAAGTTGCACCCGCTCATCCACCCGTTGTCGACATACCAGCCATTCGCCTTTTCCTCGGACCATCTCTCGCTGGCACCGGTAACCTGAAGCAGGGTCGCGGCGATTGCACATTGGGATAACATCAACTGTATCGATTTAGTCATTTCTTTCCTCCTGATTAATTCCAAACTCTTCCTTTTTCCTCATGAACCGGATCGAAAACCCGACTCCGACACATGCCGACCAAGACAGTGGCAAAGCAGGAACGAATGGTCAATGAAATCGCCATTTCCAATACGGATTCAGAAAACTCGGCGGATAGGTGGTCGAAAGAGATTTTATAATCCATTCATAATTGGTGTTGATTAACGTGTATTTTCGATCCTATCTTCCCGTTTAGGATGAAGGAGACCCAGATCATGCCACATTGCATAGCCCCATGCCTATTCATCGCACCGCTCCTGTTGGCCGTGCTCTCGACACTCGCCAACCCTTCCACAACAAAAGACAGCTCCGAGTCGTGGAATAAAAACTATACCCGAGACCAACGGTTGGATTATTACGGCTATGTCTTTCTCGGTGACGCAATGGAAGCCCAGTCCCAGGCGGATTTGAAACGCCTCCGCAAATATTCCAACCTCGTCGGCTATGTCTCGGAAGAGACGAGCATGCGCGGCAAGTACCCTTTCAGCGACCTAAAGAACGCCGATGCGCAAATCAAGGCCTACCTGAAAAAAGAGGGCGAGGCCATTCGCTATCTGGACTCCCTCGGTTTCACCATCACCTGGCCCGTGCCGCTTGCCCAGTTGATCGATAACATGGATCAGGAAGGGTTCCGCCGCGAGCTCAGGCGCATTAAAAAATATATGCCGGAGATGGAGTTGGTTGATTGGGTTTATATCCTGGATGAACCCAACTTCCGTAAAGTGCCCACCGAGACCATCGAGGAGTTCATCGACATCTTCAAGTCGGAGTTTCCCAACCCAAAAGTCATGTTTTTCTACGCCATCGTACACCCCCAGTTCCTCGATACCGTTCCCCCGCGCAATGCCGATATCCTGGGAATCGACCCCTACATGTTCACCTCGGGCTACGAACACAATGCCAAGGATTTCGAGTATTACTATCGCGAGAGCCTGGCCTGTGCGTTGCGGTGGATCAACCGATGGGACAAACCCTACATCCTGGCAGGT
>Ga0164313_10003970_pt1 | contig 13206 bp, 11 predicted proteins | sample GuaBasSedimGuay4_FD_113735 | JGI IMG/M metagenome (GOLD analysis project Ga0164313, IMG submission 113735) | Subseafloor sediment microbial communities from Guaymas Basin, Gulf of California, Mexico - Guay4, Core 4569-4, 0-3 cm | ecosystem: Environmental > Aquatic > Marine > Hydrothermal vents... | reverse complement strand
CTATTTTCGTGCGCATGGATGCTCCGCGCTATATGGATGAGATCGACCTCCCTTGGCACAACGGATTCATGACTGTGGATCGCAATCCGCAGGGCTGGGATGCCAACCTTGACAGCGTAATCGGCCCGCGCCGCACAACCCGCGACCCGCTGGTGGTTGAGCGGGGTGCTTGCACCGGCTCCAAGGCCTCCCTGCTCAGTCCGGTCTGCACACTACAGCTCGACATGGAGCTGGCACCGGGTTCCGCCAAGGAGGTTCGCTTCATGGTCGGGGCCTGCGATGCGGTTTCCATGATTGAAAAACTGCGCGGGAAATATCTCTCCGGCGGGTCGCTGAAATCCGATCCGCATTTCGCTGCGCTTCAGAAGATTGAAAACGGGCGCGCCGCCAAACTCCAGGTCGACACGCCGGACCAAGCCCTGAACGAGATGATAAACAGCTGGGCGCCAAAACAGATCGACTATGGAGTGGAGTGGACCCGCTGGGGCTACAAGGGCTATCGTGATATCATCCAGCATTGCCAAGGTGCGGTGATCCAGTCGCCCGAAGCCGCGCTGGAACAACTGCTCAAGGCGTGCGAACACCAGTATGAATCCGGCTTCGGCCTGCGCGGTTGGCATCCGGTCGACACCCTGCGCTACGCGGACAGTGCCCAATGGATGATCGGTGCCTTTTCCGAATACCTGCGCGAAACCGGGGACTTCGAGGTGCTTGAAAAAACGGTTCCCTTTTTCGACGAAGGCGAGGCTTCGGTCTATGAACACCTGCATCGCGCGCTACTGCGCCTGCACGAGGATCGCGGCGCGCATGGCCTCAACCTGGTTTTCTTCGGCGACTGGAACGATTCGCTCACCGGCGTTTGCCGAGAAGGGCGTGGCGAAAGCGTTTGGCTCTCCATGGCCTTCTGCCGCAGCTGCCTGCTGCTGGCCGATATCGCGGAGCATGTTGGAAAAACCGAGGAAGCCGCCGAATACCGCGCGTGGCAGGTCGATATGGCAGCGGCCATCAACGAACATGCATGGGACGGCAAGTGGTATCTCTGCGCGCTGGACGACGATGCCAACCCGATTGGTTCGCAGCAGAACGAAGAAGGCAAGATCTTTCTCAACATGCAGAGCTGGGCACAGCTCGGCAAGGTGGCGGGCGACGACCGCTGGGAGCAGAGCTGGCAAAGCGTCAACCAGATGCTCGATTCCGGCTGGGGACTGATGCTCAATTGGCCGACCTACACCAAGTATGTACACAACGTTGGACGTCTCAGTGCCCTCCGTCCGGGTGTGTCGGAAAACGGCAGTGTCTATACCCACGGAAATGCGTTCATGCTGCTGGCCCTGTTCGAGCGCGGCATGGCGGACGAGGCCTACGAACTGTGGCAGGCCGTGCATCCCGGAAATCCGGAACGCCCGGTGGGCAACCAGCCGAATATATTCTTCAACGGATACTATGGCCCGGACAGCGACATCCAGGTCGGTCTGGGCGAGCACGCCTGGACCACCGGATCCGTCCCGTGGATGTATCAATGCGTGACCGAGTACATGCTCGGTGTCCGCCGTACCTTTGAAGGACTGGTCATCCAACCCTGCATGCCGTCGGCATGGGAAGAGGCTTCCGTCTACCGCGTCTATCGCGGGACCACCTACGACATCCGCATCTCCAACCCCGGCAGGAAAGCCGGCACAGCTGTGCAGTCCATCACGGTGGACGGCGCAACGCACGATCCGTCCCGACCACTTCCGCTCGACGGCGGAAAACATGTTGTTGAAGTAATAGTGGAAGCATAGGGGAAAATCAAGATTCGCGATACCTGGTTCGATGTATTAATCCGGCTGTTAAATAGAGCTTGTCCCAACAGAGCGACTTTTCAGCGGATGGGTTTTCTCTGAAAAACAGAGCATCGGAAAATGCCCGCAGGTGACGGGTTCGCATCCGTTCTTGAAGATGCCGAGTTCTTCGAGGTAGAGGCCGTTGCCGAACTCGACCTCGGCACCGCCCTTGCCGCGCACGAGAACGTGGGCATCGGGTTCGTGGAGGCTGAGAACCTTTTCGTGGTTGGCGATGCGGCGAAAGATCTTCTTGCGCATTTCCGATTAGGGCACCTGTCCGGTGCCCTTAATCGGAAGTGGCGAGATGCACATTCCCGAGATGGATGTTTTTGATTCCGTTCGCCTTGGCAATGGACTGCGCTTGCAGCAGGCTTTCGAGCGGTGTCGCCGGTGCCTCGTTCCACTGCGGGGTGGGGCGGTAGGCACTGAAATGCCACGGAACGTCCGACCCAAGATTGGCGACTACCCATTGGGTCATGGCATCGAGCTCGGCGGGCGAGTCGTTCCAACCCGGAATCAACAGCGTCGTACATTCCAGCCAAGTATCCGTTTTTCGCCGAAGGTGCACGAGCGTGTCGAGCACAGGTTGCAAGCTCGCGCCGCACAGCTTTTTGTAGAAACGATCCGTAAAGGCTTTAAGGTCTACGTTAGCTGCATCCATGTGGGTGAAGAACTCTGCGCACGGCTCCGGCTCGATCCAGCCGTTCGTCACTGCCACGGTCTGGAGTCCCCGCGCATGGCAGGCTTTCGCGGTGTCGATGGCATACTCGAAAAAGACGGTCGGTTCGTTGTACGTAAACGCCACGCTTTCGCATCCATGCCGAATCGCGGTTTCCGCGATTTCCTCCGGACTGATGCGGGTTCCCTCTATTTCCGGGCTACGGCTCAGATGGTGGTTCTGGCAAAACCCGCAGGTTAGGTTGCAGCCCGTGGTTCCGAACGAAAAAACCTTCGAGCCCGGCAGGAAGTGGTACAGCGGTTTTTTTTCAATCGGGTCGACCGCCAGTCCGCATGCGCGGCCATAGGCGGCGGCAATCAATTGGTCGCCCACTCGTCGCCGGACGTTGCACAAGCCGTGCTGTCCCTCGTTCATGCGGCAGTGTCGCGGGCAGAGGTCGCACTCAATCCGGCCATCGTCCCGCATATGCCAGTATTCAGCCGTTTTCATAATGGGATAATAACGCTGTTTTTCCACAAAGGCATCCTTTAATGTCCGGTCATGAGCGAGATTGTTAGAGACCCCGTTGTGTCGGGCATGTTTTATCCGGCCGATCGCGATGAGCTTCGCCGGATGGTTGAAGGTTTTCTGGCTGCCGTTCCGGCTCGGGATGGCCCGTCGCCCAAAGCCATTGTTGCGCCTCATGCCGGCTATGTTTATTCCGGCTCCATCGCCGCCCATGCGTATGCCTGTGTCCAGCCCGACAGCATCCGCCGCGTCGTGCTCCTCGGCCCCGCCCATCGCGTGTGGCTGGAGGGGGTCGGCGCCTCTTCCGCTTCCGCATGGCGCACACCGCTCGGCGATGTGCCGGTGGAGGCTCCGCCCGGTCTTCCGATCCTTGACGCTGCCCATGCGGAGGAACACAGCCTCGAGGTTCAGCTTCCGTTCCTGCAAGTGGTTCTAAACGACTTCACACTGATCCCGCTCGTGGTCGGCCATGCCAGCAAGGAAGAAATTTCCGATATTCTCGACTCGCTGTGGGGCGGGGACGAAACGCTGATTGTCATCAGCTCCGACCTCAGCCACTATGAAGATTATGAAACTGCGAACCGGATGGATTCTGCCGCATCGCAGGCCATCGTGAATCTGGATCCGAATGGGCTAGATGCCGAGAACGCCTGCGGCCGTGTGCCGATCTGCGGGCTACTGCATCTGGCCAAACAAAAAGGAATGCGCGCTAAGCTGATCGATCTGCGCAATTCCGGCGATACGGCCGGATCGCGCGACCAGGTGGTCGGCTACGGTGCGTATGCGTTCTACGAATGAAGACCGAAGTTCAAAACCTGCTTTTGCAGATTGCCCGCAGAGCCATTTTCTCGGAACTGACTGGCAAAACAACGCCGCCCCTCGCGGATGTCCCTGGTGACTTAATGGAGGAACGCGCCACGTTTGTGACGCTCGAACTCGGAGGCCGCCTGCGCGGCTGCATCGGTATGCTCGAGGCCTGCCGTCCGCTTGCCGAGGATGTCGCGCAGAACGCCCGTGCCGCCGCGTTTGAAGATCCGCGTTTCCCGCCCGTGTCGTGCAAAGAGTTCGAGCTGCTTGAAATCCACATTTCTGTCCTTTCACCGCCGGAAGAACTCGCTTTTTCCTCCGAGGCCGACCTGCTCGCTCAAATCCGTCCCGGGGTCGACGGCTTGATTCTTCAGGAGGGCTTCCGTCGCGGCACCTTTCTTCCCAGCGTATGGGAAGAGCTCCCCGAAAAAGAAGAGTTTCTCGGCCATCTCAAATTAAAGGCCGGTCTGCCCGGGGTCTACTGGTCCGACACCTTGCGGGCCTTTCGCTATACCGCCGAATATTTCGGTGAAGACAAGTAACGTGGTGCTCCCGTAGACGGGAAGCGCGCACCCTCTTCGTTCTCTCCCCGGAGTTGGGGCATGAACCTTTTTTCATTTATCGTATCCAGTGTTATTGTCTTTTGATGCTATAAAGCCGTTGGTTTTTAAGAGGATGGGAAATGGCATTTAGCATAGCTGAGATGATCCTGTTGGGTCTGTTGATGGACTGGATATTCCGCAAGCTGCGGATGCCGGGATTGCTGGGCATGCTGTTATTGGGCGTGCTGTTCGGGCCGTATGTGCTGAATTTGATGGAACCCGGTTTCCTGGAGGCATCGGCGGATCTACGGATGATTGCGCTGATCATCATCCTGCTGCGAGCGGGGTTCGAACTGAGCCGCGAGGCGCTGAACAAGGTGGGGATGCAGGCACTGCTGCTTTCGTTTATTCCTGGAATCATGGAAGGCTCGACGATTGCGCTGTTGGGCCCGCGCTTCCTGCCCCTGACGCATTTGGAGTCGGCCATGTTGGGATTTATTATCGCGGCGGTGTCGCCTGCGGTAGTGGTGCCGATGATGATTAGCTTCATCAAGCGGCGCATGGGCGCGAAGAAGGGGATTCCGACGATGGTGATGGCGGCGGCCTCGCTGGACGATGTGGTTGCCATCGTGATCTTTTCCGTACTGCTGGGGTTCTATACCGGCACTTCGGGTAGCGTACTGTTGAAGGTTGCGGGGATTCCGGTATCCATTCTTACAGGGATTGGAGTTGGCTTGTTGATGGGTTGGCTGCTGATAAAACTGTTTGAAAAAATGAATCCGCGCGCCACGAAGCGCACGATGATCGTGGTTGGTATTTCGATTCTCCTGGTGCATCTCCAGCAATTGCTGGAGGGAATTTTTCCGTTTGCGGCGTTGCTGGCCGTGATGGCAACCGGATTCATTATTCTGGAAAAGCGCGAGCACATGGCGCACGAGATTTCCTCCAAGCTGGGGAAGCTTTGGGTCTTTGCATCGATCATGCTGTTTACACTGGTGGGGGCGCAGGTGGATATTTCGCTGGCGTGGGATACGGGACTTGCCGGGTTGGGGTTGATCGTCTGTGGCCTCGTTGCCCGCAGCGCGGGGGTTTTGCTCGCATTGGTCAAAAGCCCGCTAACGCTGCCCGAACGTTTTTTTACCGTGGTGTCGTACTGGCCAAAGGCGACGGTGCAAGCCGCAATCGGGGCGGTGCCGCTGATGGCGATGAAAGCCGGTGGAATGGAAACTGCGCCCGGTAATGTCATTCTGGCGGTTGCCGTGATGAGCATCGTCTTTACCGCGCCGCTCGGGGCCATGGCCATCAAGGTCGTGGGTGAACGGGTGCTCGAACCTGCGCCGGAAACCAGTCATGCCGCACTGGATGCAGCGTCCGAAAGCCGTTAAAGGGAACGTTGCCCTCCTTACCTTTATTTGCACCTTATACGTTTTACTGAATTGGGATAGTCAATATTATCAATAAACAGACGGTATAGATAACTTATTGATCTTTATGCGTGGCGACCTGCTACTCTAGCATGCGGTTTATCGGATCAAATAAAAGGTAGACGAACACATGGATATAGAGCTAACGATCAAGCCCGAGCTTGACCCGGATTTTGTTCCGGCCGTGCTTTGGAACAAAACCTATAGGGAGCAGGTCGCCGCTTCGGCGGAACCAGTCGACGTGGCATTGGCGCTGGTGCGCCCCGACAAAACCTGCTCGGTATTCAAAACCCGTATCCTTCCACTGGCCGGCGAAAACGAAGCGTTGAGCCTACGCTATCTGGAACGCATCCTCAAATTCCTGTTATGGCAACGGGGTGGTTGCATGGTGCTCGTTGCAGGTTGCGATGTTTTGGCCGAAAAGTTGTCGGCCATCTACTCCAGCGAAGGTGCGCGCAGTTTTGACTATCAGATTTGCGGCGAAAAGATCTATGACCAACCGCTGGAGATTCTTGCTTGCGATGCCGGCGATCTTCCGGAACCCAACGAACAAACAGTGCCGCTGGGGCGCCACCTCGACGGTTGCCGGATCGGCTTCGATCTCGGCGGCAGCGACCGCAAGTGCGCGGCGGTGATCGACGGAAAGGTTGTCTTTTCCGAAGAGGTTGAATGGAACCCCTATTTCGAGAGCGATCCCGCCTATCACATTGCGGGCATCAACGACACGCTTGAACGCGCCGCGGCGCATCTTCCGCAGGTGGATGCCATCGGCGGAAGCTCGGCGGGCGTCTACGTCAATAACGAAGTGCGTGCGGCATCGCTTTTCCGGGGAGTTCCCCCGGAGGCTTTCGAAGCCCAGGTGCGCCGCCTGTTTTTCGACCTGAAAGAAAAATGGAACAACATTCCCTTCGACGTGGTGAACGATGGCGAGGTCACGGCGTTGGCCGGGTCGATGTCGATGGGCGAAAATGCGGTGCTGGGTCTTGCCATGGGCACCAGTCAGGCGGTCGGCTATGTGTCACCTGACGGAAACATTACCCCGTGGCTCAACGAACTGGCCTTCGCTCCGGTCGACTACCGCGAGGATGCCCCGGTGGATGAATGGTCGGGCGATGCTGGCTGCGGCGTGCAATATTTTTCCCAGCAGGCGGTGGCGCGGCTCGTACCGCTGGCCGGGCTGGAGCTTCCGGCAGACATGCCGTTCCCCGAACAATTGGTGGAGGTGCAGAAGCTCATGGCAGAAGGGGACGACCGCCCGGCGAAAATCTATTCCACGATCGGAACCTATCTGGGCTATGGCATTGCGCACTACGCTGATTTCTATAAAATCCGCAATGTCCTGCTGCTTGGTCGCGTAACCAGTGGCCAGGGAGGAACGATTATTATTGAAAAAGCGCGCGAAGTCCTCGATGTAGTATTCCCTGAACTGGCGGGGCAGATCGAAATCGTGACACCCAACGAGAAGGAGAAGCGGCACGGCCAGGCCGTCGCGGCCGCGAGTCTTCCATCCATCTCCGCCAAGAGGCTACGCCGTGACAAGATGATTGGAGAGAAGCAATGAATCCATACCTTGAATTTGTGCAAGGCATCGAAGCCGGAATTAAAGAAGCGAAGAAAGCAAGCGTAGACGCGACGTCCCCGTCGCGTTCCGGAAGCCGGCAAGATGCCGGCGATACGGAAAACGTCCTGCTGTTTTCGCCGCATCCCGACGACGAATGCATCACGGGCTTGCTCCCGTTGCGGCTGATGCGTGAAGCGGGCATGCGGATCATCAATATTCCCGTCACCTACGGCAGCAACAAGGAACGGCAGGTCGGCCGCGCATCCGAATTGGAAGAGGCCTGCAGCTACCTCGGTTTTGAGGTCTATCCGCGAAGCGGCTTCCAGTCTTTTGAACTTTCCGACGCCGTCGGGATATTAAAAACAATCCGTCCAAGGATTGTTTTTATGCCGCATGCCAAGGATTGGAACTCGCGGCACATTTCGACCCACTTCCTGGTGGTGGAGGCGCTTGAGCAGATGGGGGCCGGTTTTTCCTGCACCGTGGTGGAGACCGAATTCTGGGGCGCGATGGATGCCCCCAACCTGATGGTCGAGGCCGATGCGCAGACGGTGGCCGATCTGGTGGCGGCGACCTCGCTGCATGCCGGGGAAGTGGCGCGTAATCCGTACCACCTTTCGATGCCGGCCTGGATGCAGGACAATGTCCGGCGCGGCGGAGAGCTTGTCGGCGGGCAAGGTGGTGCGGTGCCGGACTTTGCGTTTGCCACGCTCTATCGCCTGCGGAAATGGAAAAACGGCAAATTTGTCAAAACATTGGAAATCGGAAAAACGGTTTCTATGGAAACAGATCTAAAGGAGATTTTGAAATGGAAGTAATTATTCAGAAAGATGCGCAGGAAGGAAGTATTGCAGCGGCGCGGGTTGTAGCGCGATTGGTTCGCGAAAAACCGAATGCCGTGCTGGGACTGGCAACCGGCAGTACGCCGCTGACGCTCTATCGCGAGTTGATCCGGTTGCACAAGGGGGAAGGGCTGGACTTCAGCCGGGTCACCACCTTCAACCTCGATGAATATATCGGTCTGGAAAAGGAGCACCCGCAATCCTACTACACCTTCATGTGGGAAAATCTTTTCAGCCAAATCAACATCAAGCCGGAAAACGTCCACCTCCCCGATGGAATGGCATCGGATGTCCCGGCAAGCTGTGCGGTCTATGAACAGGAAATCATCAACGCGGGCGGCATCGACCTGCAGGTCCTCGGTATCGGATCCGACGGGCATATCGGCTTCAACGAGCCGACCTCGTCGTTTGCATCGCGCACCCGCATCAAAACACTCACCCGGCAGACGGTGGCCGACAACGCACGCTTCTTCGACGGCGACGAGGCGAAGGTTCCTCACCACTGCATCACCATGGGCATCGGCACGATCATGGATGCGCGCATGAATCTGATGCTGGCCTTCGGTGAAGGCAAGGCCGAAGCCGTTGCCGCCACCATCGAAGGCCCGGTATCCTCCATGATGCCTGCCTCGATCCTCCAGCACCACCCGATCGCCAAGGTTTTCATCGACGAAGCGGCCGCATCTACGCTAAAACTTGCCGACTATTATCGGTGGGTCTACAACGGCAAGCCGGAGTGGCAGCAGGATGCCTGAATCTCTTTTGGACAGGAATGAAAAGGGTGGTACTGTTCAGATCGTTCGGGAAACTTGGCGTAGAGTAGGCCTGTTAAAGTAAACCTTAATTAGTGGAAGGACCCGGCCTATGAAACCGACTCTAGTGATTATGGCTGCAGGAATTGGAAGCCGCTACGGTGGACTTAAACAGATCGACCCGGTTGGGCCGTCCGGTGAAATCGTGCTCGACTATTCCGTGTACGATGCCATTCGGGCGGGATTCGGCAAGGTCGTCTTCATCATCCGGTCCGACATCGAGGCCGATTTCAAGGAAGCCATCGGCCGCAAGCTCGAAGGGAAGGTCGAGATCGAATACGTTTTCCAGACCCTGGATCCTATTCCCGGCCAATTTTCCGTTCCCGAAGGGCGCACCAAACCTTGGGGTACGGGGCAGGCCGTACTCGCCGCCCGCCCGGTGGTGAACGAGCCTTTCGCTGTGATCAACGCCGACGATTTCTACGGCCGCGAAACGTTCGAGGTGCTTGCAGGGCAGCTGACGGCGATGGATGCCGGCAGCGCTGATTGCTGCATGGTCGGCTTCTATATCAAGAACACCCTCTCGCCCCACGGAAGCGTGGCCCGCGGTTTTTGCGATGCGAAGAACGGCAAGCTCGATACCGTGGTCGAGCGCTTCGAAATCGAACGCAAGGAGGATGGGGTGATCCGCTATGTGGAAGAAGGCGAGCTCCGGGAGATGGCCGACGACGATCTGGTTTCCATGAATGCCTGGGGATTCACGTCGCAACTATTTGGATTCCTCGACCGTGGTTTTGCCGATTTTCTTTTACGGGCAGGAGCGGAGTTGAAAAGCGAGTACCTGCTTCCCGAACTGATTGATGGAATGATCAAAAGCGGCGAGACGGCTGTTGATGTCCTGCCCACCCATGAAAAGTGGATGGGTGTTACCTATCCCCAAGACAAGCCGCAGGTCATGGCCGGAATTCGCAAGCTGGTGACAGAGGGGTATTATCCTGAAAACCTTTGGGGCTGATACCTGAACACGCCGTCGGCATTTCAACGCCCCGCCCGATAGGTGCGCGGGGACTGTCCGGTCTCCTTCTTGATGACCCGGCTGAAGGCCTGGGGCGAACCGAATCCCGTCTCTTCCGCAATTTCACCGATGGGCAGGCGGGTGGTTCGCAGCAGACCCATCGCGCGGTTGAGTCGGTAGTTCTGGATATAGCGGCCTAGCGGAATGCCGGCGGCTTCTTTGAAGAGGGTGCGCAGCCGCGATTCGGACACGTTCAGCTCCTCCGCCAGATCCGCGACCGCAACGGTTCTTCCCCTCCGTTCGGACATGCATCGGTTGATGGTTCGTAGCAGGCTATCGCGGGGTTCTGGTGGAGAGCTTGTATCCGAGTTTTGTTCTTCTTGTTTCAGCGTTAGCAGTAGCCTAACGAGAGCGGCTTGCACTTGTTCGTCCTGCAGCTCGCCTTTCGACGATGGATGGATGCACCGCCGCCATTCCTCCAGAAAAGCGTTCCGTGCGTGCCGGACGTTTTCTCCAGTATCCAGTACCCGGTTCCTCAACGGTTCCAGGAAAATTTCGGCGTTGAGTTCAAACGTGCAAAATAGCCAGTGCAGTTGCGGCGAAGCCAACTGGCTGAAGTGGTGGAATTGGTAGGGAAGGATCAGCAGGGCCTGGCCGGGGTCGAATTCAAGTACACGGTTGTTGACATGAACATACCCCTTTGTTTCCTGATTAAATATCAGGACAAAGCGGTGATGCGACCGGTTCTGCAAAGCCTCCTGCTGGAGTTTTTCCTTGGTGGAGCGCATGAAAAGCAGAATATCGGTCGGGGCTGGCAACTGGCTTTGGCCGATACCTCTGAAATAGTCCGTTGGTTCTTCCAGTACGGGATAACGCATGCAGGCAGAGTGACGCTTAATGCACATAAGTCAATAGTTAGCAGAAAACTCAGGGCATTAAAGGAAATGAGTTGAGTGGAGCAGCTAAACGACAGCACAAGGACAAATTCTGTCTGCTTTGATCGGTAGGCAGAACGTCTCCAGTGTGGACATGCTCAACGAAAGCCGTACACATCCCATGCTTTGAGCCGAGTGCAACGGTCAGGGAAACCAGAACCACATACCGTTTGTTTATGTTCATCGAGAGTTTTCCCTTTTTGTTTCTACAAATCCGCGCCGTTGGATGCGATGATCTCTTTATAGAAGTGTGCCGATTGCTTGAGTGTCCGCTTTTGCGTCTGGTAGTCCACGTGGATGAGGCCGAAGCGCGGGTTGTATCCTTCGGCCCACTCGAAGTTGTCCATGAGCGACCAGTGGAAATAGCCGTTGATGGGAAGGCCGTCGTCGGCCGCTCGCTTCAGTTGCCGGAGGTAGCGCCGGATAAAGTCGATCCGGGGATAATCCTTGACCTCGCCGTCGAGGTCGACCCAATCGGTGTTGGAGAGGCCGTTTTCGGTGATCAAGATCGGGGTCTGGTAGCGCTCGTGGAAGAACTTCACAAGCCAATAGAGCGCCGTCGGGGTGACGGGCCAGTCGAAGGAGGTGCGGGGGTGGCCATCGGGATGTTTTGCGGGAGCCCAGCCGGAGGGCGTATCGGTCGCGCGCACGGGTTCTCCGCAGTAAAAGTTAATGGCGCACGTGTCCAAGGGTTGGGAGATGATGCGCATTTCCTCTTCGGTGAAAACGGGGGCATCGCTGCCGAAGAATTCCAGCCCGCTTTCCGGATAGCGACCCAAGTAGACGGGATCGCTGAACCATGAAGGAATCCAGCAACTTTTGCCTTCCCAGTTTCCAAAGGAGGCGGTACGCGCCGCATCAATGTTTTTCGGGGTTTCATCCATCGGATAGTGAATGGTGCCGACCGGGGCGATGGTAATGTTTAGCGGGAGGCTGGCGTGTTCCCGCAGGGCGCCCACGGCTCGACCGTGCGCCAACAGAAGATGGTGTCCCGATTGTAGAACCTGAGGCATCGGAAGCCGTATGCCAGGCGCATGGCTCCCATCTTCCAAACCTAGGATGATGGCGCATTGCGGCTCGTTGATGGTGATCCAGTTTCGGACGCGGTCGCCAAAGCGAGCCGCCGCAACGGAGGCGTATTTTTCGAACCAGCGCGCGGATTCCGGGTTGAGCCATCCGCCGCAGGCAAAGACCTCCTGCGGCATGTCCCAGTGGTAGAGGGTGATGTAGGGGTCGATCCCGTTTTCCAGCAGGGAGTCGATCAGCCGGTCGTAGAAGTCGAGACCCTTCTCGTTCACCGCTCCGTCGAACCCGTTGGGCATGATGCGCGGCCACGAAAGGGAAAAGCGGTAGGCCTTCAGCCCGATCTGCCGCATTAGCCCGGCATCCGCTGCATACCGGTGGTAGTGGTCGCAGGCCACCGCTCCGGTATTTCCGTCCTTGATGACCCCGGGCTTGTCGCAAAAAACATCCCAAATCGATTTTCCTTTTCCATCTTCGGTTGCGGCGCCTTCAATTTGGTAGGACGACGTGGAGGCTCCCCATACAAAATCATCTTTAAACGGCATATCATTTTTCCTGTAGTTTTTGCTGTTCCAAATTTCGAGCCCTGCGAAAAGAGTGGAGTATGCCTACCTGGGGCTTATCCAAAACCTTGGTATCATGGAACCATATTCACGCCAAGGTAGCCATGTGAATAATGTTCTGGCTGGAATGTGCTGTCATGTGATTGCGTTTGGCGGTAACATCATTTTAAATACAGAAAGGCTTTGTGCCATTTGGGTTTCGTGGTTTGCGTCGTTGAATTCGCGGAGCGACCGGCTGGTGGGAAGCGTTTTTACGGTTATAATGGATCGTGGAAAATATCATGAAAGAGGCATGACTGTGCAGAAGCTATGCTCCAATTCAGATTCATTTGTTTTCGTGCTGTCCGCCGTCAAGTGGCTGGCGGTGCTGGGAATGATTGGCGGTTGGGTGGTGCCTTCTTGCTGGGGTGCGCCCAACCCGGTTGACGCAACCCCAGAGGTCGTGACGAACCTTGCTGAACTGAATCAGCAGGTGAGCATGGATCAGAACCACGTTATTGCAATACGACTCGAGGGGACGGTGTGGTGGTCCAGCAAGACCGAGGGCCGGGTGATCCTGAAAGACGACACGGAAGTGCTTCAGCTTGAACAGGACCTGCCCTGTCAAATGCCCGACTTGGGCGATCATCTGATTCTAGAGGGCGACTGCACGGCGAGAAAGACACGAGATGTGATCAAGCTGTCGGGAGTGCCGGTTGTAGAGAACGACGGTGTGCATGATGCTGCGATAGAT
>Ga0164313_10003969_pt1 | contig 13208 bp, 11 predicted proteins | sample GuaBasSedimGuay4_FD_113735 | JGI IMG/M metagenome (GOLD analysis project Ga0164313, IMG submission 113735) | Subseafloor sediment microbial communities from Guaymas Basin, Gulf of California, Mexico - Guay4, Core 4569-4, 0-3 cm | ecosystem: Environmental > Aquatic > Marine > Hydrothermal vents... | reverse complement strand
TCTTATCGCTGTGTAATGTCTCATCGTTCAGGAGAAAGTGAAGATACTTTTATTGCTGATTTTGCATTGGCATTAAATACAGGACAAATCAAAACCGGCTCAACAGCAAGATCAGATAGAATTGCCAAATATAATAGATTGCTTGAAATAGAATTAGAATTAGGACAATTTGAATATCTGGGCGAAACATTATTTTATAAATAAAAAGGTAATATACTATATATGAAAGGGAAGCAAAATAAAAATATTGCTGGATTGTCATTAAAAACATTTTTAGTGACAAGCTTGGGAATTTTGATTTTTGCTGTGTATATTACAGTTTTGATGTATGGTGAAAACTCTTTGACTATTATGAATCAACTCAAAGAGAAAAAACAAAGACTGACAGATGAAAAGAAAATATTAAAAAGACAAAATCAAGTGCTCCAAAAAGAGTATTTTGAATTGAAACAATTAGAACCTAAGGAATAAAAATATGAAACAGTTTCCCCTAATAATTATGATGCTAATCTACGCAAATGCAACAGATAATCCTTTTGCCCTACAAGAAAATCTTCAAGAAATTGATCAAGATGAATTATTATTGATTAATAACTTAAATAAAGAAAAAACAGTGCAACCAGCACCAATACAAAAAGTCACAGGAGAAGGTAATAAAAAACATGAGGCAGAAAAAGCTTTAAGAAAAAAAAATAAACAAGAGAAAAGAAGAATAGAAGAGCAGGGAAAAGCCGAGAAAACCAAAAAAAAAGAAGCAGAAAAGAAAGCAAAAATAGCAAAAATAGAAGCCAAGAAAAAAGCCAAGAAAAAAGCAAAAGAAGCAAGAAAAAAACAAATTAAAAAAGAAAAAGAGCGTATCCAAAAAGAACGTGATCAAAAAGAAGAAAAAGAAGAAAAGCTTCGTTTAAAAAAAGAAGCAGAAAATCAAGAAACATTTGCCAAAATTAAAGAAAATATGGAAAATAAAAAGCAAGCATCTAGAGAATTGATTGCAGAAGAAAAAGCCAAAAAAGCACAAGAAGAGTATGAGGCAGCAGTCCGAGCTGTGGACGAAGAGTAGTTTATTTAGTTTTTTTGTTTTGTAGAGCCTTGATGATAGTCAAGGCAATAAGAATTTCAAATATACTAGCCAAAATAAGTTGATAATATGTTATGGAATCTAATAATTTTGTATCATAACCAATGGTTGCTACAGCAACCAGCAAGGTCAAAGGCATAGAAAGAGAAAGTGCAATAAGCAAAGCATCTTTGGTGCCACTTATGCTCTTTAGCACAATAGCTGCAAGTAATCTAGAAACAATCATTAACACAGTAATAAGTAAAGCTCCAGAAACTACACCTTCTACAAAAAGTGCTTCTAAATTAAACGAAGCACCCACATGTAGAAAAAATAGAGGCACTAAAAACCCAAATCCAAGACTAGACATTTTAGCCTCAAGTTGTTTTTCATGATGAAAGAATGCGGAGATAGCAATACCTGCAATAAAAGCACCCAAAGCAAGTTCTAATTCCAAGCTAAGCATTACTGCAATTAAAATAAAGAAGAGCGCCATGGCTAGACGTATGTCCTGAGAAGAGGTATCTAATTTTGGTACGATAATATGTTTAAATTCTGGGAACCACCAAAAAAGAAGGTGCAGCATTTTGTATAGGCCATAAATAACTAAGATAAATAAGAGTAAGTAGCTTATTTTAAATAGCAGTTCAATGGTAAAGCCTGTACTGATTGCCACATCAAAGATGGTTAGTGCGGCAATACTTAAAATTTCACCTAATACTCCAGCGATGAAGGCTAGACGTATCCATGTTTCCTCCTTATTATATACTTTTGATAGGGTTGCTAATAGTCCTATAGAAATTAGAGGCATAGAAATTATAACGATGGCATTGAGATTAAAGATAAATCCAAAAATAACTGAAAATATTACAATAAATAATAAGAAAAATATAGATTTTTGTATAACATTTTTAGAACTTTTTGTTAGTTGTTTTAAATCTACTTCCATCCCTGCTAAGAACATCAAATATAAAAAACCTACCTCAGCGATAAGGTCAAAATATTGATTGTTTTCTGTGAGCCCAAGATAAGCCACTATAGAGCCAAGTATAATTTCTACAGCAGGAATAGGAAGGCGTAAAAGTTTCGCGACAAAAGGGGAGCCCCAAATAAGCAAAGAAAGAGTAAGGATGAGGCTAATATTAGAGTGTATCACAATTATTTGCCACCTTGTAGCCTAAGGCATGAAGCATTTTTTTGTCATGATGTATGTCTATACCAGAAGTTGTCAAGTAATTACCTATGACCATAGCATTTGCACCTGCTTCAAACATATACTGTTCTTGAGAAGCAAAGAGAAGTTCTCTCCCCCCTGCTACCATAAGTAAAGCTTTTTTTCCCAAGAGGTGACGGGCTTTTTTTATGATATCAAGTGCTTCATTAAGGGCAATATTCCTTGTTTTTATGGGTAAAGCAGGATTAGGATGATAAAAATTTAAAGGAGTAGATTCAGGAGAAAGAGAGGCAATGGATTGAAGTAGAGCATTTCTATCATCCTCCGTTTCCCCCATACCAAAAATACCCCCAGAACACAAAGCTAGTCCTGTAGCTTTAACATTTTCGCAGGTAGTGTAACGCTCACTCCAAGCATGGGTGGTACAAATATCAGGATAATAACGTTCCGATGTTTCTAGGTTATGATTGTAACTGTCTATACCATGTTCTTTAAGGTATTTGAGTTGTTCTTTTGTGGCTGTACCATTGCAGGCAATAAGGTTAAGGTCCGGCACTTCTGCTTTAATGGCCTTGGCAGCACGAGCAACAAAATCAACTTTTTTGTCATCAAGCCCCTTGCCGGCAGTAACAAGACAATAGCCTAATGCACCATGAGATTTGGCTTGTTTGGCTTCTTTTATAATGTGTTCTATATTTTTATAATTATAACGTGCTATATCTGCATGATAACGTACACTTTGAGTACAAAATTGACAATCTTCTTGACAAGTACCAGAAAGAATATTATTAATGGCACATAAAAATATTTGTTTTGCCATAAGAGCTATTTCGCTTCTATCTTATGTTTACATTTAAAACATTCAAATACATCTCCAGATTTTAATGTCTTTTTGCCCATAGTATAATTACATTGAGGACATTTTTTATCTACAGGTTCAAAATTAGCAATAAATTTACATTTAGGATAATTTACACAACCAAAAAATTTACCTCGTCTTCCTTCTCTTTCTTGTAGCTTTCCGCCACATTCTGGACAAGGAGTATTGATTTCCTTTGCAGGCTCTAATGACTTTGCATTTTTGCATTTAGGATAGGCAGAACAAGCAAGAAATTTACCTCTTTTTGAATTTTTTATGACCATGACTGAGCCACACTTCTCACATTTTTCATCACTTTCTTCTGGTCCTTCTATTTCTGTTCCGTCAGAATTTTTTGTGTATTTACATTTGGGAAAGTTAGAACATGCAATAAATTCTCCATAGCGACCTTTACGTAAAAGAAGATCAGATTCACATTTGGGACAGTTTTCTCCTGTAGGTATGGCAACTTTAAGACTTTTTATATTTTGCTTGCCTTCTTCTATTTTATGCATAAAAGGGGTATAGAATTCTTTTAAAATAGTTTGCCAAGATGTCTTACCTATGGCTATTTCATCAAGTGTTTCTTCCATGTTTGCAGTAAAGCCTGAATCTACAATTTCAGGAAAATGTTTTTCAAGCATTTCTGTAACAGTGAATGCGATTTCTGTAGGATGAATACGTTTTTTGTCTAATTCAATATATTTACGTGTTTGTAAAGTGCTAACTGTAGGTGCATAGGTACTTGGGCGACCAATACCAAGAGATTCTAATTTCTTAATTAAAGAAGCCTCATTGTAACGTGCAGGAGGTTCTGTAAAATGCTGCTCTGTTTTTATATCGTCCATAGTAACGGCTTGCCCTTTGTCTAAACTAGGAAGAAGCTTGTCTTTGTCTCCGTGACCTGTAACTTTGTAAAAACCATCAAAAAGTAATTTTCTTCCAGAAGCTTTAAAAGTACACTTATCTCCTTTGAAAAGAATTGTTTGGGACTCCATTTGGGCTTCTGTCATTTGGCATGCCAAGAAACGGTTATAAATCAGTCTATAAAGCTTGAGTTCATCGGCTGTTAAATAATCTGCAGCTAATTTTCCATCAAAAGCTACCATTGTAGGACGTATGGCTTCGTGTGCTTCTTGTGCACCTTTGGATTTACTGACGTATGTTTTTGCTTTGGCAGGGAGATATTTGTCACCATAAGTGGCTTGTATGTGTTTTCTCGCAGATTCTACGGCTTCACGTGCTAGATTCATAGAGTCTGTTCTCATATAGGTAATGACACCCATAGTTCCCTTGTTTGTTTTGACTCCCTCGTAGAGTTTTTGTGCAACCATCATAGTTTTTTTAGGAGAAAAACCTAATTGTGTTGACGCAGATTGCTGTAGGGTGGATGTCATAAATGGAGGGGGTGTTTTTGTACTTCTTTTTGTTTTTTCAAGCTTGGAAACTACAAAAGATTCAGACTGAGCTGCAGCAACTATTTCCATAGCATCTGCCTCATTTTGGATACTAAGTTTTTCTATTTTAAGACCATTATAGTTATAGATACTCGCGTCAATATTTTTTTCAAATAGGGTATCTATAGTCCAAAACTCTTCAGGATTAAAGGCTTTAATTTCACGCTCACGCTCAACTACAAGTTTCAAAGTAGAACTTTGCACTCTGCCTGCGCTTAGACCCCTTTGAATTTTACTAGCAAGTAAGGGAGATAACTTGTACCCTACAATACGGTCAAGCATCCGTCTGGTTTGTTGTGCGTCCACAGAATCCATATCTACCTTGCGAGGTGTTTCAAGAGCATGTTGTATGGCAGATTTTGTGATTTCATGAAAAACAATACGAGGCAATTGAGTAGGCTCTTTCCCAATAGCCATAGCAATATGGTATCCAATGGCCTCGCCTTCGCGATCCTCATCAGTAGCAATATAGATAGTTTCGGCTTGCTTTGCAAGCTTCTTAAGTTCTTTTACTATAGGATTGGCATCTCTAGGTATAGAATATTTAGGTGCAAGGTCGCCCGTTTCTTCGTCTAGAGTAATTCCAAAAGTACTTTTGGGAAGATCCCGTATATGTCCTTTGGAGGCAATTACTTTATACTCTTTGCTTAGGAAGTTACTGATAGTACGTGCCTTGGCAGGCGATTCTACGATAATTAAATTTTTCATGTAAGCCTTAATTAAATAGAGAGAATTTTTGGCATTGTAGCACAAAAGTGACTAAAAGGATAGTGAATGGGGTTAAAATCTTTAAATTCTACTAGGAAAATAAATTGTATTTCGGATTTAGCCAAGTATAAAGATACTTACACTACTATATAAAAATTGGTTATAAAATATAATTAAGAATTATGTAAAATTTGCAATCAAGGTAGTATATAAAATGAATGAATCCTCCCATATAGTTACAAACAGCATGTCTGATATTTATCTTCTTATTGTTATTGCTTTATTGTGTATTTTTATTGTAGTAGTATATAGTTACTTTACATCTAAAATCTCAAAACAGAATGAACATTTTTTAGACATATCTCAGGGAATAAAAGACAGAGAAGTAAATCAAAATGCTTTACTTGCAAGCATTAGTGATGATATTTATAGGTTAACTCAAAATTTATTAGAGCCACATAAGGAAAATAAGCCAGTTAGTGTCATTGAAAATGAAATTTTAAATTCCGCAGGAAACCTAAGAGAATTATTAAAAATAAAGTCCAATAAAGTACGTATTTATAGTGAAAAGTTTAATTTTAGTCATATGCTAGGAGATATTTCTTTACACCTTGCTTCTAGTTTTAGGGATGTTAATACAGAAGTTGTTTTTGATATTGATTCAAATATGCCAGTACATCTTTATGGAGATGTGCTCCATTTTAGTAGGATTGTAAATAATATATTAGAGTTTTCCATACGTGCTACTCCATACGGGAAAGTTGTATTAAAGGTGTCTTGCCAAAAGCCTATTAATAACGAAATAGTTATGAATGTTCAAATTTCTGATACAAGCGAAGGCATGAATGCAGAAGAATGTCATACCTTATTTGACCTTAGCTATGATGAGGAAACCAATAAGCATACAGGCTTACGTTTACATATTGCTAAAAAATTAACTAGAGTCATTGGTGGTACAATAGAAGTAGAAAGTGAGCGAGGGGCAGGTAATACTTTTGACTTGGTAGTCCCTATGGAAGTAGATACAAGCCTTTATGTGAAAGACCATAGTGTATTTAAAAAAGAATATGGAAATAAAAGAGTATTAATTTTTAGTGAAAAGCCTGCAACAGGGACTTCATTAGAAAACCTATTCAGCCCATTTTATAAAGAAGTGGTAATTGTAGGAAATGAAGAAGTTGATCAGAGAAAAATTAATTTTGCAGACTATGATATTTTGGTTTTAGATGATATATATTTTAATCCTATTAATAATAAATACCTAGCATCAATTAAGCAAAACAATAAAATGGATATTGTTGCTTTTAATTCTATCTTTTTGGAAAACGTAGAGGAAGGCAATGAGCTTATAGACGTACATCTAGAGATGCCTTCAAACTTAGCCAGAATAGACGAATTAACGGATAATCTAGCAGCACAAGAAGAAGAGAGTGTAGATAGTACTTCAGTTTTAGACCCAGATGGAAAACTTCCAGTCTGTAGAGAATCTATAGAAGAAACAGGAAATATAACTGTAGAAAATTTTTCTCACTTTAAGGGCTCAAGGTTATTGATTGTTGAGGATAACCTTATTAATCAAAAAATTCTTATGAGTGTTTTGAAAAAGTCTGGTATGGAAATTGATATTGCTAATCATGGACAAGAGGCACTGGATTTGCTTTTTATTGAGAAAAAGAAATATGATATAGTATTGATGGATATTAGTATGCCTGTAATGGACGGCTTGATTGCTACACAGCATATACGCCAAAATCAGGCATTTAATCTTTTGCCTATTATTACATTTACAGCTTTTGCCATGGGTGCAGAAATTGAACAAATGTTTGAAGCTAAAGTAAATGCCTATTTAACAAAGCCTTTAAATATTAAAAAACTCTATACTGTTTTCAATATGTTTTTAGGCAATATCCATCGAAAAGTTTCACTCAAAAAAGCAATTGAAATAGAAGGTCTGGATATTGAACAAGGTATTGCATGGGCAGATGAAAGTGAAGTGCTATACAAAGAAACACTTAAAGAATTTGTGTCTGTGTATAAGGATACAGCTGATTTTGTGCCTAAATGGATTAAAGAAGAACGCTATGACCTTGTCAAGGGAACGTGTACAGAAATGCAAGGTATTCTTGGTATGATGGGTGCTTATGAAATGAAAGAAATAGTAGATTCTATGCAAAAGAATTTTCTATATAGTAATGAACTCTTTTTAGATAAATATACTGTGATTTATCCTGAAAAACTTAAAAAACTTATGTTGGCTATCGAGCAATATTTGCGAACCTAAACATATTTTCATACACTTATTACATAATTTGAGTTAAAATAAAGCCATGCACTTTACTTTTGCTTCGCCATATTTATTGGCTTTACTCTTATTGTTACCTTGTTTTTTGTGGTGTAAGCAATCTAGCAAGTTATATTATTTTCCTAAACTAGAATGGATTACAAGACAAAACCCTCTTTTTTATTGGGAGCCTTGGTTAAAAATAGTTTTGTTTACACTCATGGTGTTAGCCTTGGCAAAACCATTTGTCTATGATACTTTTCCTAATCAGCACAAAAAAGGACGTGACCTTGTCTTGGCTATAGATGCTAGTGGTTCCATGGGTCAAAGTGGTTTTGATGAAAAAAATAAATTTAAAAATAAATTTGAAATCAATATAATGATGGCAAAAGATTTTATTCGTAAACGACATGACGACAATATGGGCGTGGTACTTTTTGGTACTTTTGCCTATACGGCTTCTCCTTTGACTTATGACTTGGCATCTTTATCTTACTTGTTGGCAATGACAAATGTAGGTTTAGCAGGAGAAAATACAGCAATAGGGGATGCTCTTATGCAAGGTATGCGTACTTTATCTTATGGGGATGCAAAACATAAAGCCATTATTTTACTAACAGATGGTTACCATAATGCAGGACAAAACTCTCCAAAAATAGCTGTTGAGGAAGCCCAAAAGCGAGGTATAAAGATTTATACAATAGGAATTGGTAAAAAATCTAATTATGATGCAGGGCTACTGGAAGCAATTGCTCAGAAAAGTGGAGCTAAAAGTTATGCAGCTTCTTCGGCTGCAGAATTATCAAAAGTTTATGCCGATATAGATGCCCTTGAGCCTAGCCCAATAAGGAGTGAAAATTACTTAAATCAAAAATTGCTTATTTTTTACCCTTTGATTTTTGCCTTACTTTTATTTTTGCTTTGGATATGGCATGAAAGAAGGTTTGGATGATTACTTTTGTGTATCCTATTTTTTTATGGCTTTTTATAGTTTTGTTGCTAGTGTTATGGAAAATGGTTTATACATTTAGATTAAAAATACATATGGGGATATTGCTACTCATTGTCCTTTCTTTGAGTCGTCCTGTTCAAGAGCAAGTATTACAAAAAACAGTTATTGATGCCAAGGATATTATTATTGCACTAGATGTATCTTATTCTATGAAAGCAAAGGATTTGAACCCTTCTCGTTATGTATTTGCCAAAGAGAGTATTTTAGCTCTTTTAGCGGTGAATCCTTCAGACAATATAACACTTATTGCTTTTACAACAAACCCTCTTTTGCTTTCGCCCCCTACTACAGACCACAGGCTTATTTCTGTAGCACTTGATAGTTTAAATCCTGAATTTATTATGACAAAAGGAACATCTTTGAAAGCTTTGTTCTCTAAAGTGGCAGATATCTCTTTAGGACATAAAAATCTTGTACTTATAACAGACGGGGGAGAAGAGCAAGAGATTGAAAAATTGATTTCTCTTGTTCGTAAAGCAAATGTATCTTTATCTATTTTGGCATTAGGTTCCAAAAAAGGCGCTACACTACAAAATAAAGATGGCACCTTAGTGAAAGATAAAAATGGTCATTTGGTGATTTCTCGCATAAATCCTCTTTTAAAAACTTTATCTAGGGCCGTATCGGGTACTTATATGACGGCTTCAAGTTCAGCAAAAGCAACAGCATTGGAGCTTAGTAAAAATCTTCAAAAGGAGCAACATAAGATACAAAAAATACAAAAATATTATAGAGAACTCTATCATTGGCCTTTGGGTTTGGCTATATTGTTATTTTTTCTCTTGCATACGCGATGGGTAAAATATTTAGTACTATTTTTTGCTCTTTTTGGAATAGAAGGACAGGCTTCAGTATGGGATAACTATTATTTATTGCAAGGATATAATGCGTATAACTCAAAAGATTTTATTCGAAGTAAAAATGTTTTAAAACAAATAAAAAAGAAATCCTTGCAGAGTCAGATAATCTTGGCAAACAGCTATTATAATTTAAGAGACTATAAAAAATCAATTGAAATATATAAAACTATACACAGTACATCAAGACAAACCAAACAACAACTTTACTATAATATAGCCAATGCCTATGTGAAGTTAAAATCATACTCTAAGGCTAAATCATACTATGCTAAAGTTTTGGTTTTAGGAGAAGATGAAGACGCAAAATATAACTTAAGTCTTATAATTTTATTGGGGGACAAGGAGGCCTCGGGCTTAGGTATAGCACATCCTAAATCTCAGAATGCTTCATCTTCCCAAAGTGAAACACAAGAAGAAAATGCAAAAAGTAAAAGCGAAGACACTCCTAGTTCTGGTTCAGGAGGTTCAGGTGAAGCACAGCATAAGGAAAAACAAAAAAAAGATAAACTCTTAGATGATGGAAGCACAAAACAGCAACCATTAGGGTCAAAAGTATATGAATTGATTAATAAAGGATATATTCGTGAAAAACAACCTTGGTAATATAAAAAAAATCTTTCTTAGGTTTTATATTCTTTTTATAACATTGTTTTTTGCGTCTTTTTTGCAAGCAGAAGACTTTGAATATCATGTTGAGGTAGATACTAAAACTCCCTATGTTAAAGAAGCTGTGCATCTTAGTTTTATGATTAATCAGACCAATAAAGAAGTAGTATTGCTTTTTGATTTTGATCTTATGCAAAGTGACGACTATTACTTTCAAAGATTGGATAGTCAAGAAACAGATAGTTATCATAATGTGCAAATACGTTATGATTATATTGTGTATCCACTAAAGTCAGGCACAATTCCAGTACAGTTTAAATTACTTAAAAAAATAACTACAGATGAAAGTGTTGCCTATAGTTTCTCAGGAGATAGAGATAATATAAAAGGTTTGCGCACTAAAGATACATTAGTAAATTTACCTGCATTGGATTTAGAAGTAAAGCTTGTGCCTAAAGGTACGCAACTTGTAGGAGATTTTACTCTAGACTATAAAGTAAATACACACAAAGCAAATCCTTATGAGCCTTTGCTTTTACAGGTAGATATTGAAGGTTTGGGCTATACTCCTATATTGGAAAAAATTATGTTTTCAAACAGTAAAATAAAACACTTTATGGAAAAACCCAAAGTTAAAAATATAACAAGTGCCCAAGGAATATATAGTAGCGTACACTATGCTATGGCATTTTCTAGTAAAGAAAGTTTTACCCTTCCAGAATTAAAGATTCAAGCATTTAATCCCCACAAGGGTAAATCTTACACTTTAAATTTGCCTTCTCAATATTTTGAAATTAAAGAGGCGGCATGGGAGCATCTGCTAGACGCAGAAGATAACCCTAAGCCCTTAAAGGAAGAATGGGTATGGGCGCAAACATTCTTAGAGTATGTAGGTATTTTTTTACTAGGATATATAACGGCATTGTTTTGGAAATTGAAAGCTAAACGTGTAGTGTCAGATAATTTACTAAAAGAAAAAATAAAAGAAGCCAAAGATAAAAAAACATTGTTACGAGTTTTATTAGCAAGTAGAGATAAGGGTTTACTGGAAGTCATAGAAAAACTAGAAGCTTCTATGTATGGAAATGCTAAAATTACTTTGAATAAAATAAAAGAAGAGGCAGTAAAGCAAGTATGAATGAAAAAATAAATGTACTCAAAAAAGAACTCGCAAAAACTATTATAGGACAAGAAGAGATGATAGAGGGCTTACTTGTGGGCTTGTTGTGTGAGGGGCATATACTTGTTGAAGGCGTACCAGGATTGGCAAAAACAACAACTATTAGTGCCTTGTCTAGAGCTTTAAATTTAGATGCAAAGCGCATACAGTTTACACCTGACCTTTTACCTTCTGATATTATAGGGGCACAAATATATAATCCTAAAGATCATTCGTTTAGCATTAAAAAAGGACCGCTGTTTACACACTTGCTTCTAGCAGATGAAATTAATAGAGCACCAGCAAAGGTGCAGTCTGCTTTATTGGAAGTGATGCAAGAGAGACAAGTTACTATAGGTGATCAGAGTTTTAAGTTGGACAATCCTTTTTTGGTAATGGCCACCCAAAATCCCATAGAACAGGAGGGCGTATATGCTTTACCAGAAGCACAATTAGATAGATTTATGATGAAAATAATAGTGCAGCATAATAGCCAAGAAGAAGAACTGAGTATTATGCGAAAATCTGCAAATAAAAGTTTTGAAACAATTAAGACAGTATGGCATAAAGAAGAGATAGAAATTCTACAAAAAGAACTAACACAAGTACATATAGATATAGAATTAGAGCAATATATTGTGCAGCTTATAAGCGCAACGAGAGAACCACTACATTTTGGATTAGAAGAACTTGAGTCAACAATTATGTTTGGGGCAAGTCCACGAGCTTCTATAGATTTATATAAGGCTTCAAAGGCCAGAGCATTTTTACGAGGGAATGATTTTGTTAGCCCTGTAGATATAGGGCATGTGATACATGCTGTCTTGCGTCATCGTATCGTGCTGTCTTATGAAGCTAGAGCAAATGGATTAGACCCAGATTCTATCATTTCTATCATTCTTGAAACCTTACCCATTCCATGAATACAGCTTTAAAGTCCTTGCAACTTAAGGCAAAGCAGCAAGTCTATACATTATTATCTGGACAAAATTTTTCTAAGCTCCATGGGGAAGGATATGATTTTTCAGAGTTAAGAGAGTATGAAGTAGGAGATGACATACGTAAAATTAATTGGATGATTACTGCTAAGTTGGGCAAACCGTATATTAAAGAACTGCATGCCAACCGGGAGCTTTCTGTGGTAGTAACCAGCATTATAGATGGGAGTTTATATTTTGCAAAAGGCAACGACAAGCAAAAAAAACTTACAGAAGTAGCAACAATTTTAGGTTATGCTACAAAACAAAATATGGATGTATTCACAGGTATCTTATACACGCAAAAATCTAGACATATAACTCCACCTACCAAGCAACTCTATGCCATAGAGCAATTTTCAAAAATACTATTTGAAGCTCCTTTATTGAATACTAGTCTAGATGTTAAAGCGGCTATAAAAGACTTATTTCAACGCATAGCTAAGCCATCATTACTTTTTGTTTTGAGTGATTTCTTAACAGAAATAGATTTGACTTTACTAGCACAAAAACATGAAATTATTGCTATTATTATTCGAGATAAAGAAGAAGAGAGTCTTTCAAAATTAGGTGAAATTACACTTATTAATCCCCAGACTAATACAAGTATAGATACCTATATTTCTAAAAAAAGTATTAAAAAGTATCAGATGAAATTACAAGAAAATGATAGTAAACTATTGGCACATTTTGCAAGTATCAATATACGCTATGTGAAGATAAACACAGCAGAGGAAGTATTGGGTAAATTAATACAATTATTTAGATAAGTATATTTTATCAAACTAAAGCAATTTATAGTATACTGATATTAATATTTTAACTAGCAAGGTAGATATATGTCAAAAAGAATAACTTTAGTATGTATTATGGGAGTATTGCTCATTTTAACTGCTTGTGGTGGACCTGATATTTCAGATAAAAAAGTAAAAAAAGAGTACTTTACGGGAGGGCAATTAAAATCTGAATTTATCATGGATGATGATAGTGGGAAAAATGGGATTTTAAAACGCTATGGGTACAATGGGAAGGTCACTTCTACGGTACAAATTAACAAT
>Ga0164313_10003968_pt1 | contig 13208 bp, 8 predicted proteins | sample GuaBasSedimGuay4_FD_113735 | JGI IMG/M metagenome (GOLD analysis project Ga0164313, IMG submission 113735) | Subseafloor sediment microbial communities from Guaymas Basin, Gulf of California, Mexico - Guay4, Core 4569-4, 0-3 cm | ecosystem: Environmental > Aquatic > Marine > Hydrothermal vents >... | reverse complement strand
CGGTGATGTTTTTCCGGAAATATCTCGTGGGAGAAAACGAATAGTCATCGTTTCCGGGCCCAGATGTCCGGAAGTACAATTCAATGAATGGATTCTCATGTCTGAAACGTCCCATGGCCCCCACGCGGGGGTGTTGGAAGTGCTGCAAAAAGGTGGCGGGTTCCTGCGCGATCCCGCCCGTTCCTTCGTTCCGGACCGAAGCGACATCTTTGTTCCCCAGAAGCTGATCCAGAAAATGAACCTCTCCACGGGTTCCATGGTTGTCGGCGCGGCGGAAAAAGGGTCGAAAGGTCTGGTCCTGGTGGGCGTCGAAACGGTTTGCGGCCTGGATCCTGCCGAGTTCGGCGCTCGCACTCCCCTGAAGCAGCTGACGGCCCTTAATCCCGAAAAGCGGTTCAACCTGGGCAGGGGCGGCGTTCCATCCATGCGGATCATCGACCTGATCGCGCCCATCGCCCGCGGCACGCGGGGCCTTATCGTGTCCCCGCCCAAAGCGGGAAAAACCACCCTCCTGGAAAACCTGGCCACGGCCATTCATGAAGACTCACCTGATACGCGCATCGTCGTCCTGCTGATTGATGAGCGGCCGGAAGAGGTTACCCATTTCCGCCGCGCGACGCCGGGCGAAGTGCTGGCCAGCAGCAGCGATCAGAGTGTGGCTGACCACATCCGCCTGGCCCAGATGGCCATGTCCCAGGCCGTGCGCGAAGTCGAATGCCATCATGACGTGGTCGTTCTGCTCGACAGCATCACGCGCATGGGACGCGCCTTCAACCAGGGAAGCAAGGGATCAGGCCGCACCATGAGCGGCGGCCTGGATTCACGGGCGCTGGAGATCCCGCGCAAATTTTTCGGAATGGCGCGGAACGTCGAAGGCGGCGGTTCGCTGACGGTGATCGCCACCGCTCTGGTGGACACCGGCAGCCGTATGGACGACATGATTTTCGAGGAGTTCAAGGGAACCGGCAACAGTGAAATCGTGCTGGATCGCAACCTGGCCGAAAACCGCATCTACCCGGCGATGGATCTCAGGGCGAGCGGTACCCGCCGTGACGAATTGTTTTTCAGCGAAGAGGAATTCGATGCCCTGACCTTGTTGCGGCGTCGGGTGGTCGCGGCCCACCCCAAGCCGGCGATGGAGGGCATGCTGAAGCTGATGGAAAAATATGACACCAACGAGGCGTTGCTGGCTGGGATCTCCGGGGAATAGTTTAACCCAAGCCATTTATTTTCAATAAGTTGATTGAGAGAGAGCTCCCCCCGGGGGGAGTCTCGGGCCGATAGGGCCTTGACACCTTCGGGAAATCAGATAAAATGTATCTTATATAGCCAGTATAGAATCCCGCCCAATAACACCAGTATTTGGAGGCAATCCGATGGCTGATTACAAATCCGTCCTGAGTGAAGAAATATTGAAAGGGTGCGCCTCGCGCTCCGGAAAATATGACCAGGAAAACAGTTTTTTCTTCGAGGATTTCGAGGAACTGAAAAAAGTCGGCTACCTCAAAGGGACCATTCCCACGGAATTCGGCGGCGGCGGTTTGAACCTGCTGCAGTCCTGCCAGGAGCAGCGGAAACTGGCCTATCACGCGCCGGCCACGGCCCTGGCCTTGAACATGCACCTGTATTGGCAGGGAGTGGCGACGGATCTCTGGAAAAACGGAGATAAATCCATGGAATGGTTGCTGAAGGAAGGGGCCGAAGGGGAAATATTCGCCGCGGGCCACTCGGAGCGCGGCAATGATCTGCCCTTGTTCCTTTCCACCACCAAGGCGACCCGGGTCGAGGGCGGTTTCCGGTTTACCGGGCACAAAAATTTCGGCAGCCTGAGTCCGGTCTGGACCAGGATGGGTCTGCACGGCATGGACACCGATCATGCCGACGGGCCCCGGATCATTCACGCCTTCATGCCGCGGAACACCAAAGGGTTCGAGATCAAGGAAACCTGGGATGTCATGGGCATGCGGGCCACCTGCAGCGATGACACCATCCTCAACGACGTCTTCATCCCGGATGAATACATCGTCGATATCGTTCCTGCCGGTGAGGGCGATCCCTTTGTTCTTTCGATTTTCGCCTGGGCGCTGCTCGGGTTCAGCGCCATATACTGCGGGGTGGCCCAGCGGGCCATCGATCTTGTGCTGCCGGTGTTGAAGGAGAAGGCCTCCCTGGCCCTGACGCGGCCCATGTCCTATCACCCGGAGGTCCAGCATTCGGTGGCCCGGATGATGCTGGCCCACCAGACCATGAACCCGATTCTTGAAACCACTGCGTCCGAATGGGACGCGGGGGTGGATCACGGCCACGACTGGCCGGCCAAAATCGTCGGCGCCAAGTACAACTGTGTGGAAACCTGTTGGTCTATCGTCGACAAGGCCATGGATTTATCCAGCGGTATGGGCATGTTCAGGGGAAATGAACTGGAACGGTTGTTCCGCGATGCCCGCTGTGGGCGGTTCCATCCCGCCACCTCGAATCTGGTCCACGAAATCGTGGGCAAGACCGCGTTGGGCATCGATCTGGGCGAGCAGCCGCGCTGGGGCTAGATCCCGCTAGAACGGATTGGTCGCAAATACCGAAAACTCGGGAATAAAGCCGCGGTCGTCGATCTCCAGTGCTCCGACGATGGCCGCGGCAATTTCCTCGGCCCGCAATTTCTTTGGCGACAGCTCCTGCTTCATACCGATCTTGGCGAAAAAGGGCGTCTGCACTTCGCTGGGATTGACCAGCATCACCCGCACGTTGTGAGGCCTGAGTTCGGCGCGCCAGCATTCGGTCATGCCGCGCAGTGCGAACTTCGAACCGGAATAGGCCGAGGACGTCTGGCCGCCGGAAAGTCCCGAGGTCGACGAGATGTTGATCAGCACGCCGCTTTCCTGCTTCACGAAATGGCGGGCGGCTTCGCGGCCCATCAGCATGGCGCCGGTCACGTTGGTGGCGAACACCTCTTCGAACTTTTCCCTGTCGAGGTCGACCAGGGGGGCGAAGTAGCCGAAGCCGGCGTTGTTCACCAGGATGTCGATGCCGCCGAACTCGGCGACGAACTGGTTGACGGCGGACTGGGCGTCTTCTTCACGGCTGACATCGCCCTGGATTCCCTTGACCCCGAGCTTTTCCACGGCCGCATGGAGTTTGTCCTGGTTGCGGCCCATGATCGCCACGCGGGCTCCCTTGGCGGCCAGCGCTGCGGCGATTCCATACCCGATGCCCTCGCTGCCTCCGGTAACCAGGGCTCTTGCTCCGTTGATATCCATTGTTATTCTCCCCAAATAAGTGATCGATTGAATTCGTTTGGCGCCTTGGAGGCATACTTCAGGGTACCGTCAATTCCCTGTTCCGCAAGCCGGGACAAAAAAATGCCCCGGCCGTGACGGTGAGGGTCACGACCGGGGCATCCTTGGAAACGGGATATCAGCTGATTTCACCCTTCCGGAAATCGTAGTGGTCGCCGCGGTGACTCGGGGCAACCATACGGATGCCCGGGAACTCGTTGCGGCAGCGGCCGATGAATTCCTCGTACCGGTACTCCGAATTCAGTGCGTGGACGGGGATGAATACCTTGGGCTGCAGCTTGTCCAGGGCGTAGTTCACGCCCATCCGCACGGCCTCCTGGTCGCCGAACCCGCAGCCGGACACCGGCATCAGGGCCACGTCGGGGCGGGCGCCCACTTCACCCAGCCAATCGATTTCGGCGCAGTAGGGCCCCGAGAAATCGCGCTGCCGGTTGGCGTGATCACCCGCGTGGTAGATGGAGATCCCGTCAACCTCCACGAAAAAAGCCACGCCGCTGTCGTTGGATTCGATGGTGCGAACCTTGATCCCGTCGAAATCCCGGACCTGTCGGGGTTCCATCAGGTCATAGGGTTGGTCGGTTTCCGCCGCACAACCCATGACGTATCGGATGTTCGGGACATCAGCGGCCCATTCGAAAATTTCCGGAGTGAAGTGGTCGGCGTGTTCGTGGGACACGAAAACGGTCACGTTCATGCCGGCGATTTCCGTCGGGTTGATGAACCCGTTGCATAACGCGGGTTCGTCCGGGCCGCGCCCGCCGGGGAAGTAGTCGAATACAAGCAGGTTGTTCGTGGTCTGGACCGCGTATCCGCTATGACCAAGGTACCACAGGCGGGACTCGCCTTCGGCCAGGGTTATGCCTTCGGCGGCCGGGTCGTCCTTGCATACGGCCAGGCAACCGGATTCAGAGGGGCACGGCGAAGGGTCTTCGCCCTGGGCTGCCCCTTGGGCGGTCATGATTTTGGCGGAGGTCTTGTGCCCGTAGCCCTGGGCCATATCCAGCGGGTTGAGGCCGTGTTGGTCGCGGGCTTTCAGCGAGGCCCCAGCCTGGGTCAGGGCCTCGACGCAGTCGCCGTACCCGGACATGGCCGCAAGGTGCAGGGCCGTCCGGCCGCAACGGGCCTCACGGATGTCGAGCCGGGCGCCGGCGGCGATCAGGATGCCGAGGTTATCGGCCTTGCCCTCGCGGGCGGCCATCAACAGGGGGGATTCGCCGAAAACGTTGGTGTAATCGGGGTCGGCGCCGGCGTCGATCAGGGCCTGGACAACCACGGCATCGCCGCGTCCCGCGGCCATCAACAGGGGCGTGCGTTCCCAATTATCCACCAGGTTGACATCGGCGCCACCTGCGATCAAAGCCACTACCGTTTCGGTCATGCCGCGCATGGCTGCGTAGTGCAATACGGTAATTCCGTTGGCCGTCTCCAGGTCCAGGGGCGCGCCGGCCTTGATAAGAATGGCGACCACTTCTTCATTGCCTCCGGAAAGCGCGAAAGTCATGGACCAGGCACCATTGTTGTCCTGGAAGGCCAGGTCGGCACCCTGCCCAATCAGATATTCAACGCAGGCCGGATGACCCCGGACCGCGGCCACGTGCAGGGGCGTGCTGTTGTCGCTGTCGAACGCGTCGACAGTGGCTCCGGATTCCACCAGGTACTGGATAACCTCCAATTGGCCGGTGGTAGCGGCCGAATGAAGGGGAAGATCGCGGGTCGAATTCTGGTCTTCGGCAGTAATCAGGGTTGCATCGCCGGCCAGGAGGTTCTTTACGCCGGCCAGATCGCCTGCGGCCGCCGCAATGTGGATTTCCCCAGCCATTGTGGGGAGGCCCAGGCCCAGGGTGATCAGGAGAATGGATAGGAAACAAGGGTTTCGGAAGGATCGCATGGTTATTCCTCACCTTTACGTTGGCCGGGATCGGCCGTTAGGCTCGGGTGTGGGGGAGGCCCGGGCCGGACTGGGCACCGCGAATTGATACGGGAATTTCAGAAGAGGGTTGCGCGGGGTGAAATATTTGTTTCCCCTGGCCTGCAAATTCGGTTGGGCCAAAAAAGCGTTTGGGTCTACCGGCGGGCCTATGCTAGGATTTTCATGGATGGGGTCCGACCCTGTCCGAATTCCTGATCGCGCACCAAGCGCGACGGTTCCAATCGGCCTGGGCGGCCCACGGAACCGGGCGAGGTGGGACTCGCCGCGGACGACACGCCTGATGAGGAGGTGATCCAGTGAGTTATGATATATCCGGCTCGGTGGAGGTGGCGTCCCTGCTTTGAAGGGACCTCTCCAGCGGATGGCTGATTTCGGGATACCCGGAGATTGCGGGATAACCCAACGCCACCGAAGCTGAGTGCATTGACTGCCAGACGGCGCCGGTCCTTTTGGGCCGGCGCTTCTTTTATTCAGGGGCCGGAGGCTTCATCGATCCAATACATATTCATATCCTGGCCCTGGGGCAGATAGCGGATGGCCTCCACGGCCCGCCTCTCATCCGGGTGGATGGGCTCTTCCCTGTCAAGAGAACCAAATCCACCGGCAATTTTCATGAGGTAGCCCGGAGCCCCACAATCGGCGTGGTTGAACAGGCCGAGAGTGTGGCCGAGTTCATGGAGGGAAATTTCCGCCACGGTCTGGAATTCCGGCAATACCGGATTGATGGTGACGATCATCTTTTCGGGGATGACCAGACCCAGGTCCATGTCTGGGCCTTCGGGAAGGGCAAGCGAAATCAATCCGTAGAAATTTACCATTTCCTCAAAACGAAATTCAAGGTCGGCTCCGGATTGTTCGTCGGTCCGCACGAAATATTCTTCACCCATGGCCGCGTTCCATATCAGCAAGGCTGCCAGGGCGGCCTCGTCCATGCGGACCCCGGCATCATTTACCTGGGCAGGAATGAATACCGTCAACGGATAGTGAATCCACCGGTGGAGGATGGAAGTGGAGGAGTAGCTGTTGCCGAAGGAGGTAAAGGTCATGTCCCGCAGATAGGTGAGGAATTCATGGTCGGAAAGGATGCAACTGGAATCCAGGCCGTGCCGTTTGATCAGGAAAAAATCCTGTTCCGACACCAGGGCCCGGCCCGGTCGGCTCCGAATGGGCTTCCCGTTGAGGCCGTACCAGGATCCATCGGGTGTGGCGCCGTCGACGACCAGTTCAATCGTGTCGATACTTCTGAAGGGGCCCAGTCGGTAAGTTCCCGATGGGCCGGTCAGGTCGGTGTATCCGGTATGAGGAGATTTGACTTTCGCTCCCCGGATCGGATTTCCCCGCAGGTCGAGGACCCGGCCTTCGATCCACCAGGCGGTGGTCAGAGTCAGCCTGGGTGATTCAATCAACCCGGAAAGGTTGCCTTCCGTGTCCAGGGCGCGGACTGCAATCCAGATTGCCGAACCCTGGACCAGGCCCTCGGATTCCCCAAATATTTCCCTAAAAAAAACCTGACCCTTGCGATGGGGAAACGTGCCGAGAATACCGGCCTCGTTCCAGTTGGCCGAGGTGATCGGACCCTGGTAACTGAAGGCCACCTGATATTCCGCAATGGGATAAGTGGCCCAGTTGACAATCCACCAGGACACTTCCGCTTCACCGGGTTCCGGTCCGTGCCCAACCGTGACGGAGGGAACTTCACGGGGATTGATGGAACCGGGGGCATCAACCAGGGTAATCAGGGGTTCCGTGGAATCCGAACATCCGTAAATTACCAAAAAAAGGGACAGGATTCCCAAAGGCTTTGTCAATCTGGTTAAGATGCCGCTGCTCATGTTAGGATGTTATTGAGATAAAAATTTGGAGTCAAGTCGGGCGGGCAACCCTGGAGGAAAAAATGGATTTCAGCATGGCCTATGAAGATACCAGTGACCGGGTTCCCGTATTGCTGATCCACGGCTATCCCCTGAGTAACATGTTGTGGGACCTTCAGATGGGGGATCTGTCCGACGTTGCGCGCCTGATCGCCCCGGACCTTCGGGGCCATGGGGAGACCGATCCCACAGCTCCTCCCTACACCATGGGTCTTTTGGCGGATGATTGCGCCAATCTTCTCGACCAGCTGGGGATAGCGGGTCCGGTGGTGGTCGGAGGGCTTTCCATGGGAGGATACGTCGCTTTCGAATTTGCCCGACGGTATCCCGAAAGAGTGGCCGGCCTGATCCTGGCGGCGACCCGCGCGGGGGCTGATTCTCCGCAGGTCAGGGAGGCTCGTGACAAGGCCGCCGGTGTTGCCATTGCCGAAGGAACGCCGGCCATCGCCGAAGGCATGCTACCGAAACTGCTTGCCCCGGACAGCTACGAAAAACAGCCCGACCTGGTGGATTTCGTGCGGGAAATGATGTTGGAAACTTCAGAGGATGGGATCGTGGGAGCGTTGGCCGCCATGCGGGACCGCCCGGATTCGACACCCGATCTGGCGGCGTTTCAGGTACCGGTCCTGGTAGTGCATGGGGAACAGGACCAGCTCATTCCCCTGGCCGAAGCCGAAACCATGGCCGCGGCTTTGCCCATGTCCAGGCTGGTGGCCATTCCGCAGGCCGGTCATCTGCCCAACCTGGAGCAGCCCGAAGCCTTCAACGACGCGGTGCGGGAATTCCTGGAGATCTTCTACGAGGATTGAAAAAGCGCCGCCCGGGTGACCGGACGGCGCTTACCTTTTAACGGGCTTCGACTACCCCAGGGCGTACATCCTGTCGAGCAGATCGACCACCCGGTTGGAATAACCCCACTCGTTGTCGTACCAGCTCAGGGTCTTGAGCATGTTGCCCTGAATCACCGAAGTGTATTCGCTGTCGAAGATGCTCGAGTGCGGATCACCCACGATGTCGCTCGAGACCAGGGCCTCGGTGGCGTAACGCAGGGTGGCCCGCAGCCGGTCGGTGTCGGCGTTGGCGCGCACGGCTTCCCGTACTTCCTCCACCGTCACGTCACGGGACATGATCGTCACCAGATCCACCACCGAACCGTTGGGCACCGGCACGCGCATGGCCATGCCGTCGAGCTTGCCCGCCATGCGGGGCAGGACCTTGCCCACGGCCTTGGCGGCTCCGGTGGTGGTGGGAATGGTATTCTCGGCCGCGGCCCGCGAACGGCGCCAGTCCGTATGGGGCACATCGGCTAGGCGCTGGTCGTTGGTGTAGGCGTGCACCGTGGTCATCAGACCGTATTCGATGCCGAATTCCTTATCCAACACGTAGACCAGGGGAGCCAGGCAGTTGGTGGTGCACGAGGCGTTCGACACGATTTGGTGCTCGGGCTTCAGGTCCTCGTCGTTGACCCCCAGGACGATGGTGGCGTCGATCTCGTCCTTCGCCGGCACCGTCAGCAGCACCTTGCGGGCGCCGGCTTCGATGTGCTGGGCGATCTGGGCCCGCTTGCGGAAGATGCCGGTGGCCTCGACCACGAAGTCGATCCCCATCTCCTTCCAGGGCAATTCCGCAGGGTTGGGGATCTCGGTCATCTTCACCTTTTGATTGGTGGTGACCATGATGTCGCCCTGCATTTCGGCGGGTTCTTCGAAAGGACCCATTACCGTGTCGTGACGCAGCAGGTAGGCCAGGGCGGCCGAGTCGGCAAGGTCGTTGATGGCCACGACCTCGACGCCCTCTTTCTGGTTCAGCAGCCGGAAAACCGAGCGGCCGATGCGACCGAATCCATTGATTGCGATTCTCATCACTTGACCTCCCCGGCGCCGATCAAGGCGGCCATTTTTTTGGCGGTTTCCAGAAGGCGGTAGGCGTAGGCCCAGCCGTTGTCGTACCAGACGATGCTCTTGACCAACCCGTTGTTCAGGGAGAGGGTCGCCAGGGAGTCGATCACACCGGAGTGGGGGTTGCCGATCACGTCGCTTGAAACGATGGGCTCGGTAGTGTACCCCAGCAGGCCCTTGTACTGGCCCTGGGCTGCCTCGGCGAAGATGGCGTTGTACTCCTCGGCGGTCAGTGGTTTTTCAAGTTCCACGACCAGGTCGAGGTTGGATCCTGCCTGCACCGGTACGTTCAGCGCGATGCCGTCGACCTTGCCCTCCAGTTCGGGAATCAGCTTCATGACCGCTTTTGGGGCCCAGCTGGAGTTGGGGATGATGTTCTGCGCGGCGGATCGGCTCCACCTCAGGTCGGCGCCGGCGCTGTCGCTCAGCTGCTGATCGCTGGTGTAAGCGTGGACCGTGGTCATGGTGGCCCGCTTGAGGCCGACCTCTTCGTGCAACACCTTCAGGACCAGGGCCAGGGCGTGGCAGCTGCTGCTGCCGTTGGAGACGATCCGGTCCTCGGCGGTCAGTTCGTTGTCGTTGACCCCGTTGATGACCATGCGGTCGATTTCACCGACCGACGGCGTGGAAAGAAGCACGGCCTTGGCACCGGATTCGAGGTGGCGCTCCAGCACCCGGCGGGTGCGGAACTGGCCAGTGCACTCGATCACGATATCCGCTCCCAGTACATCCCAGGGAACTTCCCCGGGCCGGGTGCCGTGCACCACGCGGGTACGCTGTCGTTCAGTCACCAGGGTGTGGCCTTCCTGCCTGATTTCGCCTTCGAACAGCCCTTCCACAGTGGTGTGTTTGGTCAGATAGGCCAGGGTCTCGGCATCGGCGACATCGCTAACGGCCGCAAAAGTCACATCGGGATCGTCGTGGGCTATCCGGAACATATTCCGTCCCAGGCGACCGAACCCCATAATTCCCAGTTTCAAGGCCATGGTTTACTTCCTCGGGTTTAAAGATGCGTTGATCCCAAGATGATAGGCACGAGAGGGGTTATCCTCAACTCGTTTGGTCGATTTAATTTTATTTTACGAAAAATTCATCCAGGGCGATCCCACCGGTCAATTCAGAAAGCCCCGGATGGTGCCGAGGGTCAGGTATAAGGAGTCCTTGCCGTCCTCGGACCGTCCGTAGGATGCGGCAAGGGGACCGAGGCTGGTCCGGGCCACCAGGGTAACCAGGCCGCTGTACAGGAGGTCGTTCCAGCCCATCATGTCATAATCGCGCCAGGCGTTGCCGGCCTCCAACTGGACACCGACGTAATACGAGTTGGTAAAGGGGCTCATGTTGCCAGCGAATTGATGGTACCACGCCACCTTGGCCAGGCCGTACACCGCGCCGCGGAATTGGTCCTTGGCGTAACCGGACAGCCGGCCCAGGCCCCCCAGGGTGAACATCGCAAATTCGGGAAGATCGGTCTTCATGGCCGTTCCACCCTCGAAAGCCGCGTAGATTGTATGTTTTTTGATGGTATGGGCGCCCGCCAATCCACCATTCAGTTTGGTGAAATCCAGATCGGAACCGAATTCCGGTCTTTTCTGGTTAACCTGGATCAGGGCTTCGAATCCGCGCCGGGGAAGAAACGCCAGGTCGTACATGTCAATGGCCATCCTGGCCACGTAACCGCCCCCGGTACCCTCGAACTCGGCCAGGCTGAGACCGGTCCGGTCCCGGGCATCCAGGTGGCCGTATTCCAGGCCGGCCCGGATTTCCCCGTAGTGGCCGAGTCGGAACCCCAGTTCGGGTTTGATGCTGAATTCCGTTGATTTGTATTCCCCCCAGCGACGATTGTAGAAATACCAGTCCTTGATGTCCATTTCGGCCTTGCCGGTCAGGGCGAAAAACGGGATCCGCCGCCAGGTCAGGGGCTGATAATATTCTGATTGCAGGAGGGCGTTTTTTCCCAACTGGACGTCGGTCCGCAATTCCGCGCCGAAACGATTCATTTCCAGGCGGGTCCAGCGCATACGTGCTTCAATATCGCTCTTGCCTCCTTCGCCGCCCTCGTAGGACAGTCCGAAATTGAGAATGTTGGGGGAGTAGTGCTTTTCGGAGGCCACGATGACCAGAACCAGTCTTTCACCCTTCTTTCGAAGCTCGAAATCCAACAGCTCGAACACACCGAAATCATAGAGTTTGGCCAGGTCGAATTTCAATTGGTCGAGGTCAAGTTCCTGACCCGTCTGCTGGTTGATGTTTCTGAGGATGGCTTTGTCGTGCACCTTGGTATTGTTGACCAAGGTGATTTCATCGATGATCAACTTCCCGATTTTGCGGGGGGCGTGGGCCTCGAGGTGGGTCTGGTAGGCGGCGGGGCTTACCGACAGGGCTCTCAGTTGCTCGGCAACGGCTTCGGTGGCGACCCGTCCGGGTTCAATGGTTTCCCCCACACGTGTGAATTCCCGCGAGGAGATGCCCGTAAGGTCGGGCTGGATGATGATGTCGGCATTGAGTAGCTGAGGATCCACGTTCTGCCGCGCCCCGATGATCCCCTTCTGGTGGTTGATGCCCATGAGGGTTTTGAGGCTTTCGGGATCGGTGTTTTCGGGAAGCCCCCCGACGTCCACCGCGATGACGATGTCGGCGCCCATGGCGCGCACCACGTCCACCGGCAGGTTGCGGGCCAGGTAACCATCCACCAAAACCTTGCCGTCCCAATGCACCGGGGGAAAGACGCCCGGAATACTCATGCTCGCGCGCACGGCTTTGAGCAGGTTTCCGTGGTCCGGCACGAACATCTTGCCGGTCTGCAGGTCGGTGGTCACCGCGCGGAAGGGGTAGGCCAGGTTGTCGAAACCGTGGTGTCCGGACAGGTAGATTGCAGGGCTGCGGAAGGCGAAACTCAGCTTCTGTCCCGCGACCACTCCCGACGACAGGACGATGCGGTTTTTCCAACCCCATTCCACCGGGATGAAGGCGGCCGAATCGTCCTGCTTGCGGCGGTAGATTCTTTGGGTGCGTTCCGGCCGGTCGGAAAACAGATCGTCCCAGTCAACCCCGACCACGATCATTTCGATTTCATCAGGCTGGATGCCGACGGCATACAGGGCGCCCACGATGGATCCCATGCTGGTGCCGGCCACATAATCGATGGGCACGTTCATTTCCTTCAACACCTGAAGGACACCGATGTGGGCCGCGCCGCGGGCACCGCCGCCGCCGAGGGCGACACCGATCCGGGGCCGGTCTGCCTTTTGGTCCCCGGGACCGGTTTCTTCAGCGATGACAATATCGGCTGGAAGAGAAGCCAGGATTATTCCGAAAAGAAGAGCCACCCACAGCCCGGGAGGGTGAAAAACAGATCTGTCCTGGATCATGGTCGATTTCCATTTCGGAAGTTATTTTAGGATTCATTGGCCGATTTACGAGGGCAATTGTAGGGTTATTGAAGTAAAACCGGAAGAAGAAACCTTTGGATAGAATGACGATAATACACCCGTTCCTTCGAATTTATGATATAATGTCATATCATCAGGAAATGCCCGCTGAGGGCGCGTCGTCAAGGTATCTTGGCGTGAAATGGAGTTTCGGAACATGAATTCCAGGCAATTGTTTTCCATGCGATCTTCTCAAAAAAGAAACCCGGCCGGGTTATGGATCATTTTTACTTTGGCCATGACCCTTGCTTTGTCTGGCACCGGCTGGGGAGCCCAGGCATATATCCTGCCCCTCAATGTGGATTCAACCACGGCGGCCCGCGACGACCAACCGGTGGATGCTCCGGTGGATCTGACGGCCTTTCTTCTGCTGGCGGGCGGTTCCCTGGACCTCAACAGCCTGCAGGTTGCCGAAGTGGATTTCAACGGGTCGCTCCTCGATTCCGGGGTCCTGTTCCAGTTCGATCCCGATCCCGGTTTTGATCCCGCGCTCCAGGCCACCGGCAATCTTGTTTTCGTGATGGACGGCGCTACCCCGGCGACGACGACCCGATATTACCAGCTCTGGTTCGATGTGGCCGGCGGTTGCGGTGACTGCCCGCCGCCCCCTGTGGTTCCCAATCCCGTAACGGCCGACAGCCTGACCTACGAAAACCAGCTGACCTATGTGATCGACACGCCACGGGCGGTCTACAAATATCACACCGAGGGCGCGGGTCTGGCCAGCATGATCGATGGTGACGGCAACGACTGGATCAGTTTCCATGACGTACTCGGGAGCAAGACGG
>Ga0164313_10003967_pt1 | contig 13211 bp, 10 predicted proteins | sample GuaBasSedimGuay4_FD_113735 | JGI IMG/M metagenome (GOLD analysis project Ga0164313, IMG submission 113735) | Subseafloor sediment microbial communities from Guaymas Basin, Gulf of California, Mexico - Guay4, Core 4569-4, 0-3 cm | ecosystem: Environmental > Aquatic > Marine > Hydrothermal vents... | reverse complement strand
GTTCTGTCCTCAGGAGAAAAAGTTAGGTCTTTGTTAATCCCTTTTCTGATATTATCACCATCTAAGGCATACGTTCTTATTCCTTCCTGATATAATTTATGTTCTAAAGCATTTGCCAGGGTAGACTTACCTGAACCTGATAAACCGGTAAACCAAATTAAAAAAGAATTATGCTTATTTAACTTTTTCCGATCCGCTTTTGAGACCGTATAATTATGTTTTATAATATTTTTCATTATATGGCTTTACAATTTCTAGTGTTCGCGAGATTTCAAACCAAAATTAGATTTATACCAAATTCTTTCATGAAAATAATAAAGACCCATCTTGATTACAACTTCCGTAAGAGCAACTGCGGTAGCCTTTTCAGTTACGTGCGGATCATCTCTAAAAAAAAAAAATGCAATTATAAAAGTTGTGACGGAAGCCAGTACTCTCCAAGTTATGGTTTTGGCTATATGTCTTTTTTGTGATATATCTTTCATCATTCGGTTAATTAATTTTTATCGTTAAGATTTTCCCAACCCATGTTCATTTAGCTTACCAAAAACCAAGGGTTCAACAAATTCTCCTTATTATAGAGTAAGGGTTCATTAGTTTCTTTCGAAATAACCTTTAAACCCACCGCCTCACATATTGCTTGACCAGCAGCTGTATCCCATTCCATTGTTGGTGCAAATCTAGGATAAACATCGGCATTTCCTTCTGCAACCAGACAGAATTTTAATGAACTTCCTTTAGATACGATTTCAACATTATCGTAACTACTTTTTAAAGAATCAACATATTCCTCAGTTTCAACACTCATATGCGATCTGCTTCCAACGACTTTAATATTTGATTTACTCTTCTGACCAGGACTTATCAAACTACTCTTTTTAATTATATGCTCAATATTTTCATCATGCTCATCAAGAAAACTTTTATAAGTTTTTCCTGCAAGAACATCCGCATAATATAAAATTTTAGAATCGGGTACATAAATTACCCCTAAAAGTGGCTTCCCGTTTTTTACCAATGCAATGTTAACAGTGAATTCTCCATTTCGTTTAACAAACTCTTTCGTTCCATCCAAAGGATCAACAATCCAACATGTTTCCCATGCCTTCCTTTCATCAAAAGTATTTTGTTTATTTTCCTCACTAATAATTGGATACTCAGTTCCTTCTAAATAAGAATTGATGACGTCATTACATTTTTGATCGGCCAGGGTTAACGGAGAATTATCCTCCTTAAATTCAACATCAAAATCATTTTGATATATTTTCATTATTTCGGCACCTCCTTCCAAAGCGGCTTGAATTGCTATTCTTAAATCAGGTTTCATTTTTCTTTCTTAGTTCTAAATATTTATTTACGAAGGCTTTGACTCCTGTTTCAACCTGCGTAGACGGTTTAAAATCAATATAGTCAAACAGGCTCTTCACATTTGCATAAGTTGACTCTACATCTCCGGGTTGCATCTCTTTATAAACTATTTTTCCTTTTTTATTTAATGCTTTTTCTATTGCCGTAACATAATCCATAAGGGCAACGGGGCTATTATTTCCAATATTGAACAATTGATATGGTGCTGAGCTCAATGATGGATTGGGATTGTGTGGATCAAAATTCGGATTATCTTTAGTTGGAGCTAGTGGTATCAACCGTTTCACACTTTCTACAATATCCAAAACATAAGTAAAATCCCGACTCATATTTCCATAATTGAAAACATTAAATTCCTTATTTTCAACAATTGCTTCGGTAAATATGTGTAATGCCATATCCGGTCTGCCCCAAGGACCATAAACAGTAAAAAATCTCAATCCTGTAGTTGGTATTTGAAATAAATAAGAATAAGAATGTGCCATCAGTTCGTTTGACTTCTTGCTGGCAGCATATATTGCCAAGGGATGATCGGTATGATCTTCTGTAGAAAAGGGTACATTTTTATTTAATCCGTAAACAGAGCTAGAAGATGCATAAACTAAGTGTTTCACAGGATATGTCCTACACGCTTCTAAAATATTTAAGAAGCCGGTAATATTACTGTCGATGTATGATTGTGGATTTTCTAATGAATATCTAACACCTGCCTGTGCCGCCAAATTAACAACATAATCAAAACGATATTCTTCGAATAATTTAAGTAAATTCGGTTTATCTGTCAGATCTAATTTATAAAAAATAATATCACCTTTTGAAGCAATATTATATTCAATGTCAGATATGTCAATATGCATATCTTCTAATCTGGCCAGTTTTAGATTGGGATCGTAATAATCATTTATATTATCCAATCCAATTACTGTATAGCCTTCTTTAACCAGAAGTTTTGAGAGATGGTGACCAATAAAGCCTGCGGCTCCTGTAATTAATATTTTACTGTTTTTCATTTAAAATTACTCATACTTTTAATACTAAAAGCGAGGGAGAAAGTAATCCTATTATTTCAGTTATAGTCTACTATCTGTTAGCTCTTTAGGCAATATTGATTTTACGTCAAATTTAACATGTTTTCCGTTAACAAAATCATCCAGATCAATTTTTAAAAATTCTTTATGAGAAACAGCGAGTATGACCGCGTCATATATGGTTGTCACATCTTCTTTTCTAGAAATAAGATCTATACCGTATTCTTTCTTAACTTCCTCAGAAGATGCCCAGGGATCGAATACATCAACATTCACAGAATAGGTTTTTAATTCATTGATTATGTCAATAGCACGTGAGTTTCTTATATCCGGACAATCTTCTTTAAATGTTATTCCCAGCACCAAAACATTAGAATTATTTACCGAAATGTCTTTTTTGATCATTAATTTAATCGTTTGCTTTGCAACATACGGTCCCATGCTATCATTTAATCTTCTTCCCGCAAGAATAATTTCAGGATTATAACCCAATTGTATTGCCTTGTGCGCCAAATAGTACGGGTCAACGCCAATACAATGTCCTCCTACCAATCCTGGTCTGAATGGCAAAAAATTCCATTTCGTCCCTGCGGCTTCCAAAACTTCATTGGTGTCAATTTTCATTAATCTAAAAATTCTCGACAACTCATTTACAAATGCTATATTAACATCTCTCTGTGAATTTTCTATGACCTTTGCCGCTTCAGCAACTTTAATTGAGGGTGCCAAATGTGTGCCAGCCGTGATAATAGATTTATATATATTATCAACTTTTATAGCAATTTCCGGTGTAGAACCCGAGGTGACTTTTAAGATTTTTGTTACCGTGTGTTCTTTGTCACCAGGATTAATTCTCTCAGGGGAATATCCTGCAAAGAAATCGGTATTAAACTTCAATCCAGAGAATTTCTCCAGAATTGGAATACATTCCTCTTCTGTAGCTCCAGGATAAACAGTAGATTCATAAACAACAATATCGTTTTTCTTTAAAACCTTACCTACTGTTTCACTCGCTTTGTACAAGGGTGTTAGATCTGGTCTATTACTGTTATCAATAGGTGTTGGTACTGTTACAATATAAAAATTAGATCCTGCAACTTCTTCTATATTATCCGTCAACCACAAACCCGTGTCTGACCTATTAAGGGATTCTAAAGATTTCATATTTACACTCTCTAAATCCTCCGAAGAAGTTTCCAGTGTATGATCTACATTGTTTTTCAGTTCTTCTATTCTTGATTTGTTAATATCAAATCCAACTACTTTAAATTTTCTCCCAAATTCTACGGCCAAAGGCAAGCCGACATAGCCTAATCCAATGATGCAAATTTTTGTATTCTTCATATTTCAATTTTTAATGCTTAAAATAAAGGTGTTTTTAGTTAATTTCAATCAACTATTCTATTCTATAAGAACGTCTTATTTTACATATATTGTTCTAATTATTGCCTATTCGAAATATTCAAACAATAAAGAATGATAATGAATTTGATAACCATAAAAACAGGGTTCATTAAAAACTATAAATCATGGGATTTCTCGTTCGACAGGCTCTAAAACTCAATTTCAAATTAATACTATGCAAGTCAAATAAAACATATTATTTGTGCTAATGCTTAATAAAATTTTTCTAACTTTTTCTAAAACGATTTAATATCCTCTCAAAGAGCGGTTTTTTCTCAATAGTGTGATAAGCATTACCATATTTACCGTAGCCGTAGCCGTAGCCATATCCGTAACCGTAGCCATAGCCATAACTGCCGCCATAACTGTTTTTTACGCTAAAATCATTTAGCACATAACTTATGTTTTTAACTTCTCCATTCTTATATTTATCATCCATCATTTTAGGCATACCGCGTTGCGTATAATTTTGACGAATCATATACATGATCGCGTTGGAGTATTTAAATAATTCCAGAGCATCTGCAACTAAACCAACCGGAGGAGTATCAACAATAATATACTCATATTCTTTTCTAAGTTCTTCGAACAGGTCATTTGTTGATTCATTAATAATCAGTTCCGATGGATTCGGAGGAACAGGGCCTGAAGTAATGATATCCAAATTTTCTATCTCAGTTTTTGTAATTACTTCACGAAGACTTTTTTCTTTAATTAAATAATTTACTATACCTGTATCATTACTAGCTCCGAAATCCATATGCATCTTTGGTTTTCGAAGATCCAGCCCAACCAAAATTGTTTTTTTTCCACTCATTGCAAAGACTGTTGCCATATTTTCAGCACACAGGGTCTTCCCTTCTCCACTAACAGATGAGGTTACAATAATGGTCTTAGATCTAATATTACTCTTTATTAAGAATTGAATATTAGAACGTAAAGCCCTAAATGATTCTGCTATTGTTGAATTTGGTTTTTTATTTACAATTAGCCGACCGTCCCCATATGGATTTTTACCAATAACGCCCAAAACAGGAATATTGTAAGCTTTTTCAATCTCCTCAACCGATTGAATTTTATTATTTAACGTTTCTATGGTCAAGATGTACAACATAGGCAACATAAGGCCTAACATCAAAGCGATCAGGTAATTAAAAGCTTTTTTAGGTTTGATAGGTTTTTGACCTACATCCTTTGCTCTGTCAAGAATTTTTATATCTGAGACGTTTGCGGCTATCGCTGTACCGGCCTCATAGCTCTTTTGCTTTAAATAATTGTAATTGGATTCTGTAATATTGTATTTACGCTGAAAATAAAGCAGCTTTTGCTCCTTTGGGTTTAGCCTGTTTAATTTTGAATTACTCTGCGACAACTGTCTGTTTACACTATTTAAACTATTTATGGTTGTTGACTTTAACGATTCAACTTGTTCTAACAAAATATTACGTTCAATTTCGATTTCATCATTAACTCTGATCAATGGAGGGTACGAAGCTTTAACAGTTCTTATCAATCCCTCTTTTGTTTTTGACAACATTATTAAATTATTCAAGCTGTTGGAGATGTTTGGATCTTCAATATTCACAATTGCCGGAGCCGGTATATTGTCACTATGGATAGTACTGTTGTTTCTTAGATAGTTATAAAGGTTATTTAAATACTCAATTTTATTTTGCAAGGCTAATGCCTCATTGTCTAAGATGGTTACTTCACTTAAAAGACTCGCGCCTTCGGCGGATAGATTATAGATTTGATTAGCCTGCTTGAAATCTCCCAAGTCGTTTTCAATGACCTGCAAGCTATCCGATTCAATTTCAAACAGATCATCTATATAATCCTTTGTCCTTAAAGCATAACTGATTTTTTGTGCTCTTTGATCATAATCCAAAACCGCAACTGTAGTATTAATAAAGGATTCCAACTTCTTTTTATTGGGTCCTTCAAAACTTAATTCAATTATGGATGTTCCCTTTTTCAGCGTAGAAACTTCAACTTTTTGGTATTTCTTTACCACTTCATCAAAATTATTAAAACGTACATAATAGGTTTTATCCGATAGATCGAAAAGAGCATTTTCATTAATAATTCTAAAATTAAAATATGGGGATTCAATAATTGAGCTTGTTGAAAATATTTCTGAATATTCCAATTTATCTTCACTTGGAACAAAAGATCTTGTTTCATTCAGACTATAATTGATAAGCTTATTCTCTTCATCATCCAGTTCGACAGAAATTTTGACCTCATTATTTTTTATGAATTCAAATTTCATTTCTATACCCTGAAGTTGGTATCTTAAAGTATCTAATTCTATCCGAAATGGTACACTACCATACACATTTTCTTTTCGATAATTTCCTTCGACTAAATAATCAATATTAAAATTTAACTTTGAAACAACTTTTTCATTATGAGATCTCGATTTCAAAATTGCTATAATTGTTTCAACCTTATCACTCGGTCCGCCCCAATTAAAGGCAATATTTGTACTTGAAGAGAAGAGTGGATTTTGTTCTTCCTTCACAGTGATCAAACTCTTTAAATTAAAAATATTTTGACTTCTCGTATTCACTATTTTAGCTGTAATTAAGGCTAAAGCAATGATAATACCAAAAAGTTTCCAGTAACTGGCGACCTTGAACAGGTACTCTTTTATGTCAAACGACTGTATGTCCAGATCAAATTTATTTCCTTCCTTCATTGTTTTAGTTAAAAGCTTGGGTCAAAAGTAACACAGTAGTTATTAAGGAAAATATTGCTGTAATTGTTAAAAGGGTTTGCATACCGGTGGCACCGGTTCCCCATGATTTTTGTTTCAATGGCTCAACATAAATAACATCATTCGATTTTATAAAGAAATTCTCTGAATTAAATGTTGATAAATCAAGCATATCTACAACATATCTCTTCGTTCCTTCAGGTGTTTTACGAAAAACAGATACATTTTTTCTATTACCCACCAAGGTAATATCTCCGGCAGTTGCAATTGCATCAACTAAAGTTACTTGATTTTGAAAAATTACCAGAGTTCCTGTTTTTTTAACTTCACCAAGAATTGTAAATCTCACACCTGCTAATTTTACCGTGACAAAAACATCATCCAAATTTTTAAAATATTTCTCAAACTCCTTATCAATTTTCTCACGAGCCTCCATCGTGGTATAGCCTAGAACATTTAATTCTCCCAAATAGGGTAACCTTATATTACCGTGTCTATCAACAGAGTAACTAGTAAAATACAAACTCTCTTTGGTATATCGAACATTATTATTTTCATTTTGAGTTCTCTGAAATAGGTCCACCAATTCTTTATCGGGTGATTGGATTTGAATGTCCAACATATCATTTATTTGTAATCTGTATGGTGCCTCCTGTATCCTTTGAATGGAATCAATCTGTTCTGGTTCTCCTTGAAAATAAATCAAATTCTTTTTTGGAATACAAGAATTAAGAAGAATTGCAAGTACAATGAAAGTTAAAAACTTTTTCATATATATTTTTTTGACGTCACGGCAAATATAATTTTAAAATTGTAGACAACAATAAATTTTCTGCCTATTTTCGTAAATAAAAATACCCTTTGATTCATTCGATTTCTTCATATCTCAAATTTTTACTAACATCAAATAATGAGCATGGTATACACTCCCCTTTCGTTTATGATTTTATAACAGAATGTTTATACAATAAATCACTAATTAGCAATTCTAAAATAAAAAAGTACAGAAATGATCTCCTATCAAATAAAGATCAAATTAAGGTAACCGATTTTGGAGCGGGGTCTAGGGTTTTTAAAAGTGACGAACGTTCTGTCTCGGCTATCGCCAAAAATGCAGGGATTTCACTAAAGAGAGCCCAGCTGATAGCCAAAATGATGAAATATTTTGAAATTAATAAAGTACTTGAAATAGGAACTTCTTTAGGAATTGCCACCGCCTCTATGTCCTTCGGAAATCCTGACTCTAAAATTATCACTTTGGAGGGATGTGAGGAAACAGCAAAGATTGCAAAGGATAATTTTCAAAAATTTCATCTTAATAATATTGAAGTAATTGTAGGAGAATTTAAGGATACGCTTCCTTCAGTATTAAAAAATAATACATTTGATCTGATCTTTTTTGATGGCAATCATCAAAAAGAAGCCACAATTCAATACTTTCATCAGTGTCTAATGCATGAATTAAATGATACAATATTTGTTTTTGATGATATACATTGGAATGTTGAAATGGAAGAAGCCTGGAATTTTATTTCAAATCATAAGGAAGTAACGATAAGCGTAGATACTTATCAATGGGGTATTGTTTTTTTTAGACAAGAACAACCGAAGGAACATTATGTAATTAGAGTATGAGTAATAGAATTTTAATAAGCCACTTGTAACATATAAAATTCACTATAACAACTTTTAATCTATTAATCATTATTTTTACGATATGAAAATCTATACGAAAACCGGAGACTCAGGGGAAACTTCTCTGTTTGGAGGAAAACGGGTTAAAAAATACAATCTGAGAATTGAATCCTATGGTACCATAGATGAACTGAATTCGCATATTGGATTAATTAGAGATCAAAAAATTGACGAAGTCACGTTCATTTCACTAATTAAGATTCAGAAAGAGCTCTTCAGTATTGGAGCCATGCTTGCAACTCCTCTGGAAAAAGAAAAATTAAAAAGTGGTAAAAACCGGTTACAAAGCCCAATTATAGGTATAGATGAAATTTCATTTTTAGAAATGGAAATTGACAATATGGAATCAACATTAGAACCAATGACAAATTTTATATTACCGGGTGGCCATCCTTCGGTGTCAATATGTCACATTGCCAGAAGTGTTTGTAGAAGAGCGGAAAGAATTATGGTGCAACTTAATGAAATTGAAGGCGTTGAAATAAATATATTAACCTATATCAATCGTTTATCAGATTATTTATTTGTGTTGGCACGGAAATTGTCAATGGTAAACGGAGCACAGGAAATTCCATGGATTACTGGTAAAAAGCTATGATTTTTATGTGCAATTTTAGTTACAATTAACAGTTAAAAAATACGTTCTTTAAGTTATAAAAAAATATTTTCTAAAAAGCTTGCTTTTCTAATCAAAAAAATTACTTTTGCACTTAAAATAAATCAAATTTCAATATATGTATTGGACATTAGAATTAGCATCTTATTTAAGTGATGCGCCTTGGCCAGCAACGAAAGATGAACTCATCGATTACGCAATAAGAACAGGAGCTCCATTGGAAGTAGTGGAAAATTTGCAAGCTATAGAGGATGAAGGTGAGAGTTACGAAATTATTCAGGAAATTTGGCCGGACTATCCCACAGATGAGGATTTTCTTTGGAATGAAGATGAATACTAATAACAAAGTCTCCTAGGAGGCTTTTTTTGTTATATATCAAATTTTTACTTAACTCGTTTGATTTGCCTAACACTATGACTTGTACGTCAATAAATAATTAAACTATGAGTTTTATCAATTCATTACTAAAAGTCTTTGTAGGAAATAAGACTAAGAAGGACCTAAAAATACTCCAACCTATCGTCGATAAAGTCAGAGCGTTTGAAGAGGAAATGGAAGCCTTGTCAATAGATCAGTTAAGAGAGAAAACTAACGAGTTCAAATCTAAAATTGGGGAGTCTGTTAAAAATCATACGGAGAAAATTGATCAATTAAATACTGAAATTGAATCTGCGAGCATAGATCGAAAGGAAGAAATTTATAAAGAAATTGATCTCTTGAACGATGAGGTTTATAATATTTCCGAAGAAGTATTAAGTGAAATTCAGGCAGAAGCATTTGCGGTTATTAAAGAAACGGAAAGACGATTTACAAATAATACAACTTTAAAGGTAAAGGCAACACCATTTGATAGAGAATTATCGACCAGAGATTATGTGAATCTTGATGGTGATTATGCCATTTGGAATAATTCATGGGATGCTGCGGGCCTGCCAATTATCTGGAACATGATACCTTATGATGTTCAATTAATTGGTGGTGCTGTTTTACACCAGGGCAAAATTGCAGAAATGATGACAGGGGAAGGTAAAACATTGGTGGCTACACTTCCTATCTATCTCAATGCATTGTCCGGGAAAGGAGTACATGTTGTAACCGTTAATGATTACTTAGCCAAGCGAGATTCTAAATGGATGGGTCCTATATTTGAGTTTCACGGACTCACAATAGATTGTATTGACTTACACAGCCCAAATTCTGAGGAGCGTAGAAAAGCATATAAATGTGATATTACCTATGGAACCAATAATGAATTTGGATTTGATTATTTAAGGGATAACATGGCTCACTCACCAAATGATTTAGTGCAACGTCCTCATAATTATACTATTGTTGATGAAGTTGATTCTGTATTGATAGATGACGCTCGAACACCTTTAATTATTTCAGGAGCAACACCACAGGGTGACCGACATGAGTTCAACGAGTTAAAACCTAAGGTTGATGAGATAGTAAAACTTCAAAACAGATATCTGACCTCACTTCTGGCAGAATCTAAAAAACTTATTGCGGCAGGCAATAAAAAAGAAGGCGGTTTCGATCTATACAGAGTTTTTAGAGGTATACCAAAGAACAAGGCATTGATCAAATTTTTAAGTCAAGAAGGGATTAAGCAGTTATTGCAAAAAACTGAAAACTTCTATATGCAGGATAACAATCGAGAAATGCCTAAGATTGATGAAGAATTATATTATGTGATCGATGAAAAAACTAACTCAATAGATCTTACTGATAAAGGTATTGCTCATTTAGCCGGAAAAAATACGAAAGATCATTTCTTTGTTCTACCCGATATGGGTGTTGAGATCGGTAAAATTGATAATAAGGATATTTCTACCGAAGAAAAGGTTAAAGAGAAAGAAGAATTATATAGAGACTTTAGTATAAAAAGTGAGAGAATTCACACTTTAAATCAATTACTCAAAGCATATTCTCTTTTTGAAAAGGACATAGAATATGTTATAATAGAGAACCAGATCAAAATAGTTGATGAACAAACTGGTCGTGTTATGGATGGCCGGAGATATTCTGATGGCTTACATCAGGCAATTGAAGCGAAAGAAAATGTAAAAATTGAAGCGGCTACGCAAACATTTGCCACCATTACCTTACAAAACTATTTTAGAATGTATCGCAAGCTGTCGGGGATGACCGGTACAGCGATTACGGAAGCAGGTGAACTATGGGAGATCTATAAGTTGGACGTGGTTGAAATTCCAACTAATGTACCGTTAATTAGGGATGACAAGGAAGACCTAATCTATAAAACAAAACGCGAAAAATATAATTCCGTAATAGATGAAATAGTAAAATTGGTCAATGAAAAACGTCCGGTTTTAGTGGGTACAACCTCGGTGGAGATTTCTGAATTACTGGCAAAAATGCTTTCTATTCGTAAAATATCTCATAACGTATTAAATGCAAAATTGCATAAAAAAGAGGCTGATATTGTGGCTTCAGCAGGGAACCCAGGAGTTGTTACAATTGCAACAAATATGGCCGGTCGTGGTACTGATATTAAATTGACCGATGAAGTTAAAGAGGCTGGTGGTTTGGCAATTATTGGTACTGAGCGACACGATTCACGACGTGTTGACCGTCAGTTAAGAGGTAGAGCAGGTCGTCAGGGTGATCCGGGTTCTTCTCAATGCTACGTATCGCTCGAAGACAATCTTATGCGATTATTCGGTTCGGAAAGAATAGCAAAAATGATGGATAGAATGGGCCTACAGGAAGGTGAAGTGATTCAGCATTCCATGATTTCAAAATCTATTGAACGTGCACAGAAAAAGGTAGAAGAAAACAATTTTGGTATTCGTAAACGGTTACTTGAATACGATGATATTATGAATGCGCAACGTGAAGTTATTTATAAACGTCGTCGACATGCATTATATGGCAAACGTCTTCAGGTGGATATTGTAAATATGATCTACGATACCTGTGATGCAATTGTAGTTGAAAATAAAGCAAATAATGACCATAAGAACTTTGAATTTGAATTGATTCGTTTTTCATCGACCACATCGCCATTTACGGAAGAAGAATTTGCACAAAAAGATGAACGGGTTTTAGTTGACGAATTATTTGATATTGTTTATAAACATTATCAAAGTAAAATTGAGCGAAACGCTGTAATGGCTTACCCTGTGATCAAAGATGTTTACGAAAAACAAGGGGATCGCTATGAAAGAATTTTGGTTCCTTTTACTGATGGCGTTAAAACTTTATCGGTATCTACAAATTTAAAAGAAGCATACGAAAGTAAGGGAAAACAGCTGGTAAACGATTTTGAAAAAAATATTACTCTGGCTATAATTGACGACACCTGGAAAGATCATTTGCGTAAAATGGATGATTTAAAACAATCAGTTCAGAACGCTACATATGAACAAAAAGACCCTCTGCTTATCTATAAATTTGAAGCGTTCGAATTGTTTACGGCAATGCTTGACAAGGTAAACAAGGAAGTGTTATCTTTCTTATTCAAAGGAGAATTACCAAGTCAGAGTCCGCAGCAAGTATCTCAGGAAAGAGAACGTAAAAGAGAAAAGATGCAGCTCAGTAAAGAGGATTACCAAAGTCCTACACAGAGTTCTCAAGCGCATCAAACACAACAACCACAGATAACAGAGACCATTGTTAGAACCGAACGCAAAATTGGCAGAAATGAAAAGGTCACTATTAAAAACGTTACGAATGGTCAGAGTAAAGTGGTGAAGTTCAAACAGGCAATACCTCTAATTCAAAAAGGCGAATGGGTTATTGTCAACGAATAGAAAATTTAATCGAATAGTAAATCCAGTGTTTTTTTACGCTGGATTTTTTTTGTTTTAGTTTCTTGGAATTTATCAATTAAAAATATTTCCTTCGGAATCTCATACTTGTGCAAGTTTTTTAATTTTGAAATTAAGTCGATATAAAACCTTTTCTCTTCAGAACCATCTGAATTCTTCTCAATAAGCAAAATCAGTTTTTCTCCTAATAAATCATCGGGCCTTGAACTTATAAAAAACCTGTTAAATATAAATTCCTGAATTTTTTTTTCAACTTGTTCCGGCAAAATTTTTACCCCGCCACTGTTCACTACATTATCCAGTCTCCCTAACCATTCAAACTCGGTATCTGAGTAAATTTTAACAAGATCCCTTGTAACTATTACCTGTTCGGATATTTTCGGTGCATCAATTACCAGGCACCCGTTCAAATCGGTTAAAATTTCAACATTCGGTAGCACAGTAAAATAATTTTTATTTACATCCACTTCAATATGATTCAGTTTCTTTACAGCTATATGAGAAACGGTTTCTGTCATTCCAAAAGTCGCATAAATATGTGTTTTTACATCTTTTATTTCAGTAAGCATGTTTTTTGAAACAG
>Ga0164313_10003966_pt1 | contig 13212 bp, 1 predicted proteins | sample GuaBasSedimGuay4_FD_113735 | JGI IMG/M metagenome (GOLD analysis project Ga0164313, IMG submission 113735) | Subseafloor sediment microbial communities from Guaymas Basin, Gulf of California, Mexico - Guay4, Core 4569-4, 0-3 cm | ecosystem: Environmental > Aquatic > Marine > Hydrothermal vents >... | reverse complement strand
TGGGAGTATCTTAAACATGAAAAAATGCTACCTGGAATGCCAGTTACTGCTAACCAAATATTAGAGCTCAGATTTTGGCTTTCCGACTGGGATAGTCAAAAAGACTATGACGACTATTTTTCACAAAAACCTAATTTCGATGATGACACCACACCAAGTATTTATACCTTTTCTAAATGGGAGCAGGCGCCAGAAAGTGATTTTGATGTTTATAAAATGTTAGGTAAAAAGTTAACTATGTGTCAACCAGCACCCCTTCATCAAAAAGAGTTTTCTGTTGATTACATAGAGGCAAAAGATGTAGAATATTACACCGCTGAGATAGGAACAACTTCCGAAGATCAAAGGCATTTTCCCACACTCGTAAGGGACTCTGCTTTTCAAGAAGTGACACCTTTAGTTATAACTTATCCTTATTATAACGATGATGTATTTGAGCTGGATATATGTGAGCAATTTGGCGCACCAGGAAATATAAAAAGACATAATAATATATATGGGGATAGAGTAAAGGTCATAGGTCAAACAATAAGAAATAAGAAAATATATGTTATAAACACGGCACAAATAGAGGTGAACAGTTTATTGTTAACTTTTCCCGGAGTGTATGGTGTTCGTGGCGAGAAGGTAAAAGACCGATCTGCACTGGTAATAAAGAACACTATATATAATATATTAACTGAGTCTGTTAATAGGGGATTTAAAGACAACCCAGACTATATAAAAAAGGCCATCTCTGATAGTATCTTTGGTTATTTCAGGGCCGCGCCTGTTAAACTAAATTACGAACAGGTAAATCGTTTGTTAATATGTGTAGATTTAGGAGATGGTACTTGGGAATATAGATGGCGGCAAGTCAATAGTAAGTGGTGTGGTGGAGTTATAAAACAAACTGAATATCTACATGAATATATTAATGATGCGGATGGATACATTAATTCACAGCCGGAAAGTTTAGGTGGTTCGGCTTCTGCTGAGATAGATACAGTTTTTTTAAATGGTACAAATGAGGTGGAAATACTTTCAGCTTATAGTAAAGAAAATATCCTCACTGGTATTAGATACTATGGTTGGAGTATACAAGAAATAACGGTGGAAGAGAAAATACAACAGTATTGGGCAACAGTCGGCAATTCAAATAAAATATGGGTAGAATTAGAGGATATAAATATAAATTATGTATATACCTGGGATGTAGAGTCTGCTTATCTTAAAGTTATAATGAAGGAAAGCGAACCAGATGAAGACGGAAATGTTACAGAGAGTCATCCCAGAGCAGAAAATGTACCAGATAGAATTGAATTAAAAAAAATATTGGTAGATGACGATCATATACCACCAAGCGCCTGTCTACTTGAACCAGTAGATGACACACGAATCAGATTTTTATCTTCTGAGTGGGAATTATATGTTACTTATAAGTATGAATGGTTTACTAATGAAAATCCTGCCCCTGATGAGGATGACACCCAAGAAAAAGTTATACTTTATGGGGCTGGTAAAAGTAATACAGATAGATATTTACCTGCCCCATATACTCTTTCTGTAGCTGGAGCTATTGAAGGGATAAACAAAGGTGCTGTTCAGCTTATAGCACATTTCAAGGATGAGGACGATGGAAGGATAATAAGTGCTTTTGCTACAAAGTTATTGATTAATATAGTAAGGGAGTCTTGTAGAAATGTAGATATTTTTTATAGTTATGCGGCAGAAGGAAAGCAATATTTTTTAAGACCTGAAACTGGTATGTGTATAGATATCAAATCTGATGGAGTAATGCGCGATACATATAAACATGCTGAGACTCCAAATTGTGGCGACCATGAGCATTCTTGGATTACTTATGAAGGTCCAATGTGGTTCCCATATAATATATGTAGGGGCTATGATATGTATGATGAATGGACAATTTGTAATAATTGTCAGGCTGGTTATGTGGGTCCTATAAATGATGGTGTTGCTCGTAATGCGTCCGGTGATATACTATTTGCTGGGGGACAGGTAATAAGGCGTAATGATTATAGATACTGTGGACCTTATAAATACCATGCTTTCGGCGCTGTTAGAGGTAACTGGGCCTCATCTTGTGACTGCGGTTGTAGATTTTGGTACAGTGATGCCAGCCTAGTTACTCCAACATTTGCTGGTTATGCCCGTATTAAGACTACAGTAAGTTTGGAAGAATACGCTATGTATGATTGGGTCCCACCACCATTTGGTAATGATGGGAGAGAATATGTAGAGAAATATGTAAGTCAGGACTATATTAGTCATAGTGTGCCTAACACATCTCTAGCTAGTCCATTACCTGTTAGGAGTGAGTGGATGCCGTTGATGTTGGACCATTCTGTATTTTTTTCTACATTCAATGCTTATGATTCTAACCCAGAAGATGAGTATATTGGTATTAGTGAGTATTATAATTTGGAGCCGTTTAGGTACACAAGTCAAATGAATATGGGACTTTTATATACCATAAGTGAAGCTATAGATGAGGATGATAGTGGTGATGAAGTAATTACAAATAGATTTAGATGGGAAGAATTATTCGAAGTTCATCATGAAGGTAATTGTAGTTATCCTTTACCCAGTTATCCTATAAGTGATAATTCCACAGAAGCAATATTTTATTATTTAAAAGACGAATGGGGAGCCTGGGCTTGGCAGGAATTATGGAAAGATATTGAAAGAAATGTACCTGGGGAGATGCCTGTAACAGAAGCTGAGCCGGGGGAAGAAGAGGAAGAGAGTAAGAAAATTACAAAAATGGGCAAAATGGATTTTCTTGAGATAGTTAGACCATTATATATCACTGATGTATATAAAGGGGAGCATAGAAGAATAATGAATGAGGCACCACAGTTACTTGTTTTCAAAGCCCCTAAGATGGATGACACCGGAGCTATGTTATCATACCCAACGTTGTCTATTAATAAAATAAACGAACGCCCATTCGAAATATTATACGATGAAGATAGTTATACTGGTAGTAATTTTATAATTTGGAAGGATGAAGGTGGGTCGGCAAATACTGATGGTAGCTCGTCTGAAGATAATATATATGAGAAGACTAGAGGCGGTGAGTGGTTACATGATGAGAATACACTATTTGATGAGGAAGCAGCTTCAAATATAGGAGATGCGGCTACGGCCAACCGAAAGGTGCCTGTAGAGATAGACCTTTTGGGTGGTCCTCCCATATATAAATATTTTAATAGAGGTTTAGTGGTTAATATACCCAGAGATAGGTTATATTATTTACCTAAAGAAGAAACCGAATACTTATATTATGGAACAGACGAGGCGGCCGGCCGTTTCGAAAATGAAGAAGGCCTCCTTACTGATACCGAAGCCACATTACAATATAAGTATAAATCACAGTCATTTATTCCCGGCACTTATGTATGGAAATGTAATTCTGAAGGAGTTTCAGCTACAATCACAACCGTTAAAGAGGATCTTGATATAGCAGTTATTAAATTAAATATAAAGGGGAAGTGGGGATACACTGAGGGTATAGATGGTGAGGAGCAACCGCCCACTGGTAAAGTTGTTGAATATCAGTTAGTAAGACCAGGTGTTTCGATTAGATATGAATTTATAGATGAATCTTCTGGCGGCCCTACAGGCGAGACCTCTTTAGGGATAGTCCCGCAAGCCCCTGAATTAGGACAAGAACTAGCTATTTATGATATAAATTTAGAATTTTTATTGGGGCCAATAGAGATGATAACTAGAAGAGTTAGCAAAGTTATTATCGAGTTTTCAGGTGTAGCAGATTCTTTTATATCTGTAGATGAGATTAATTTATCTACTGCAAAGTATGTAGATGTAAATTATGAATGGATAAATGTTTGGGAGAGGAAGTATATATCTTCTACATTTACTGATGTTGGAGGTGCGGGCATAAATTTAGATGGGCCTGGCGATAATTTACATTATCAAACTGATTTAAATAATTCCGGCCAATATGTAGATCTTAGAGGACAAAAATTCCACGATGAGGAGTTTATTGCTATAGATAAGACTAAATTTATAGCTACTGGTGTAAGATACCCTAGTGATATTAAAATTAATGATATAGCTTATGATACTTTACATGAGATAGAGAAAACAAACCAGAAAAATCTCTATGAATACGCCCATGATTTAGATACAGTAGGAGACTACTTAGATTATACTTTCATTATACCATATAGATATAAAAGTTTTTTAGAGGATTTAGGTATTGCTTTCCCTGCGGAGCATCTAACATTAAGATCAGATAAATTATCTTGGAAAGACCATAGATTATTTAAACAGTTTCAGCAATATGATTTTTGGAGACCCGGCGGTCATTTTTATTCTTGGACTACTAAGTTTACTAAACAGAAGTGTTGGGCGTTTGGTGATCCTGACGATTTTTTCGAAGGGCATTATACACACGTAGATCATGTCGGTATAGGAAATCCTTTGGAAGCTGACCCCAGCAAACCCATTGATCCAGGTAATTCGTATTATTCTTTAAGATTTTATACACAACAAGCTAAATATGATAGGGCCATGATATTGTCCGGCGGCGACCCAGAATATAATGATAGAATGTCCGGTGTTACTTCGTATAACGGCAAAACTTTTATTTAGGAGACAGATATGTTTAGTGATATGATAAGACATTTGCCCTGTGATTCTTGTGGAGATGGCAGACTATATTATAATCAAAGATTAACTATAGAAGCCTGGCAAGAGCCTGAAATTTTCAGGTTGGATGACATTGATAAATTGAAAGATGGTGTCATTAGTGAGGTTTTAGTGATGATGTGTAATCAATGTGACACAGAGGTTAGATTTACATTAAAAGAGATAGAGAAAGAATTTAGAAAAAAGTTGTCAGAAAGAATATTTACTATGATAGGTAGAGGTGATGCTCCCGATCCTGGTTCCATTAGAAAAACGGATAGGGTGTATGTTTATTGTAGTAAGTGTACTGGGTATGATGGCAAGGGCTCGTGCCCTAAGTATATATATGATAATTGCGAGTTAAAGAGGCTTCCATATGGGTTCTAATTACATAGCTGAAGATGCAACAATAACCCCTTCTATAGCGTGCATACACGATAGCGCTACGGGATTCGCAGCTGATTTTTCGCGTAATGGTAACGTAGATGGTTGGGAATATTATGACGGTATTCATACTTATGGTGCGTGGGGCGGATTTCTATTTGGCACTTTGTATGGGGAGTATGGAACTATAGGTAGATTAAATGTTTTTAGATCTGTAGATGCTGTTACTCATTATAATATTAGATTAACTATGAAGTATAACCCTTGGCCTAGAGATGAGAGAGGTATTCATCCACTACCTACACAAGGTAAAATTAGATGGAGAACTCTACAAGATTCTAACTGGGATAGTAGTAAAGAAATGTATTTTGATATGGAGGCTGATAACAAGTGGCATACCTATATAATAAATGTAGGCATAGCTCAGTGGTGGGTTGGAGATGTAAATGATCTAAGGATTTGGCCTTCTGTGACTGATGGTGAGGACGGCGATGAATTTTTTATAAGGGCTATAGATATATTCTCAACAGAATCTCATAAATGTAGAAATACATCATGTGAGAAGTTTTTTGAATACTCTCACCCATGTCCTTGGATAGGTGTACGTGCCGCATGTGAGTCCGAAGCACATGAGTCAGATAAGCGGTTTGATATAGATGATCTATCTGAATTAGTAATTAATATAAATGGATATGGTAATGAGATAGTTAAAATTAAAGAAATAGTTAATAGTTCAGGTAGAGTAGTGGCTAATCAATTAGCCAAATCTATATCTAGAACTAATGTGGGCGGGTATGCCGAGGTGCAGGTAGAATACACCGAAGATGACACTTTTAAAATACATTCAGGTACTACACATGAAGATAGTTCTGTAGAAATTATAGATAATGAATTATCTAGATACTTAAAGTTTTCTAATATATTAGGGCAAGATATAAGCACAAAGACTTCAGGAGAAACCCCAGTCGATGGTTATGTTCCATTATCTAGTTTTAAAATAAAAACCAATCAAGCTTTCGGGTTGTTAGATAACAACGAGCGTACATCTATTGTATTTAATCCTTTTCAATATAGTATAGAAGGAGGTCGTAGGGATTGGTTAGGTTCTAGTACGGGCATAATGCGTTCAGCTATTGGCGAGAATGATGGTGATTCGAGTACACAGACTGTCCGCAAATATTTTGTAATAAGTAACGATGCTAGAACTATAATAGATTATAACCACCCGTTTAATGCTAGTGGTAGGATTAAGAAAATTTGGATAATGTGTACGCTTGATAACCCAGACTATGTAAAAACTGCACAAGAAACTGGAGTTTGGGGGGTACCTACTGAAGATACACGTAAAGGTTCTGAGCTATCTGATGCCAAAGTAATGATAGTACGTCCTAAGCGTGATGGGACTATGGAGGTAATATACGAGTGGGATTTAAATAATAGAGATCCTGATAGAAGCTACAACGATGCGCTTTATTCTTTAACACAAGAAGGTATAGATTTAGATGTTGATGTGTTCATCAACAAAGGTGATTTAATAGCGGTGTATAATGCACACATGTATGTCGGTAAAAGCATATCCGGTTATGAGTATGATTGTCAGTTTTATCAATTAGATTTTAAACCTGAAATAGGAGATACATTTGACCCCGAGCGTTTGTATGGTGATGGTAGTTCCGGCCTATTGGTTTATTCTCACGGTGTTGACCCGCAAAGAAGGTTATACCTAGATATTGATTTAGGGCATAGATACAACATAGAAAAGTTGGAAGTAAAAGGTGAAGCCCAAAACAATATTTTAGAATATAATATAGCTAGTTGTTTAGATATAAATTGGAAGTGTGATCTTTTTGGTGAAAAACATTGGACATCACATAGAACTAATTTTGATGGTTTTAGGTACTGGTATCAAAGACCAAATACATATTATGGACTGGACAAATTAAACGATAATGTATATTCTGTGCCTGATGGTTTGGCTTGTGACAGTTATTCTTTAGTTGGTGATGGCACTGGTCCCTGGTCTCATCAGAGTGGTGCTAATAGATATAATTATTCGGCAGGAGCTGGTGTAGTTCCGACTAATCCGCATTACTTTTGGGTCAATGGTGATGAGGAATGGGTAGGTGTGTGGTTACATGCTCAAGGTTCTCAGAGCAGCCAAGCCGCCCAGGATTTTGATTCCGATCCTATAGCTATATATATGTATTTTCCTTTTGAAAAACAGAAAAAAATCCATAAACTTAAAATGTATTTCAAAGAGAAGTTTAATTTTAGAAGTTTTGGTTTGTCTACATACGGCGGATTTAATTATTTTCAGGGAGACGCAGATGATTACCGTTATGATTTGATATCTGAATACACCAAGATTATTCTAGATGGTGTAGAATTCTATGATGGGTCTCCTACTTATGATGTGGTCAGTGACTATTTATTTAATAATCCCTGTATTGGTAACATAGTAGCGTCGCCCACGAGTGACGTTGTGTATGAATGGGACCCTGTTTATTCGGATCTTATACAAGATTTTTCAGCGCCGGCAGGTTATGGGTCCGATAGTGGATTTTTTACTTACCAAACATTTAGTGTAGATAATCCTGATGCTTGGGCAGCGGCCAGGAAAACAGATTGGCAAACTATACAACATGAATGGGAACCTATACTAGCTAAGGGATTTAGAATTTACTGTAACTTTCATAAGTCTACAAAAATAAACGAAATAGAGCTGTATGCTGTAGCAGAGGATATAGGTTCTAATTTATCTGGGAGTATAGTTACTACCTTCTCTGATTATAAAGATATATGGTGGCCTACAGAATCTGTACAAATTACGGATACTTCTGTGGAGGTATTTATAGGTGACTCCCCTAGATATCTTACGTTAGAAATCATACCTATTACTGAAACTAGGTATGATGATATAACTATATATGTTAAAACTGAAGATCTATATGCTGGTCCTAAGGGGTGTGAGTATGAATACTATACTAATTCAGCTAAGACTGGTGTTACCAATAAGAGTCAGTTAGTGGAAGTTAAAAATGTTTATAGCAGTCCTTATGATTTAAATATAGATATATCCCCGGATAAACTTACGGATGAAGGTTTGCTATTTTATAGTGATCTTAGTAGTACAGACAGCATAACAAACCCAGTAATAGGACCGGATGCTCATTACTTTAAATTATTTGATTATAATTTAAGAAATCAGGATTATAATTGTGCTATAAATTGTCATACATTTGGCTTGAATAATTTAATAGACGGAGCCACAGCTTATTATTCTTATAATGATATGCTTAATTGGTCTGAGTGGGGCGAATTAAGTCATGGTGGTGCTATTAATTTTAATAATCTACCTGAGTCATCACGAACCACTGTATTTTTACCTGAGTTATCTCGTAGTAGATGGTGGAAGTTTGGACTTTTGGACCCCGACCTCACTATGAATGTGAGGGAGATGAGGGCCTATGATAATGAGGGAAATCTACTAGATCCGGTGTATTATCATGATCTTAATAAGACTTTTACAGACGCTCCAGTTTCAGAGAGAGCTCCGCATTTGGAGAATACATCTGTGGTTGGTAGTTATTATACTTTGTATGGCGACCAATATATTACTATGGATTTGGGAGAGAAAGTAACACTGGGGAGGATAGAGTTATACCATGATGGTATAGGCGATTACGTTAATTTTAATCGCACACAAGATCCTGTTGTAGGTATAGATAAATATACTAAGATGTGCATTAGAGCATGGGCCGACAACACTGGAGGTTATTTAGAAGACGTAAGTTACTACGGTCATAATACTACTATGCATGGTTCTACTGCTGTAGTGGATGGCAGATCATCATTTCAATTATATAAAGACCTTGGTTGTTTGATTGATTGGTCAGAGTGGACCACAACCAATAGTTATTTTGGTTCTACCTTTAATGGTACATCTGCCAGTGGTACTGTGGCAAGTGGCACCTGTGAGTATGGTGGTTATGTTGATTTTAGTGTAGCTTGTAGTAATTATAGTCAAGATCGTTTTAAGTGCGATTTACGGGAAGACTCTGGAACTAACGCTTGGAAATTATGGCAACATGTGCCTTTTGAGGTGACATTTAAGATAAATATTACCACTTATAGTGGTGGTGATGATGGGTCTCTTGCAGTAGGAATATTTGGTACTAAGCAACACTATTGGACTTATTGGAATTGGTTGGAGTTCTATCCCGGCGTACAGATGCTTTTTGAGCCCGAACGGGGGAGATTTGCCTTAGCAGTGAGACAAAACCAAGAATTGGGTTATAGTGATAATGTTCTAACATCCACTGGCTATAGAACTTATGTGTATACTACTGGTCTGAATACAGGTGTAGATTATTATTGTAAACTGACCGGCTACGGTATGGATACACATAGAGATACTGATAGCGTTTCATATCGTGCAGAGGTATGGACAGATGATTGGGATGGTTCAAATAGAATAGTTAATTTAACTACTACTACTTCATTGTATTGGGAAGCATATCAATTTGCTTTTGGTTCTGGTGCTATAAAAACTGGCGATAATTATCTTCAAGATCGTGAAAACAGCCAACATCCACCTACTTGGATAAATGGCAGAATAACTGATTTAGTTTTAAATATAGATACTGATATACAAAATTATCCTTGGTTTGATAGTAAAACTGCTCCTTTAGAAAGAGCCAGTGTAAGAATACCAGATGGCGAATCTAATTATGTTCAAGTTGCAAGTAGTACTGATCTTGCTTTTGGTCAGAGAAGACATACTATAGATTTATGGGTAAAATTTAATGATTTACCTGCAGTAGGAGAGTTTTATACTTTAATAGAGAGTTGGGATTATAATGGTGGTACAGAAGCTTGGTCTATTAGATTATATAATACTGGAAGTTGGTATCAGCTTAGATGGTATGTTAATGGGTCCCTTAAAGTATATACTGGCCAGAGTGCTTATGCTGATTGTGAGGATTTTTGGGTCGTTAAGGATAGATGGTATTTCTTTATGCTTTCTACGTCACATTGGACAAATGGTACTACTAAAAATACATGGCACGGTTTTAAATGGTATGCTTTTATTGATATACAAGGTAGAGCCAAATATCTGAAAGGTGACGCAAATCCAGATGTGTATGAGACTACTGATAACATACCTGCCGGCCAGGATATAATAATAGGTAAAAAATTTGACGGTTGGATAGCAGAGCCAAGAATATCTAGAGGATATAATGATACAATAGAGGTTACTACCAGTTATGGTGGTAATAGAAATGTATCATTTCAAAAATCATTGGCATGGCAAATACCTTGGAAGCCGTATAGTAGGATGTATCCATTTTCTTTTTATGTAGGTGACGACAATGTATTTTTCGGACACTACGCGGATGTTGATACTTTTACTCAGGTGGACAATGATACCTATTTACCATATCTGTATTATTCTGAGGACAATGAGTTCGCGGAACAATATAACTCTTACTTTGTTATTGATTTAGGGCATAGGTATAATATAGATATGCTTAGAAGATATGCTGCCTCTGATGACCATTTCATAGATAGAGAGGCTAATGTAATATATTCTAATGTAGATACTGATGATCCATATGAAGCTTTTATGACAGAGCCGTCATTCGACACAGATGATACTTTTGAGGGATATGGTGGTGAGCTTTTGGACAAAGAGAGGTGGTATTTATCTGATAGTGTTTATAGTAAAGAATTTAACTACCTGAGTATGAAAAATGGCAGACTGGAACATAGAGTAGACAGTACCATTAGTGATGTGAGGTTCTATTCTACATTTGGTATAAGAGGTGATTTTAACATACAAGTTAAATTAGGCAAAGTGTCTGCTCTTGATACATTTAATTGGTGGGCTATGTTTAGGATAGATATGTCAGATGAGGTTGCCAGTAGTTATAATGATAGCACGACCGATAAAACATACGTTAGTGCTAGAATGGAATATAGATCTGATACTGCCAATCCGTACTACAGGGCCAAATCTATGTTTTATGATGGCGGCACTGTGTATAGTTCCCACACACCACTTACTGATGATGATGTGGGCCTTAGAATAATACGAGAGGGGCACTATTTTCATGTTGAGTATTATGATAACGGTACTTGGCATTTGTTAGATACTCGCCCTATAGCTAATGCTAAAGGTAAAGATGTTTGGAGAATACAGTTTGGTTTGACGTGCGATAATGGGTATCCTACTACTAAAATATACTGGCAAGAATTTAAAATAAATTATGCTGACAGAGTAGTATTGAGAAGTCATCACTGGGACGCTCGATGGGTAGGAATAGAGATGTTGAATGGTGATAATGTTTCTCGTTATTTGAATAAGCTGGGAATTTATCCAGATTTAACTGATTATTCAGCTCCTGATGATTCTAGTTATAACTCTTCTTGGACTGATTTAGGGCCGTCTATAACTGGATATTCTATAGGTAATAACTTAGCGTTAGATACTACGGTTAGTGGATCTAGTTTTATAGGTTCCTTTATTCCTGGGAATATTACCGATGGTATAATTAATAATGAAAGATCTGATGCTTGGTTATCAGATAATACCAGTGAACAATGGGTATTAATAGATTTGGGGGAAGCCAAGTCTATATATAGAGTAAAAATGTACCACGGTTGGAGTACAGACGATAGTGATTTCTTGGCGGAGGATTATACTATTGAATCCTCATTAGACAATCAGTCCTTCACCACTCAATGGACTATAACTAATAATAGTTCTTTTGAGAGAACACATGATAAAGCAAATCCATTTACGGCCAGATACATTAGAATGTATATTACTGATTATAAGGCCAGCAATACACTTTATATTAAAGAGATAGATGGTATAAATTATTATGCATGGAAAGGCGCCTGCATGAGGGAAATAGAAGTTTATGAATACTATGGTTATAGTTATATAAGTAGTGAAGAATGGCCAATAGTAGCTATAAATTTGAGGGACCAGTTTTATATTCAAGGGCACTTATTGACTGGTCTTTATACAGAGAGCACAATAACTGATTGGAACAATGACTCTTCTAATTTTGCTTGGTCTGATTCTGTACATCAAGATCCTAAGAAAGTGACGTTCAGTTCTTTTGGAGTTGCGCCGTATTACGAACAGTGGGTAGTTATTAAAAGAGATACTGCTACTTATCACAATGTAGATCCTACAGGTACCGACTATGAGAAGTCGCCTGATTATTTGAAACATGTTATAATAAAATCGGAAACAAAAGAAAATCCGGTGGATTATCCCTGGTGGTGGTCATCTATTATAAGTACTTTATCTAGAGATTTTACAATGCCTGTTGAATTAAGTATTGGATCTTTGAAAATAGCTTATCCAGCTTCTACAGCAGTAGATACTGTTCAATTTATAGAGGGATCGAATTGGGGAGTAGATTCTGATTTAGCTTTTAGGGATGGTCTTGGTTTCAGATGGTATATAGAGGATGTAGATAAACTAGATACTTCTGAAGGATATGTTTTCTTTGGTGGTCTGGATGGTACTAATTCCCCACAGCCGGCGGAATACAGATGGTTTTTAAGTACTCTTTCTGGAACTACAGCATTGCAGACCGGTTGGAACAGACCGTTCTTTAGATTTAAAGATGCGGATGAAGTAATTTATAATGAAAATGTAGACCCACTTAGTATTATTCGCCCAGAAATTCCAGAGTACACGCAGTGGCAAACCTTTGGTTTTAAATTTAAAGGGAAGGGCGAAGCTTTTAATATGAATATAGATGGCGCTTTAATACAGAGGAATTATTTTCAGGATTCTTCTAAGTTTGATTACGGACTATATTTAGTTGGATCTGACTATCTAGAATGTCCTCTAGGAGAACTTGATTTAAAAGCAGGCACAATAGAATTTTGGACACGGCTCGATTATAATTTTACGGGCCGAGATATACATCGTAGATTTAAAAATAGATCCTTGTTTCATTTTGGTAATGTGGCTAATGATGTGTTTGGTTGTGTGATAAATTCAAATGGTTTTAATATATATTATGGAAATTCAGCTAATGATATGAGGGCCATGTTAGTTACAGGGTTTGTGGGGTCGGCCATAGATGATTTATTTCACATAGCCGTAGTATTTTCTGCCTCCGGCAAAAATATAGGTGATGG
>Ga0164313_10003965_pt1 | contig 13212 bp, 11 predicted proteins | sample GuaBasSedimGuay4_FD_113735 | JGI IMG/M metagenome (GOLD analysis project Ga0164313, IMG submission 113735) | Subseafloor sediment microbial communities from Guaymas Basin, Gulf of California, Mexico - Guay4, Core 4569-4, 0-3 cm | ecosystem: Environmental > Aquatic > Marine > Hydrothermal vents... | reverse complement strand
TTTTCGGCGGGCAACGGTGTTGGATTCCGGCTCAGATAGCCCGCTATATTCGCCCGAACCCGCCTTGTTGCTCCCCGAAAATCCTGCGCATATTTGATAACTTATTTCGTTACGGCCCCTTAGGGCCATTCAGGCTTGACCCCTTCGAATGCCCGACTTCGAACACCCCGACCCCTTCTAACCGTCCAATTCCCGCCCCCCCCTCTTCACGCTTTCAACGCGCCTTGGGTAATCCCTCGAATGAATGGCTTGGTCGCGTATACGAATAGGATGAGTAGCGGAATACTGCTGATCGCATAAGCGGCATACATGGTGCCGTAGTTGGCCGCGTCGGCTGAGCGCGCCATCACGTAGAGCCCGGATGCGATCACGTGGTGACTTCCGTCCGTGTTCGTTATGAACGGCCAGAGAAAGTTGTTCCAGGTCCCGAGCACATTCATGATGATCACGATCGAGAATGCCGGTTTCGCCAACGGAAGCACCAGGTTGAAGTAGATCGAGAGATGACCGGCGCCGTCCATCCTCGCGCTTTCAAACAGATCCTCCGGCAGACCTTCAAAGAACGATTTGAACACGAAAATGGCGAATACCTGCCCGCCCGCCATATAGGGAAGAATCATGGCCCAGTAGGTGTTCAGCAGACCGAGTTGCTTCACAAGGAGAAAGCTCGGCACCAGGGTCAGGACGCCCGGAACCATCATGGTGGCCAGGAATACCATGAAGATGCCATGCGACCCCATGAAGCGGTATCGGGCCAGGATATAGGCGGTCGACGAACCCAGGCAGCAAACCCCGACAGCAGTCAGAATCGACACAAAGAGAGAGTTGACCATATAGGGGCGCAGGATCTCCCAGGCGAGGGTTGGGCCACGTTTGACCATCCCGGTATAGTGATCGAACGCCTGGGCTCGCGACACCTCCGAAGACTCACCCAGTTCATCCGTCACCGTGACCGGTTCTTCGTTCCCGGTCGCAAATCGCCCCGCCACGGCAGCGATCCCCTGAAAGGCCTCCGGGGTCGAGAAGAAGCTCTGATAGAACTCGCGGTTTGACCGGAAGATATTGTTCACGGCAAACGCAAAAGGTAGAAGGGTCAGAGATGCGAAGCACAGCAATACCGCGTGGATCAACAGGACCTTGAATCGACCGCTGTTCATCAGGCCTCCCCTTTCAAAGTCTCAGCTGACTTGAAGACCTTCAGATTCAGCAGGGTCAGCCCGAATATCATCAGAAAAATGATCACGCCGATCGCACAGGCATATCCCATTCTCTGAAAACTGAAGGCATTGAAGTACATCCACAGACCCGGCACGAGGGTCTTGAAGCCCGGTCCGCCCCGCGTCAGAATGAAGAGGTTTTCAAAGCCCTGGATACCCGCAATCACGGTCAGGATGAGGATCAGCTTCAGCTGGCTGAGCACGAGCGGGATATCAATCATGAAAAAACGCCGCAGGCCCACGCATCCCTCCAACGACGAGGCTTCGGTCACATCCTGCGGGATGCTCGACAGCCCCGCATAGTAGATGAGCACATCGAATCCGCTGACAAAGGGAAACCCGACGAACATGACGGCCACCAATGCCGTGTCCGGATCGCTCAACCACCCCTGCCTCCACTCCTCAAGACCAAGGAGTCGCAGCGTCTCATTGAGCAGACCGACATCCGAATAGATCATACCCAACCAGATAAGCTGGATGGCAACTCCCGGAACGACGATCGGCACCAGGAAAACGATCCGGTAGACGTAACGCCACCGTTCAGTCGGTAGAGAATGTATCAACTTTGCAACGACAAGCGGAACGGTCAAACGAACACAGACGGCAAAGAAGGCCAGCAGCGCCATCTGAAAAATGGACGGAAGGAAGGTCGGGTCGGATCCGATGTATTCGGTATAGTTCTGTAATCCGACAAAGGTCGCCTCTGCACCAACCTCAAACTCGTAGAGAGACTTTGAAAACGCCCAGAAGACCGGAAGATAAACAAAGGTCAGCAGCAACGCGATCGAAGGGAAGATGATCGCGTAGAAGCGAAGGTTGAATCGATATCGGCCGGTCATGGCGAAAGACTCTCTGAGGTAGGGCTGGACCGCCGGGCCGGCCGCGTTCCAGAGCGTGCCCGTCGAACCGGAGCCGAAACAGACCAGGTGTGACACGCGAGGAGTAACCCTCCCGGAAAAACAGGATTGCATACCGGGAACGCGACTTGACTGAAACACATTTTCATCGGTCCGTCTCCCGTGGTTCCAACGAAAGACTCACCGAGGCAGGCAACCCGTTCATATCTGCCCGCATCGGCGCAAGCTCCTTCCATCGCTGCTCAAACACCCCGAAGTCAATACCCTGCCGCCGAACCAGGGAGTTCCCCGACGACCGGATATTGTCCTCCTGCCACCTCAGGTAACCTTCAAGGTCGATGCCGTCCTCCAGAAAAAGGCCCAGCATCCGGGTCATGAGATCCCTGAACCGCAGGTCGAAGGCGAAAACCCACTTCGTGGTCGTGTAGCGCCGCGTGAGTATGGCCTCAAACGGCTCCAACTGCGGCAGCCCCTGCACCCCCACGATATTTGGAAGGAAACAGGGGTATTCGTTGACCACCATATCCGTGTGCTCCGGCAGACTGAGAAATTGCAGGAATGCGATCACCCGCTTCAGACGCTCCGATTTCTCCAACCGTTCCTCAAAAGGCAATGCCGGATCCGTGTCGGCCAACGCGCTGTTTGTGACCTCCAACTGCTGGGCGGCACCCCCGATGACACACATCGGCCGGCCGGCCGCGAACGAAGTTGTCTCGGTGGTCATCGCCGGCAGGTAGAATACGCCCCATTCAAAACCAAGGTCCTTATCCGCCCAGATCGGGAAGGTGCTCTGACTCGACGCCCACAACAGGATGCCCCGCTGAGTCAGGAACTCGCGCATATACCCCTCGTCCACCATATTTCTCGGAAGATAGGGCCGGAGTTCCTTCATCAACCGGGTCATCTCCACCCACCTTGGATCGCCCCTGGTAAAGAAGCCCTTGGACAATAGAAAAGCCAGTTCCTCCCCATCCAGGTAACCCTCCAGATAACCCTCGCGCGCCGGATCCTTGATCAGGTCGATACCGGGCAGGAGATCGTAATAAAGCTGGTCGAAAATGAGATCCGTCCCCCAATCGGCAAGCGACTGGAGCCCCACCAGGAGTGGAATCCTGTCCTCGTCTCTGATCGCCTGCAGCACCTGGAGAAACTCCACCCAATTCCGGGGCTCCTCCAGACCATGCTCCCTGAAAAACGTCCTGTTGTAGAAAATGCCCGTCTCCACCGCACTCAGGGTCAGGCAGTAATTTTTCCCGTCGGGAGCTGCCTTGCCGCGACTGAGCGCCTGGTATACGAACATATCCCACCACTGGATCGAACCGGGCGCATCGATATCGCCCTTTTCAACCACAAAGGGATTGGGTCGGTTCAAATACCGATCGAGCGGCACATACCACCCTTTCTGCACATCCACCCAGACATCCTCAACGTTGACCGAAACGATGTCCGGTGCCGCACTGCTGCTCAGCTGGGTCACCAGATACTCGCGAACCGACGGCACCGTGATCATCTCAATCCGCGTATCCGGAAACCTCTGCTCAAAGAGACGACTGACCTGCGTATAGCCCTGTAGTGGCTCACCAAGACCGAACGGCCTCGTGCCCGGCATATGATTCGCCCCGGGCGCGACCTTGATCACAAACCGGGCACTGACACGCCCCACTCGAGCCGACGTGGATTCTCCATCATCTCCGTTCGGCGGACGCAGCAACACGACACCGACGACAAGGATCAACAATAGAGAGAGAATCCTGAGTGTCCGGCGCGTTCGCATATGGGGTTTCCTGGGGGCACCTCAAGACTCTCGCTCGACCACCTTTCTGCAATCCGAAAAAACTGCTATCAACTCAAGGGCACTTTGATTAATTCGAGACAGTCAATCTCCAATCAATCAAGGTGCCCTCAAGCTCAATACCCGGAAACCCAGACCTTCCTGCTCTTCGTGTCCTTCGTGGAAAAATCCTGACCGATCCCCGATCCCCGTCGGTTTCAGCCCGCCTTTCTCGCCGTATACTCGCTGAATACACCTCCGACCACGTTGCGTCTGACCTCGGCGAAGCCGGTCGATCGCAGTAGCTCGAGAATGGATTCGGGCGGGACCACTGCTTCCATTGTCTCCCAATAATACCGCATCATATCGCAGGCGGCCCGGCTGCCCGTGAAGATCCGGGTCAGGGCCGGATAAATGTCACGAAAGTACAGGCGGAAACAAGCCCGGGCAAAGCGGTTCTCTGGAACCGTGATCTCGAGAATCAAGACCCGGCCTCCGGACCGAAGCACACGAAAATACTCGGCAAATGTGCTTTCAAGGCTCTCCACATGCCGAAGGGCATACCCCATGGTCACAAAGTCGAATTGCTCGTCCTTCAATGGCAACGAATCGGCCGAAGCCACAAGCGTTCGGACGGAAAGCTTCTTTTTCGCGACCTCAAGCATCTCAGGGCTCACATCCGAACAAAGGATGTCAGCCGCTTTCACCCCAAGGCGCATGGCGGCCTCGGCCATCACTCCGGTACCGGCGGCACAATCGAGCACTTTCATCCCAGGTGTCACCCCGGCCCGGTTCTGCGCCATCCTGCGATAGGCCTTGCCCGTGCCGAGAAAGCCCCAACCGGTAACCCCATCGTAATACGGCGCTCCTGCATCAAACAGCGTCCGAACAAAAGCTGCTTTCTCCTTTTCGGAGCCGTATCGATGGGTTATGGCAGGATGCGGCTTCACTCAGCTGACGAGAAGACAGCCAGCAGACAGACTTGCCAACCCCAAAACCCAAGGAATGCCCCGGCCTGGCACGCGAAGACGGAAACCTGGCAAAGGAGGGGGTGATCAATGCGCACGCCGAAGCGTTCCATCCACACATCGCGTGTGCTTGTCCTCAACTTTTCCGCTCCGGCGAAGACATACCGCACCGAGAAAAAAACGGGATGACAAACAGACCCGCGATGATCTGAGTGACGATCTCCGGCTTCCAGCTATAGACGTCCGCGAGCTGAAACGTGGCCAGAATCAACACCGCATTCTTGAAAACGTTGTCGTTGAAGGCCCCCAGAAACTGGACCAGGAAAAGCGGGAGAAACCGCTTCGTCGTGAGCAGGTGTATCTGATTGGTCGCCATCTGGGTGTTGAGTGGGCCCGGTCCTATGCCGAACGCCTTGTCGAACGTCGGTCCTTGATCGCCCACGGGAGATACAGGACCGTAAAAACGATGAGACACAATCCTGTCGCGCTGGCGAGGTACCACGGCCAGTCTCCAAGGAGGTCAAAGAGAGTGGAGGTTTCAGGCTTCGCACAAAGGAATCCGTAATTTGTGTCAAAGGCGACGTTGAATGCGCCCGCTACCAGCGCGTAGCCCAGGATAGCGACAGAAGCACGCACGACCGACAACCAGCGAGGGCGCATGCGAAATGCGATGGTCAAATAGATCACGCATGCGACAATTCCGCTGTGGCCCAGGAAAAAAAGAACGAACTCCACGGACGGAAATCCCATTGCGAGACCGGGCGTAATCAAACCCTGCACCGTTCCACCCAGCCCCCAAAAGTAGGCCAGATCGTAGGAGAACTGGCGACGGGTGATACAGGCGTCGACACAGGCAAACAGGGCCAGATGGCAAAGATGGAGCGGCATGATTTCAACCCATCGCTCTGTTGTCTCCAATCCGACAAGCACAAGGTTCAGGACGAGCTGTACCAACAACACCAACACGAACACGACTGCGACAATTCGCGCGCGCCGTCCCTGCCGGTCCCGTCGAGCCCACCAACCCAGCGTCAAGGGCACAAGGAACGTCAGCACCAGAACAGCAATGTGTTCCGGGCTCCAGAGTTTGAACGGGACCACTTCCGACTATAAGCCGCAAGGGCAACAGGCCTGTCAACGACATAGGGTGCAAAGTCCGGTCAAGGGCCCCCGCCCCTCTGTTACACATCGTTGACGGATCACACCGCTTATCCTGCCACCAACAGATATCGGGACCTACAGGCGCCAGGAAAGGTCACCTGTATCCCACCACACCTGAAACACACCGTAGTGCAATGGTGTGTTTTGCACTGAATTCGGAATGGGTAGGGCGTGGCCGCCGGACGCGCCGTCAAAGGCAGGCACGTCGAACAGAACTCAACCCAGGGGGACGGCGCGTCCGGCGGCCCCGCCCTACCTGATCAGTCTGCTGTTGCGCGCGCACCTAAGCCTTCGACCAAGGTCTGCATGAGGACACAGTTGCTACGATATGTTATGACTGTCCACCGTTCACCGTCCACCGCACCGTCCACCTCTTAACTTTGATCTCGAATTCGAATGGGTTGTTGTTAGGCTACTCGAACTTTCATACCGCGAGCTTGCAGCAATTATAGAACACAATAATGATATCAACCCATAGAAGCATGCGATTCGCCGCCGGCCGGCGGCTGCCGCCCTTCAGATTCCTGGCGATTGTCACCTTCCTGGCAAGCGCCCCCTGGCTGATGGCCCAACCGAACCACGAACCGGACTTTGTCTATGACCCGGGACCGTACCTGCTCCTCGATCAGTTACTGATCCATGATCAGGCCAATATCCGCCGCACCATCCATGAACCGGTGCGGCTTCCCGATCCGGTCGTAACCTCCCTCGACGACGGAAATTTCCAACCCTATGTAACCGTTGTTCACTATCCGGATGAAAGCCTCTTCCGCATGTGGTACAATACACCCGAAAATGTGAGTCAGTCTCACCTGGGCCATATCACTTCGCGGGACGGGATCCATTGGGATCGTCCGCACCAGATCCTGGAAGATCCGGCCCATATTAACTTCGGGGCCAGTGTTATGGATCGAGGGTCGGATTTCCCTAACCCTGCCGAGCGCTTCGTATACGGTTTCTGGGCGAGGGACGAAAATGAAGTCGGCGGTTTGAAAATCGCCGTTTCACCCGATGGGATGGAGTGGACGATGCTTCGACAAGGAGTGATCCTGCCACATAACCACGACATCAATGCCCTGCAGTGGGATCCCATTCGCAAGCAATATATTGCCTTTATGTCGGTCAAGGTGATGGAGGGCCCGACCTGGTCGGACTCCCGACGCCGCATCCCCCACCAGAGTGTCAGCAAGGACCTGGTCAACTGGGAGAAGCTCTGGCCGATCATCCAGCCCGAAATGGGCGAATGGGGGGAGACGCAATTTTACTGCATGAACGGCATGTTGAGACGGGGGCACCTGCTGGTCGGGTTGGTAAAGGTGCTCCGGGACGACTTGAACGCGGAACCCGATCGGGTGTCATCGGAGTTGGGTGATCCCGATCGCAAGGCCGCTGGAATCGGGTATACGACGCTGGCCTGGAGCCGGGACGGTCGCACGTGGCAGCGTGACGTCGAACCGTTCTTCGACCGGAACCCCCGTTCCGGCACATGGGACCGTGCCCACGCCTGGGTCGACTGCCAGGTGCCGGTAGGAGACGAAGTGTACCTTTACTATGGCGGCTATGCGCGCGGCCATAAAGCCGACCGGTTTCGGGAACGTCAGATCGGGTTGGCAAAGATGAAACGTGATCGTTACGTATCATGGGACGCAGATTTCGGAGAGGGCCGATTGACAACCGCCGCCGCCGAGTTGAAAGGGGGATCGATGACCGTCAACGCCGATATCTTTGGACTTCACGGCTCCCTGCGCGTGCGGGTCTTGAGCGAAAACCATGACACGATCGAAGGATTTGGTTTTACGGACTGCCAACCGGTGAAAGGAGACTCGCTCAGGCACGTGGTGGCTTGGGAAAAGGACCTTTCATCCCTCAAAGGACAACGGGTTCAGTTTGAGTTTTCCTGGACCAACGGGTCCTTGTTCAGTTTTGACCTGAATCAGTAGCCGGAGGAAGAAGAGTCATCATCTCACCAAGGCATTCGAAAACTGGATACGGAAGAAAATGAAAACGCGAATCATCCACAATTCCACCCTGCCCGGATTTTTCAGCATTCTGCTGGGCCTGATCCACGCTGCCTCGTCTGCTTTTGCAGAACCGTATCGAGCGATCATTCCTGACATCCCGGGCATCGAGGTTCGAGCCGGAGAATCCGTTCTGATACCGTCCACCAGGACCGCATTGGCTTTTCTTTTTGCCGACGGCCGAATCGCAGTGGGTTCGGGCGAGGAGAGTTTCTGGTCCCATGACGGCGGGCACTCGTTCGAACCCGGACCGGCGACCCCGGGCCAGAAAGTCGCCATCGATCTGGGTGGAGAAATTCTCGCGGTCGGGAGAAAATCGGAGCGCCGCCCCGACGGCAAGTTCGCCGTCAACGAGCACCGGTCGCTGGACAACTGGATAACGGTGGAAAAAGAGGAAGCGGTTCTCGATCTGCCAAACGCCTCCTACACCGTTCTGGGAAGCGGCGGCCGGGTCGACGGGTTTCTCTTTCACCATGGCATCCTGCAACTCCCCGATGGTGATCTCATCGCCACGATGTACGGCAATTACGAGGGCGATACCGAACTTTGCGACGGGTATCCGCCCGCCATGAATCAAAGGAAATACCGGACGGTCGTTGTATTCTCCAAGGACCGGGGCCGCACCTGGGGTGAGCAGGTCCTGGTGGCCTATAACACGATGCTCGGGCGGGGAATCCCTGAAGATCACGAACAGGTCGGTCTGAGCATACCTCCCAGCCTTGTCAGCAAGACCACGATTGTTCCGGCCATCACTCAGGAAGGCTTCCGCGAGGCGGACCTGACCATTGCGCCAAACGGGGACCTCGTATGCATGATGCGGTCAGGCGGGCGCAATGAAGCCGCCGCGACTCTCTTCCCCACCCCGCTGTATTGTTCCCGCTCCAGCGACGGGGGGCGCAGTTGGTCGCCGCCGGTGCAGGTCGCGGACCGGGGGGTGTGCCCGAACCTGGTCACGATGAGCAACGGAATAATCGTCTGCACCTACAGCCGACCCGGCAATTGGCTGATCTTTTCCGACGACAATGGCCAGACCTGGAAGGGTGCCTTTCAGCTGGGGGACACAACGGCTTACAGTTACGTTCTGGAAACAGCACCTGACACGATCCAGGTCTATCACGAAGTCGACGAGGAAGGCGCCCGGTTGGTCCGCGCCACATTCTTTACCGTAGGCAAGAGTTCAACCTGAATCGCTGAAGAGCCACGGTGGGTTCCGCAGCTGCCCGGAGCCGCCACCGGCTGCCTCTTCACCCTTGCCTTGTCATCCCCGCCGAGGCATCGTGCTGACCATCAAAACGCTGTTTCAGGCTGTCCGCAACCAGTGCGTGACCGTGCCGCCCGAAAAGCGATTTCTTATCAATTTGAAAGGTCCCTATGAACAGAAAATCGTCCCTCCTGGTATTGTCTGTGTCCGCGCTGTTGTTCAGCGGATGCGTGACCGTCAATCAAGTCAAACCCTGCGATGTTGTCATTGGATCTCACGCGGCTGTCACGCCCTTGCCGCGCCCGGACAAAGACTGGTGGATGCCGCGCCATCAGGCGGTTCTTGACCGGATTGCTCAAGGGAATGTCGATCTGCTGATGATCGGCGACTCCATCACGCACGGCTGGGAAAATGCCGGCGAGGCAGTCTGGGATAAATACTACGCGCCGCGCAACGCGGTCAACATGGGCTTTGGCGGCGACCGCACCGAGCATGTTCTCTGGCGCCTTGATAACGGCGAGATTGAAGATATCCATCCGAAACTGGCTGTTGTGATGATCGGCACCAACAACTCCAACCGAGATCAATACACGCCTGAGCAGATCGCTGACGGGATTATGGCGATCGTATGTAAACTGCGCACAAGACTGCCCGAAACCAAGGTTCTGATTCTGGCGATCTTCCCCCGCGGCGATGCGGCGCAGCGCACGGACAAAGAACACGGCGCAACCTACAACGATCAGTGGGCCAAGAACGATAGAGCCAGCCAGCTGGCATCAACAATCGCTGACGGCAAAATGATTTTCTTCCTGGATATCAACAAAGCCTTCCTGAATGAACAGGGCGTGCTGACTCGTGAAATTATGCCGGATCTGCTGCATCCCAAAGAAAAAGGCTATCCGCTATGGGCTGAAGCCATGGAGCCGACGATTGCCCGGCTCATGGGAAACTGATGGGGTCATTGCTTGACTCTTGACAGAACGAAGTCGGTTATCGGTAAGGCGCCATGAGGGATCAGATTTGATGATAATTTTGGGCTGAGGGCGCCGTCAGGCGCGAGGCAATCGCCAGAATTGACAGTGCGCAAAAAGGACGGGGTCGATCCCGACCCACCAATACCAATGGCACGCCAAGAGGGACTCGAACCCCCGACCCACGGATTAGAAATCCGCCCCAATCCCCTCCAGAACAGCGCCTTAGGAATGTATCAATAGGCACACGGGACCCCCAAGGCGCACATAAACAACCGTCATTCGGGCAATGGATATTCCGGTCCGGTCCACTTAGGGGCCGTAACGAAATAAGTTATCAAAGATGCGCAGGATTTCCGGGGAGCAACAAGGCGGGTTTGGGCGAATATAGCGGGCTATTTGAGCCGGAATCCAACACCGTTGCCCGCCGGAAAGACCAGCAGATTTGTGTGAGTTATTTTGTTACGGTCCCTTAGGCTCGACCGCCTCGGAAGCTCACGCCCTTGGACCTGGATATGGTCTCGGGTTTTCGCACGATGGTTGAGTGGTTGCTTCGGGAGACCGAGTGGTGCGAATTCGAGAAGGCCATAACGGGTTGAGGCAGCCTGATAGTGCCGCTGTTAAACTGTGGATCAGCTATTAGCAGTCCACACCACCGACATTACCCCACTGAATACCCCTCACCCTGGGTATTCCAGGATGGAGTCTGTAGCTGAGGGCCGATAGCCTTACGCTGGCCCCAAAGCGGCGATTCGCCTTTTGCTGGCTCGAGCCGGGGGGACTTGCGCTGAACATGAAGGCCAACCTATCATATGAAGGGGTGACGGTCGAAATAGGCGTCCGAGGACGCCTTGGGGTTTCTTTGCGGGGTTTGGCCGTTGGTCGCGCATGTATGTATATGGAGGAGAAACTGTGAATGCGAAAAGGGGATGCGGGACGGGAAAAGTCCTGAAGGTCGCAGCGGGCGCGCTTTTCATCTGCTCTGCCTTGGCGGGGTATGCTGCCGAGTTCGGCCTTTTCACCTACGTGGAATACGACACCACCATTGAGATCACGGACTATCCCCAAGACGCGACTGGAGAGGTCATCATTCCGAGTGAGATTGTCGGAAAACCTGTGACCAGCATCGGGGACGAGGCGTTTTCTTCCTGCACCAGCCTGACCAGCGTCATAATTCCTGACAGCGTCACCAGCATCGGGCTCAATGCGTTCATTGGCTGCAGCAGCCTGTCAAGCGTCACCATCCCTGACAGCGTCACCAGCATCGAGCACGCGGCGTTCGCTCTCTGCACCAGCCTGACCAGCGTCACGATACCCGTCAGTGTCACCAGCATCGCAGGTTCGTCGTTCGGAAGTTGCAGCAACCTGACGGCAATCACGGTGCATGCAGCAAATCCTGCCTACATTAGTGTGGATGGGGTTCTGTTCGACAAGAGCCAGGCCAGGCTCATCGTATACCCGGGAGGCAAGGCCGGAGCCTATGCTGTCCCTGACAGTGTGAACAGCATCGGGCTCCATGCGTTCATTGGCTGCAGCAGCCTGTCAAGCGTCACCATCCCCGACAGCGTCACCAGCATCGGAAACTGGGCATTCAGTTACTGCACCAGCCTGACCATCCTTTTCTTTGAAGGGAACGCCCCCATCCTTCTTGGCCATGATGTGTTTTACAAAACCAACAATGCGGCCGCTTATTATCTGGCTGGGACGACGGGCTGGCGTGCGACGTTTGGCGGTCGTTGGATCAGGCTGACCACCGGTGCGCTGGATCCATTGATCGGAGGACTGGATCTGGCCGGATTTGAAAGCTGGTTCGTTTCAGAATGGTTCGGATCTTACAATACGACCTTGGCCCCGTGGCTCTTCCACGCCCAACATGGTTTCATCTACCGCTACCCGTCGTCCACCAACGCGAGTTTGTATTTCTACGACGATGCGATGGGCGCATGGTGGTGGACCGGTCAGACATTGTATCCATTCATCTACGTCTTTGATCCACCGGCCGACGATGCCGGAACTGATATCGATTCCGCTTGGCTGTTCTACTTTGAAGACAGCGAGGCTGGGCGGGGCTTCGTTGTCCTTGACGGTCCGGATGCGGGATCATTCCTGTTCTTTGATCCCTGATGGGGTTGATTTTGGTCGAAGACTATTCGGTTGACTCGGGACTTGGGGTTCTTCCATCCCCCAAGGAACTTCTGAGCACTCGGAAGGAGTCCACCGAGGAAGGAGTCAGCGTTCATATTTCATATTTGGCACCACGCTGGAACGTTTTTTGGGAGAGAAGAGCTTCCGTTGGGAAGAGTATGAGCTTCACACGGCTGCTGGCATTCCGATCAGTCCTTCCGCTGACTGGACCGAGTTCTCTGTCGTCAGTCGCAAGGCACATCGATCTCTTTCAATGACAAATCGCGGGACCTGCAGGAGGCGACTCCCCGTGATACCCTCGCAACTGAGGGACGAAGCAGGGGACGGACCTAGTTATTAAGTAACTGCAGCTGTCGAGCGAAAGGACATTTGCGTTTTCGGGTTTTGCTGTAAGCCGACACGTGGTTACTCATGGTCGACGGATGCCCCTGGTTCAGGAAGGCGCATAGCTTCAGGTCTTTGACCCGCCAGCGACAATTAAACCTCGCCACGCGGGCACTTCGTGGCATCGCCAAATTGCTGAATCTTCATTCGGTGTTGTCAATACAAACATACTAGGCCCGTCCCCTTACCGAGCAGGTTCGGTTTTGTTTTTTGATCCGTGATAGGATTTTGGGGTTCTACATCCTCCTCTGGATCTCTGGGGTGGCCTTTTTTAGATACCACCCTTTTCACATTCAGATTGCGTTGCGTTGTTGGGATCAGTAGCAACGCCTGCGCTTGCATGATCCCAACCTTCCGCCCCACTGGCTTCCGCGCATCCGCCTTGTTGGCCGGAGGACTTAGGAGGTCCGGGGTTGCCGTTTGTCCTGTTTCTGCTTTGCGGCTTTCGCTTGTTTGGCATCCTTCTGCCTCTGCCCTTTGGCCTTAACCTTCTTGCTTTTCTTGTCGCCCATGTGATGG
>Ga0164313_10003964_pt1 | contig 13213 bp, 29 predicted proteins | sample GuaBasSedimGuay4_FD_113735 | JGI IMG/M metagenome (GOLD analysis project Ga0164313, IMG submission 113735) | Subseafloor sediment microbial communities from Guaymas Basin, Gulf of California, Mexico - Guay4, Core 4569-4, 0-3 cm | ecosystem: Environmental > Aquatic > Marine > Hydrothermal vents... | reverse complement strand
TGAGTCAACTATTATAGATTCATTATCAATTTTATAATATTCACCATTTCTTTTACCATTATCATCTTTTACACTGATTAACCCTTCCCACTCATCATCATTAAAATTAACTAAATAAAACTTATTAAAGTTGTCACCATATCTGTTTTTTAGTGATGATTTTAATTTAATAACTATATCATTTATTTCTTCATTCATAACTTTAAGGTTTCTTTAATAAATATCATAAAAGGTTTAAAAATTATGGTACCTATTGATTATTTAAAAAAAAATTATTATACTTGATTATTATGGGAAATGATGCGATAAAAAATGCTTTATTAAGATATTTAAACGATGAAAATGCTTTAGAAAAAAATACTATATCAGATTTAAAAAATGAAGTAGATAAAATTAAATTGTTTAGGGATAAAATTGATGATATTTTATTGAAAACAAAGCTCACTATTATTAATAGTAGTACACATATCTTAATTGATAAGATACATAGAGAAGACAAAGAAGGGGTTTTAAAGATATTAAAAAATACTAAGGATAGAACCTTATTTTATGATTTTGTGGAATCGTTAAATGATTTATTGATTAATTATGAAAAATATCATGAAAATTATGATAGTGAATCTCCAGAATTATTAGACCTAAAAGAAACATTTGTTTTAAATGATCATCAGTTAAATGATTTAATTACTGAAATAAGTTTGGATAATAAATAAATTTTTATTATATTTGTAATATGAACGTTATAAATATGGAAGATGAAAAGGTTTTAAAATTTTTTAAGAAGTGTGAAAAGTTCTTTATAGACAACTACCCTTCAATGGTGGATTCTATTGGTATACCTTCTTTAATTGAAGTATTTATTGAAAAAAAGAAATATAGTATCACACATTCTATAGACAGACACCATTTGAGAGGGGCTATAACTACAGATTTACATAATAATTTATATTTTGATGTAGAAACTGCTAGTAAATTGGCAGAAATGTATGTTGAAGAAAAATTTAAAAATTACAAGGATTATATATTATCATTATAAAAAATAAAAAAATGGAAATACTAAAACAGATTGAGGCTAAAAATAAAGCCATTAAAGTTATTAATAGTTGTAAAACTGATGAACATTTTGAATCTTCATTAAATTATGTTGATTTATATTATAAAAAGTTTGAGGATCTTATTGGTTACAATGAATTAAAAAGATTAATAAATCAAAACAAAGAATTATGAATGGAGTAGGAATAGTTTTTTTAGTGATAGGTATTGTAACCCTTATAATAGGTGTTGCAGCTTATAATTGGAAAAAAGAAATAAACAATAAAAAATAAATAAAATGAGTAGAAGATATAAAGTAGAAAGATTCTTTGATAGGTACAATCACCTAATGGAATTTATAAGAACATTGACAGCGGTTACCGTTGTGATGTTACAAATAATAATATTGATAAAGTTATTTTCATGAATAGAGAAAGATATAATTTTAATGTTGGTGTCTTTTTTGGTACCATCATGGGGATTGGGATTTGTTGGTTTTTTCTGTTAAGTCAAGGGTGTATTCACCTAAGTGATAATAAAGAGGAAAATACAGAATCAGTGTTAATTGATCGAATAGAAAATCTTGAAAAAAAATATATAGAAGATTCCATAACTATTGAAATATTAGGATCAGACTATGTTGAAGTGTGGAGAGAAAATCAGATATTTTCATCTATGTTGAGTGAAATAGAAAATGAACCAGGTGGACATGAAATATTAAAAACGTTATACGATAAACAAAGATGAGTAAACACTTAAAATATTTATTAATTTCTTTTATTTTGTATTTTATTGTATGATATTAAAACAAATAAATGATAAATACATAAAACTAATATGGCGTGGATCTCAAACCATAGTAGATTAGGGTACCATATCACACTTGTTAAATAAATAAAAACAAAACTTCTATATTTTTTAATTGAATTTAGAGAGTATAAATTAGATATAAAAAATAGTGTTGCAATAAAATCATGAAACGAACTATAATATTCTACTGAAAAACAAGTTAAAATTAGTAATAATCCGCCAGATAATTTCCATTTGGGTATTGTAATTAATATTAAAGAGGTTAATAAGTTACTTATTAAAAATAATGGTTGTAAAGGAGTTCTCCAATAAGAAGATAGAGAAGGTATTTCACTATTATAGGCAATCATAATTAATGGGCTAATTATTGAAATTATAATAACCATTAATTTAAAAATAAAATTATTTTTTGTGTGAAAACTGAACTCCATAAATTTTTAGAAACTACATTAATAAATATGTAATAAAATAAGTTTAATGTAATTTATTTGTTTTTAAATAATAACGGCATATTTATATATAAAAAGAAATGAAAATTATATTAACAGAGACCCAGCTTAATAAATTAATATCTGATCAAGAATATGAAAATATGGGTTCTAGACCAATATCTTTCACAGAAGAGGATAGAGAAATGTTAGAAAGAATATATGATGTAGTAGTTAGAGGTGGCGCATCTGGTGGATATGGTGGTGTTAGAAGGAGAGCTATCCCAGCTTTAGGTACATTACCTGATACTAAATCTTATTAAATCGTTATATCTTTAATATCTTCTACAGATATTATATTAAAATTTGAATTGGGGAATGTAGATTTAAAAATCTCAGACTCTTCTTTCATATCCTCATCATCATTTTCATAATACCAATTAATATTAAGATTTTTAGATAAGTTATAGATAGTTAAAACTATGTCATAAATATATTTACTAGAAACAGAGTTCATTATTTCTAACCCTAAATTAATCGTTACATCATTACTTCCCATATAATCTGAACATTTTTCTAATTCTTCCCTTATTGGGTTATAAAATATAGATGGGTGTTCTGGATATGATTTACCCTTAATAGTTAATATACAATTTTCCTTATCCAATTTAACATAAGGGTTATTTAAATGAGCTTCAATCTCCATTATTCTTTTATAAACTTACCCACTCCTTTGATTTGATCGCTTTTGGTGTTTACAATATAGTAACCAGGCTTTAATTTCTTAATGTCAATATTGAAACTTTCCAATTCACCCATATAAAACTTCTTATATACTTCGGCTCCATCAGTATTGTATATTCTTACATCGTGGTTATATTCTCGATGAGTTGGATCTGGATAAACTAGCTCTAATTGGATGTTATCTATTGCTGGGTTGGGTATAATGTGTAATCCTATCGTTAGATCGTTTGCAACGGTCACAGATTGTGCTGGGAATATTTCAAAATTTCCATCATAATCAGTTTGCATTAATCTGTAGTAGGATAGTCCAATGTGTGGATTTCTGTCTATAAACGAGTAGTCTATCTGCGTATTGCAACTACCACATCCAGTAATTTTAGTCACATCTTCCCACTCATAACCACCCACACTTCGTTGAATTGTAAAGTAATCATTGATAATTTGAGATGCTGTGGTCCACTCTACTACCACCTCATTCAAGTCGTTAGACTCGACACCAAAGGACAGTAATTCAATAGGTAATGCTCCACCACCACCAAATCCAAACCTCATATTAGGTCTATAACTGTTTCTGAATCCTGGAGAGCCAGGCATTCCACCATCAGCATAATTATATACTACAGTATTTGCCTTTGCGGTATATCTAAATAAAGGATAATCAAAAGTCCATGATCCGTGTTCATTAATCGTCTTTATCAATATGTTTCCTAATCCATTATACATAAATGGAACGTCTAATGGAATTGCATTCCATCCTTGAGTCCATGTTATATCTCCAGTATATACCAAAGTCCAATCAGCTATTCCTAAATCACCATCTAATGGTTCATTTCCATTAGGAAACGTATTCATAGTTGTATGTGCAATGAAAATCTTTTGTTTTGTCATTGTTGTGTTGATATCATTCTCAACATCAAACTGTATTTCTTCTATTAAGATTGGGAGACCCATATCCGATTGGTTGTAAATCAAAGCTGACCATGAAAAATCATAATAACCATAGGAGGGAACTCGACCATCAGTAGTAGTTGAATTAGGGTCACCAACTTGTACCACTGTGGATGGTGACACTACACTCACATCGATTTTAAATCCCGCATCAGGTACTGAAAAGTCAGAGGACCAAAATAAGGTTACTGCACCAGTTGGGTGTGTTGATTGGACAACATCGGGTATGGTTGTACCGCAGTATTTACCAATCAGATTGGACATATCATCACCATCATAAACCTCTAAGTAATCATACCCACACGATCCCTGAAATTCAACTCTAAACTCTATAAACCGTAAAAATATTTTATCATTAGCTTGGTCTGTTGGGTAAATTGTCAATGCCCCTAACCCATCGTTTGCGTAGTCTCCTCCAGCATCTCCATCATCATATAATATCCCATCATCTACAGTCCATGTGTACCATAAACCGTCTATAGGCATTAGTGATATTGTTGGTTGGGCTTGACAATTATTCCAACCACCAATTAACATTGCAACAATAATTAACATTAAGGTGTAAAAACTATATTTTTCTTTAAATTCTTTCATAACTAGTTGGGTTTGTTATATATAAATATCTGTTAAATAATAAATAGTGATTTTTTTTGGATAAATAAACCCTAAAAGGTTGTTTTTTTTACTTTTTATCTGTATAATTGTATTAAAAAAATTATGGCAACAAAATCAAAAGCGACAATAGGTGGAGATTATGTTTGTAAAATAGGTAACTATGATATAAGACATAAAATTAGTCAACCAAAAATAGGGAAAAATCTTCGTGGGGAATCTACTTCTACTAAAGGATCTACCACCGCAGGTGTTTATTTAGGTAGGGAATTAGTAAAAGGTGGTTTTAATGATCATAGAAGGGCGATAGAATATATATGGGGGAAAATTAAAAAGGATAATTTAATCCATACAGTATCAAAAAATTCTATAAAAAAATATAAATTATTATAATAAAAAATATTATTTCATGTTTCTATTAAAATGTGATAAAAATGGTGATCTTAATAATATAAAAGAAAGTGATGATCACGCATACCTATTAAAATTATTAATGGAGATAAAAGAAGAATTAGAAAATAATGATATATTTTTAATTAATGAAGAAACTACTAATGGGAAAAATAAAATATATGAATTCGCATCTGTAGAAGGGGGTTGGGAATGTGCTTATGTTATAGTAGATAAAATGGCAACAAAAATAAAATTTAAACCAAACTAAAGATGAGTAAAGAAGAAATAATTGAATTAATGATTTCCGCTTCTAAATGGGGAAGTTGGTCTTACGACTTAAACGAGAGGAAGATGCAAGGTAAAGGTAAACTAGAAGACTTTAAGAAATGGAGAAGAGAAGTAATGGAAGATATTTACGAAAAATATAACAATGATGAATAACCTAGATAAACAATATCAAGAACTCTTACAAGATATTCTAGACAATGGAGTGGAAAAACAAGATCGTACTGGTACTGGTACTCTGAGCATCTTTGGAAGACAAATCAAACATAAAATGGGTGAAGGTTTTCCATTGTTGACTACAAAGAAAATGTATTGGAAAGGAATTGTGGTAGAATTGTTATGGTTTCTACGTGGTGATACAAACATCAAATACCTTGTTGATAATGATTGTCATATTTGGGATGGTGATGCTTATAAGAAGTATGCTGATTCACATACAATACCTGGAAATCCTAATGGTAGGACTTTGGGTGAGCAATTAGATTCTGTTATTCCTATGGAATATTCACGTGAATCCTTTATAGAGAAAATCAAAACAGATGATGAGTTTGCAAAGAACTGGGGTGATTTAGGTCCTGTGTATGGTAAGCAGTGGAGAAACTGGAAAGGATATTCAAATGAAGATTGGGATGCTCCTGATACTGACCAAATCGAAAACCTAATAGAACAACTCAAAACAAATCCAGACTCAAGACGACTAATGGTTAACGCTTGGAATGTAGGTGAATTAGACCAAATGACACTTCCACCTTGCCATTATGGATTTCAAGTTTATACAAGAGAGTTGAGTGAAGGTGAGAGAGGATTGTTGTTACAACCTTACGGATTAGACCCTTTAACAAAAGAAGGTAGAGATAGAGTATGGAAAGAAAATAACTTACCAAACAGGGTAATCTCTTTAATGTGGAATCAACGTTCAGTGGATACATTCTTAGGTTTACCATTCAACATAGCGTCTTATGGTTTATTACTTGAAATCATAGCTAAAGAAGTTAATATGGTTCCTGATGAATTGATTGGTAATTTAGGTGATGTTCATTTGTATAAGAATCATATTGAACAAGCAAAGGAACAGATTGGCAGAGAGTTGAGTATGGAAGAAAAGGAAGAGTGGTGTAGAAATAATAGTAATCATATGGATTGCCCAATGTATACAAGAGAACCTTACCCATTACCAACATTGAAATATACTGTTCATTTAGTTGATAACTTAGGATTGGAGGTTTTCAAAAATTTAGAGGTTGAACAATTTGAAATAGAAAATTACGAATCACACCCAACAATTAAAGCACCATTAAATAATTAAACAAAGATGAATAAGTTAGATAATTTAAGTCATTACGAGGAAAAAACGTTATCAAGTGATAAATGTCCGATATGTAACTCTGATTTGTATATTATATCAAATTGGATGGATAGGACTTTTGATGGACCTCAATGGGAGTATTGTGAATCTAATGAAGAACACATATTTTCAAAACCACCGAGAAGTTATGAATACTATCAAATGGGTATAGGAGATAAGAGAGGTGAAATAATAAAAACATTTAAACCAAAACAAAGATGATACACATACCTTTCTTTCTATCACTTATCTTACTAATTTTTTTGTGGTTATGGTTTGCATCACATTGGAATTTTATTATAATGCCTGATGGAGATAGGGGCACACCTAAAGAATTGTTATTATCACTCATAGGGTTGTTTATGGGAGTTTTACAATTTACTATAATAGTTTGGATATACCAACCAATATATGGAACATAAAAAACAAAGATGATGAGTAGAAAAATAGAAAGTGGACTAAAATTTTATCTTAAATGGTCATATTATGAACCTAAACACCCAAGAGAAACAATGACAGAATGGACTTGGGAAACAGGTATAGAATGGACTATATCAGGGCCCAAATTAAAGTTTGATGAAAATACAAGTCTGTCCCAATGGAAAAAAGCAGAAATAGATAGATGGGAACTTTTAATGAAAAACTTTAAAAAAAACCAAAAAGGACCGAAGTTAGATAGTGAAATAAACCCATCATTAGATAAAATTAAAGAGATTGAATTAGATAAAGATTTTATTAAATGGGTAGATTAAACCAAAACAAAGAAGATGAGTAAGTATGTAGTATATAAATCTATAGATAAGTTACCCCTTAAGTTAAAGACCAAAGGTAATGTAGTATGGGATAAAGGTATTGTGTATGGAATTAAACCAAAACAAAGATGAGAAATATAAAAGATAAAATAATATCACTATATGACACTTTTATGGTACAGCCATTATCGTTTAGGATTTTTATTATAGGAATAATTATTGTGCTAGTAATAGATTTTATTGTTTTCGGATTTGCTAATGGTAGAGGGATTTGGGGTCCAAATTACGAATCAGTAACAATGGAAGATTTTATTTAAACCAAAACAAAGAAGATGAGTAAAGAAGAACAATTTGAATTATTTGGGTATGAATCAGATGAGAAATGTGTAGTATGTGAAAGTATTGATACTAGATCAGAACCAAGATTTGGTTATTCTGTTTGTATAAAACATTTTGAAATACCTCCAGTTAAATTACAAAAACAAAACAAAGATGATAGTTAAAAATATTTTATTATCCTGTTTATTCTTTTTTATTGGACATATATTAGTTTGGTTCCAGTTGAATGGTCAATTTATTTGGAAAGGTTGGAAAGATAATTTGTTTTTAGTTTCACTGTTGGGGATTCCAGTGTCAATATTCTTTATATGGGCAACCAAGTGGGGTGTTACCGCATTTGAAGGGTTATTTTGGCCACCCAGGTTTATAGGGTTTAGTATAGGGATTATAATATACGGATTAATGGTTAGTCATTATTTTAATGAAGGTTTTACTTTAAAAACTATGATCACTCTAATACTTGCATTTATAATAGTAACCATACAATTATTTTGGAAATAGCATATATTTATTAAAGTAAGATGACAACCATAACCAAAAATATACGTTTTAAAAATAGATGAAATATTTATTATTATCATTAGCGTTACTATTAAATTTATGTGTATATACACAAGTAGGTAATGATGATTGTTTTAATGCAACCCCATTAGGTAATCTACCTAATCCAGCGAATTGTGGTCCTGGACCAAACAGTAATGGACAGGGTGCACCAGTTACATTTAATAATCTTACAAATGTAAATTCAGTAACAGAAAATCCTTATACAACTTTAATTAATTGTCAAGGGGTTCCAGGAAATAATATGGCATCACCAGCTACAGACGTTTGGTATTCATTTGCTGCGACTGGTAATTCATTAGATTTAACAATTACTGGTGGAATCAACCAACCAAATGTTGGAGTATGGACTGGGAATTGTGGTGCGTTAATAGGTGTTGGTTGTGATATTGGTGCAGGTGGAAATTTAAATACCACAGCTCAATTAACACCAGGACAAACATATTACATTCAAATAAGTGGGGGTAATGCTGGTGACCAAGGAATCTTTGATTTAACACTACAAAATAATAATAGTTGTGATGATTGTTTACTATCATCTAATATGACTGTTACTCCATTACCAACCAATGGTGTTTATCAAGCAGGAACTACTGTTACATTTTGCTTTACAATAACAGAGTGGTCTCAAGAAAATTCTAATTGGTTTCATGGTATTGTTCCTATAATGGGAGCTGGATGGGGACCTATAACACCAATAAGTTCACCTAATACTTGTGATGGTGGTCCTGGAATATGGGATTGGTTTACTAATGTAGGAACTCCGAATGGAAATTCTAATGGATTCTTTTTTGATGGTGACTTATTTAATTTTCCAAATGGAAACCCTGCGGATAATTATGGGGACAATTGTCAAGGAAATGTCAATTGGGAATTTTGTTGGGAATCGACAGCTATAGATTGTCCACCAGGACAAGATGGTGATGATTTAAGTGTATTTGTGGAAACTTATGCAGATGGTGAAACTGGAAGTTGGACAAATATTGCCTGTCAAAATGATCCAATATACGCCTTTTCAGCAAGCCTTACTTGTTGCCCACCACCGACAGAAGTACACACAGATGAAATCTGTTTAGGTAATAATGATGGAACTATAACGGTAACTGGTCAAGGAAGTGGTCCTTGGGATTATGTTTGGGAAGACCCAACCTTAAATATAATACAAACATCGAATAATGTTAATGGGTCAGATAGTATGACAGGTTTATCACCTGGGACTTATAATGTCACCGTAACTGACGATGATGGTTGTGTACAAACGATAACAATAACTATATTGGCCGGAGGTCAAGCCAGTACCGTAGGTATTTGGCATAATTAATAATAAATAACAATTAAAAAAAACAAAATGAAAAAACTATTATTATTTCTAGGAATTATATCACTATTTGTGAGTAATTCTTATTCACAAATTACAACTAACCCAGATACTGTATGTGTCGGTGCAGTTGGTGAAAATTATTGGGTAACCAATACAGCAGGTTCAACATATGATTGGACATTGAATGGAGGAGGAGGTTCAATAACTTCTGGACAAGGAACATCAGCCATAACGATTGATTGGGGTAATATCCCAGGATTATATCCAACGGCAGTAACTGTAGTAGAAACAAACGCTGCAGGATGTACTGATACAGTTGAGTTAGATATCTTTATTCTACTACCAACATTTATTCAGATAGGACCTTTTTGTGAAGGTGACCCTTGTGTGACATTAACAGGAACCCCAGCTGGTGGTACTTGGAGTGGAACAGGTGTTGTATTAACAGGTAGTGTCTATGAGTTCTGCCCAACTACATCAGGTGCGGGTACATTTAACTTAACTTATACAGTTGGTGGATGTTCAGTCGTAATGATTGTCGATGTAAATGCGGCACCAATATTAGGACCAATTATACATAACTAATGAGATATTTGTTATCTATATTACTTTTAATACCTCTTTGGTTGTCTGCTCAAAATGTGCAGACAATCGAAGTATGTACCGCAGATCAATCATATTTACAAGACTATTGGGTAGACAATCCAATACCTAGTATATATACATGGGTTGTTCAAGGTGGGTTAATAGTTAATGGTCAAGGAACAGACCAAATAACAGTTAATTGGTTGAATGTACCATACGGGATGTATAATGTGTCTGTATCGGTTATAAGTAATGTGGGGTGTATAGGTAATTCTGTTTCATTAACTGTTGATATTGATGAATGTTCTTTCGATAACGTATTCGTACCAAATTGTTTCACCCCTAATGGTGATGAATCAAATAATGTATGGGGACCAGTTTTTGCAGGTGATTGGGATCATACACGATATAATATGTTAATCTTCAATAGATGGGGAAACCTTATATGGGAAAGTGAAAATTATCTTGCAATGTGGGATGGAACCTATAAAAATAAAATGTGTCAAGATGGTGTATATATTTGGAAAATGGAATGTAAAAAATTAAATACAGTCGCCAAAGAAGTTATGCATGGACACGTTACTTTATTAAAATAATTAAAAAATGAAATATATCTTACTTTTACTATTAACATTAAACATAACATTTGGTTTCACACAACCGAAGATAGATAAAGAAAAAATAAAAACGTCTACTATTTATATAATTGATGAATCGTGGTCACCTAGAGAGGCTCCGCGATGGAAAGCTGATGAAACTAGTTATTTACAAATTGCTGGTGATTATTTTGTATTATCAGAAAGAACTAGAGGTAAAACCCAATACTTTGAGGGTAACATTAACTCTTTAGTTGAAAGGGCTGGTGGTATCCATTTTTGGGTTAAGTCAAGAGGTAGTTTAATAATGTCTTTTGATATTAAACCAAAGGGTGATGATATCAGATTACATATGTACCATTCGCTTGGTAAGTATGATAAATATTATAACGCTCATTTAGCAACACAAAAAGAAATTCAACTTCTTTTAGAATACGGAATTTCTATATCATTTTAATAATTAATTGTTTTTTTAAAATAAAATAATTATATTTGTATATGAACAAAAATAAAGTAGAATACTGGATAAATTTTTGGCGTTATTGGTTTGATTTATTAGAGTGGAATATACTAACCCAACCCATTTTAAAAGAACAGGTTTGTTATGATGAATCCATACCTGATTCAGATAGATATTTTATTGGTGTTGAAATTAAAAAAAAATATAAACTAGGTATTATTTATCACGATCGTGAATTGGATGGTATATCCATTCTTCATGAATTATTACACATTAAATTTCCTAATTTTAGTGAAGACGAAGTTAATAAAAGGTGTGATGAAATAGTGGAAGGTAGTAGGAACGGTCTCTGCCCTAGTTTATGTAAACATTTATATATTTAAATAAAATTTTTAATATTTATTAATATGAAGATTAAAATAACCGAATCTCAGTACAACAGAGTAATTTTAAAAGAAAGTGGTAACACCATTGAGTTTAGTGAAATATATAACACTTTGTGGGATAAAATGTTAAACACTGTTTGTAGAAAATATACTATAGATTCTGATAAGGCTCAAGATTATTGTCAAAATGGTTTTATTAAAGTATATAACAATATTTCAAAATATGATGGTAAGGGTTCTTTAGAAGGTTGGGTTAGGCGCGTAATAAATAATAATATATTAGATGAACTTAGAAAGGGTAAAATCGAAATAGATGATAGAGGAGACGATGGTTTTGATTTATCAAGACTTAAATCTTCTGAAGACACGTATGAAGAATCAAAACATTCTATTAGTGAAATAGTTGGGTTATTAACTTATTTACCACCTTCTTATAAAAGAGCCTTTGAAATGTATTACTTGGATGGTTTACAGCATAATGAGATAGGGGAGATTTTAGGTATTAGTGATAGTACATCCAAAACCAACTTAATGAAAGCTAAAAGGTTATTAAAAAAATATTTAGAAACTGGTGTACCAGATAGAATAAAAAATAAATGAAAAATAAAGTATTAATTATATTAATTTCTATAGTAACATTTATATCGTGTTCAACAACTAAAAGAACTAAACCTTGTACACAATGTCCATCGTATACGGAAACTATACCAGTTTCAGATACGATTACATTTAAATCATAAACATATAAAATGGTAATAATATTAGTCATAATAATTTCACTAATTATTGGATTTATAATTGGGAGGCGCACCAGATATAAAATTAAGAATTATGGTGTAACAAGAAAGATGTTTTTAACATTAGAAAAACAAGAAATAGATAGGAAAATACAAATTGCTTGTGATCTTGAAGATTATGAAGAGGCTTTATATTATAAACGTAAAATGGAAAAGGTTGAACGTAAATTAGAAAGAGTAAAACGTAAAGAAGAAAGAAACGAAATTTAAATGATTTTTATTAGTAATTTTATATTTATTAATATGAAACTATTGATTAGGGAGATATTAAAAGAAGAAGTAAGTAAATCACAGGATAAATTCCATAAGGATATAATAAATCTATTAAATCGAGAAGGGTTTACAGGATCATCAGATTACAGCGAAATAATTGGTTTTATTAATCACCATCTTGGTATCAAAGGGATGGAAGCTTTCGAATTGTTTCAAGTTTTTAAAAATAATAGACTAAAGCCCAATGAAGACGAATTAGTGAGGGTAGATATAAACAGAAAAAAACTTAGAACACCCAACACAAGAGGTAGAAAATTAGTAATGAATAAAGTACCATTTCAAGGAAGTAATACTAATGGTGAATATACGAAGGGTAGTTATGTGGTATTTTCATATGATTGGTACCCAATATATGTATTTAAAGATGGTCAATGGTTTGAGAATGAGGAGGGATATTCAATGTCAACCAAAAAACAAATGAGTCAACTTAGACCTTATAATCAAGGATTGATAATATCTACATCCAAAGATAAATTGTGGGACATAATCAATAAGAGATGAAACAATTGATCAGAAATATATTAAAAGAAGAAAAGGAATCTTTTT
>Ga0164313_10003963_pt1 | contig 13213 bp, 14 predicted proteins | sample GuaBasSedimGuay4_FD_113735 | JGI IMG/M metagenome (GOLD analysis project Ga0164313, IMG submission 113735) | Subseafloor sediment microbial communities from Guaymas Basin, Gulf of California, Mexico - Guay4, Core 4569-4, 0-3 cm | ecosystem: Environmental > Aquatic > Marine > Hydrothermal vents... | reverse complement strand
CGATTTTACCTGTTATCTGAATAAGAGACATAAGTTCTACGGGCAGTTTCTTGTCGACGATTTCCAGGTAGATGACAAAACCAGAGGCGATAACGAACCTGACGAAATCGGTCTGTTGCTGGGTATTCATTCAATCAATCTGTTTAACCTGTTTGATGCAAAAGTTGAATACCTTAGAATCGCTAACCGAACCTATAATCAGATTTATGACAGGAATAGATACGAAAATCGGGGCGAGCTGATTGGACACCCGTTTGGTCCCGATGGCGACCGGTATTCCTTATCTTTCTGCAAATGGTTCGGCAATAATAAAAAAGCCCTGCTGAATTTAATCTATCAGCGAAAAGGTGAAGGGCGGTATGATGATATCTGGACCGCCCCATGGGAAGATGTCGATAATTATTCCGAGCCGTTTCTAACCGGAATTGTCGAAAAATCATTTATAACGTCAATCGCTTTTACCGGATATATAAAGCCGCATCTTTTTATCGATGCCGCATCAGGTATAAATTTTATCGATGATTATCGCCATCTGGATGGTATCAATAAATCTATTCCATTTTTTTCAATCAGATTATCTTTGCTGCTATCGACACGCTTTAATGTCCGGAATTAGCATTATTTGGGAACCATACAGGGTGTAATCTGTTTCAGTTTAATAAGTGGAGAATATGATATACGGCTGGAAATATATTATGGGGATTTGGAAAATATGATGGAAGCCAGGCTAAAATGGACCGATGGAATCAGATTTGAAGGAACCTCGGTTTTCGGACACCGGATTGTTACCGACGGTGCTAAAGAGGTCGGTGGGGCCGAGAGTGGCTACAAACCTACGGAATTGGTCTTATTTAGTGTGGCTGGCTGTACCGGTGTCGATGTTGTCAAAATTCTTGAAAAGATGCGGCAGGATGTGACCGGGTTGGAAATCGAGGTAAAGGCGTTTCACCCCGATGAATACCCCAAGCCGTTTAACAGGATAGAAATATATTATACCTTTACCGGAAAAAACCTGGACAAAAAGAAAATAGAAAAGGCCATCTCTCTTTCCGAAGAAAAATATTGTATGGTCAGTCAATCATTAAAAGGTATGGCGAAAATTGTTACCAATTATAAAATAGTGGAGGAATGAAAGTGAGTGAGCCTGGATATACGGTTGAGTCGGACAGGTCGATCGATGATGTTTCGGCTTTTCTGGAAAAGATTGCGCCGGAACATAATTTTCGGATTCTGGCGGTTCATGATGTAAAAGAGACTTTGGCCGAAAAAGGGTTTGAAATAAACCCGCTTAAAATTTACGAAGTCTGTAATGCCGGTTTTGCTTACAAGGCGCTGAGCAAGGATATCAACGTGGCGATGTTTATGCCGTGCCGGATAATTCTGCGGCAGGAAAAGGGTAAAACTGTGATTACCCTGGCGCGGCCGTCGATGATCTCACAAATGCTGCCTGACTCAGGCCTGGATGATCTGGCCGGCGAGGTTGAGATACAGTTGAAGGAATTGATTGATAAGATTTAGCAAAAAGCGACTTGTCAGATTGACTTTGGGTCTTATATTAGGTGGGTTGGCCGGATTGGTTCTGAGTTTTATTTACGGACAGCTCGGTTCCACCTGACCGCTGATTTGTGACACCAAAACGGCAACGATTTTTGGTGCGGCGGTCAGTTCGGCCCTGGTATTATTTGATTGAGGTGTTTGGTTATGCCGATGTTTGAATATATCTGTTTGGAGTGCGGCAATAAATTTGAAGAACTGGTCATGCGGAACGATATGGCTGTTAACTGCCCGCAATGCAAATCTGCCAACGTTCAAAAGCAGGTGTCGGCTTTTTCGTCATCATCGGTCCCCGGCGGCGGATCGTGCAATGCATCAAGTTGCGGCAAGAGCAGCTTTGGCTGAGCGACCTGTTAAGGCGCGAACCGGTCGGTTCGAATAGGTTGGTTTATGAAAATAAAAAAAACCGGTCAATTCTTTTTGACAATCTCCTTTTTGGCTTTCTTAATTCTGGCCTGCGGCAAGGATTATAAAACGCCGGCCGATATCGATGATAAAGTAGCCTGGCTTGATGCCGAATCGGCGATGCCGATCTTTCCGTTCGGCACCAATCCGATCTATATGATGTTTCATTCGGCCGACTGTCCGGTCACCAATGAGATGCTGGATGAGATATTTTCCCGTCCGGAGATTATCAGGTATCTGAATGATAACTTCACCTGCATTTCGGTAATGCCGGATAGTATCGACTCGGTCAGATTTGTCGGCGAGATGGCGACCGGCAAAAAACTTCTGGAGGTTTTCAAAGTCGAGGGGTACCCGTCGCATTATTTCTTTAACGCCCAGGGATATCTAAAAACGGCTCACACCGGATTTATAGAGCTCAGGGTGTTCAAGCAGTTATTAAAATATGTCGCCGAGGGATATATGGAAAAGTATGACCTTCCGACTTTCCTGCAGATGCCGGAAGCTCAGCTCGATACTATCTGGGGCGAGTTTTAGTCAGCTTATTTTTTCAAGAATTTAATATTGTCATACCGGTAATTGAATACGACGTTCCCGTTTCTTAATAGTATCAATTACTTGAAAGCGGCAATCTAAAAAGATCCTTAATGGGTGTCGTAAGATTTGGGTAGGTCGAAAGTCCTGCACTTTCGACATTGTGCGAAGCACAAATTAATTAAGATTGTCGAAACCGCAGGGGCGACCTACGACTCCTATAACTTCAACGCTCGAATTCGAAATCAACTCAGGAATATTCTCGTGCGCGGCAAACGTCCCCGTCTGCCGTCTAAGGTATATTGAATTACACGGCCGACCGGGAGGTCTGCCGAGCACAATCTGCCGGCTTTTTACCGGTGTCCATAAACTTAGATGTTTTTTGTTGAATTGACACGATTTTATTGAATATACTAAGATACCTGATAGTAAATATATGGAACAAAATAGAAAGGAGTAAAATATGCCGACTATATTCTGGCTCTGGCTGGCGGCAATGGTTATATTTTTGATAGTTGAAATTGCAACTCCCGGATTGGTATTTGCCTGCTTTGCAGTCGGTGCTCTCGGCGGTGCAATCAGCTCGATTATGACCGACAGCTATATGATACAGTTGGCCGTCTTTGCTTTTCTGGCCATAATTCTTATTCCGCTGACACGTCCGCTGGCCAAAAAGATTACTAAGCCATCACCGCAAAAAACCAATGTCGATGCAATGGTTGGCAAGATCGGGATAGTTGTCAAGGCCATCGATCCGTCGGCCGAGGTCGGTCAGGTTCGAGTCGAGGGGCAGGTCTGGCAGGCGATTGCCTCGGAACCGATTGACGAAGGTGCAAAAATAATTGTCGACAAGGTGCAGGGTGCGCGGTTGTACGTTTCAATAAACTCAAATGAGTAAATTACAATCAATTTATCCATAGAAAGGATAGACCACGATGGAAGTATATATGTTTATTGGGGTGGTGATTGTGCTCGCCTTTATTCTTGGCGGGATGTCAATCAGGATTATCCGCCCTTACGAAAAAGGTCTGGTGGAACGGCTCGGGAAATACCAGCGAACGCTCGATTCCGGTCTCAATCTGATTGTTCCGTTTATCGATACGCTCCAGAAGGTTGATATGCGCGAAATTGTCCTGGATGTTCCGCCCCAACTGGTTATTACCAAAGATAATGTCGGTGTCGAGGTCGATGCTGTCGTTTATTGCCAAGTAACCGATCCGGTTCGGGTTCGTTATGAAATCGCCAATTATATCGTGGCTTCATCGAAGCTGGCGCAGACCAACCTGCGTAATGTTCTGGGTGAGATGGAACTCGATCAGTCGCTGGCATCGCGTGATACAATCAATGCCCAACTGCGCGATGTTCTCGATACCGCCACCGATAAATGGGGTGTCAAGGTCAACCGCGTGGAAATCCAGCGCATCGACCCGCCGGTTGATATTACCGAAGCGATGAGCCGCCAGATGAAGGCAGAACGGCTGAAAAGAGCGGTTATTCTCGAGGCCGAAGGTGACAAGCAGTCAGCCATTACCAAGGCTGAAGGGACCAAACTATCGGCAATTCTAAAAGCCGAGGGTGAAGCGGAGGCGGTCAGGAAGAGAGCCGATGCCGAAAGGTATCGTCAGATAGCGGTGGCCGAAGGTGAGGCCAAGGCGATCGGCAATGTCTTTAACGCTATTCATGAGGGCAGGCCGGATGAGAAACTGATAACGCTGAAATATCTCGAAATGCTGCCGAAACTGGCCGAAGGCGACGCCAACAAGCTGTTCCTGCCGTATGAAGCCAGCGGAATTATCAGCTCTCTGGCGGCGATGATTGAAGGGATAAAGTCTGGCAAGGACAGCAAAATGCCATCACGGCCGGCTGTTTCCGAGAAATAATTGGTTACAGTGCCAGTTCTTGCGGAGGTCAATTTGACCTCCGCTTTTTTATCGTTGACTCGGAGGTTTAATCTGTTGATATTATCACTGGCTAAATATTGACTGAAAGTTGAGTATTGATGGCTGATGAAAATATAAGAAAAGCGGCTGTGGCCGGTGCCTTTTATCCTGATAATCCGGCTGTGTTGTCAAAGATGCTGGCCGAGTTTTTCAGCTCCGCCGAAAAAAGATCTTTTGTCGGACGGCCGATAGCCCTGATTGCACCGCATGCCGGATATGCATATTCAGGTAAAACCGCCGCAGACGGATACAAACAGCTGCTGGGCGAAAAATACGACACGGTTGTCGTCATTGCTCCGTCACACACGGTCTTTTTCCAGGGTGCTTCGGTTTTTAACGGCGATGCCTACACAACCCCACTGGGCGAGATCCCGATCGACAAGGAGCTTGCCGGTAAAATAGGTTCGATAAACCCGATTGTCTATATGTCAAACAAGGGCCATTCCGGCGGCGCCGTTCGGGGAGAACATTCGCTGGAAGTGCAGCTTCCGTTCTTGCAACATGTGCTGGGGAGCTTCAAACTGGTGGCGATTGTAATGGGCGAGCAGGAGGAATCAACCTGCCGCGCCCTGGGCGAGGTTCTGGTAACAGCCTTAACCGGAAAAAACTGCCTGATTGCCGCCTCGACCGACCTGTCGCATTTTTATACTCAAAAAGAAGCCAACCGGTTAGATAAAAATATCCAGACCGCTATCGAAGAGTATAACCCTGACAAACTGCTTAATATCCTTGCATCCGGCAAGGGCGAAGCCTGCGGGGGCGGTCCGGTTGTGGTAACGATGTTTGCCTCGAAAAGACTCGGCGGCGAAAAGGTGATTGTTACCGGCTATTCGACATCGGGCGAAACCACCGGCGATTTTTCCGAGGTGGTCGGCTATCTGTCCGCCATTATTATCTCGAGTAAAAAAGCTCCGGTTTCAGACCCGGCTATCGGTGCCCGTAAGGCCAGAGCCCAGCAAGAATTATCCGATAAGGACAAGGCCTATCTGCTTGACCAGGTAATTAAAACAATTGAGGCCAAAATTGACGGTACAAAACTTCCGGATGATATACCGACATCTAAAATTCTACTTGAAAAACGGGGCGCTTTTGTTACCCTTAAAATTAACGGCCAGCTTCGCGGTTGTATCGGCCTTATTCGAGCCGCTAAACCGCTTTACGAAGCGGTTCGGGAGATGGCCCTGGCGGCGGCTTTTGACGATCCCCGCTTTCCGCCGCTGACCAAAGCCGAATTTGCCAGTATCGAAGTTGAGATATCGGTTCTGACGCCGCTGGCAAGAGTGCATGATATCGATGAAATTGAAGTCGGCCGTGATGGTCTGATGATTCGGCTTGATTTTCATTCGGGATTGCTGTTGCCGCAGGTGGCTACCGAACAGGGCTGGGACAGAAAGACATTCCTGGAACAGACCTGCCTTAAAGCGGGACTTCCCAAAAACAGTTATAAAGAGAAAAATGCCGAAATCTATCGTTTCTCTGCCGATGTGTTTTAATTGATAGATTTCAAATTTTTCATTGACATCAAATTATCTTGATATATACCATCCCATCATATAAATTTGTCCGATGGCGAAAAATCAAAAAGAATCTGTTCTGATAACAGGGGCCAACGGCTTTGTCGGCAGTCGGCTCTGCCGAAAACTGCTGGGTGACGGCTACCATGTTATTGCCGGAATTCGTGAAGGATGCAATCGGGAACTTATCGCCGGGCTTGACATGGAGTTTCGCTTTGGCGATGTTACCTGCCCGGAAACTCTTCCGGCAATGATCAAAGATGTAAATTATGTTATTCATAATGCCGGGGTTGTTAAGGCGAAGAACCGGGACCTGTTTTTCAAGGTAAATCACTTTGGAGCCCAAAATATCGCCCAGGCCTGCCTTCAAAACAAAAAACTGAAAAAATTTATTTTTATATCATCGCTGGCCGCGGCCGGTCCGTCCGAAAAAGGCAAGCCCCGCACCGAAGAAGACAGACCGCACCCCCTGACCGCTTACGGCCGCTCCAAACTGGCCGGCGAGGAGGCGATTCTGGCCTTCAAAGAGAAAATCAATCTGGCTATTATCCGCCCCCCCGGTATCTACGGTCCCGGCGATAAAGAGATGTTCGCCTTTTTCCAGATTATAAACTTTCGCATCAAACCGTATCTGGGCAGTCTTAAAAGAAAGTTGCAGCTGGTGCATGTTGATGATCTCTGTCTCGGTATATCCAAAGTGATACAAACCGATACGGAACCGGGATCGATATATTTTATCGCCGAGTCGAAAAGTTATGGTTATAAGGAACTGATTGGACATTTACAGCGGGCAGTCGGGAAAAATGGGATTCCGCTTTATATTCCCGGCGCCCTGGTAAAGGTTATCGCGCGAGTTTCCGAAGCGGTGATGAAAGCTCTGGGTCAACCGCCGATGTTCACCGTCGAAAAAGCCAGGGAGATACTTGGCAACTGGGAGATATCAACAGATAAGGCCAAGAGGGAGCTTGGTTTTGAATCGGAAACAGCTTTTCCGGAAGGGGCGGCTCGGACGGCCGAATGGTATTTTAAGGAGGGATGGTTATGATTGTCAGCTTTAAACTTCTGGGTTACTGCTTCGCAATCGGCGCTGTCTACCTGATTATTATGAATTTTATCTGGAACAGACTCGAAAAGTATATTCCGGTCATGCAGGGTTTCCCCAAAGATCTGGTTGAACAGAAGAATCCGGCCTGGTTTGTTTCTAATTTTATTATTGAGTTCATCTTTTTTGTACTGCTGCCGGCTATTATCTACGGGTGGTTTTACACGGTCCTGCCGTTTTCCGGTTTACGCGGGGGGTTATCGGTCGGCCTGTACCTGTTTTTGTTCGGTATTGTTCCGGTCGCGACAATAATAATGTTTCGTATCAAAATTCCGGCACTCTATTTTCTTTATCTGCTGGTTGGTCTCTTTTTCAAGGTGATGGGAGCGATGATTATTATCGGCTATCTCTATTCATTATAACAGGTGGATAATCGGAATGAACTCGGCAATATCCCAAAATTTCATAGCGGCCAGAAAACTGTTCCCGCTCACCGCCAAAAAGGCGGGAACGGTTTATCTTAATTCGGCTTCGACCGGACCGCTTTGCAAACCGGTTAAACAGGCACTCGACAGATATTTTCATCTCTGTCAATATCTGAATAAGGACGACGACAGCCTTGCCTTCGACGATCTGGAAAAAATCCGCCGCCTTGGCGCCAGAATAATCGGCGCCCGAATCGATGAGGTCGGTTTCGGCTGGAATACCGGCTACGGTCTTAATCTCGCGGCGCAGGGACTTCCTTTGAAAAAAGGTGATGAAATTCTTTTATCCGATATTGAGTTTCCGTCCAATGTTTATCCCTGGCTGGCCTTGAAAGAAAAAGGTCTGAAGATAAAATTTATCAAATCGGTCAATCGATTTTTTGATATAGACAATTTCGAAAAAGCAATAACCAAGAAGAGCCGGGTTCTGTCGCTTTCGATGGTGCAGTTTTTTAACGGCTTCAAAAATGATCTGAAGGCTATCGGTGAGATCTGCCGCAAAAACCGGCTTTATTTTGTGGTCGATGGTATCCAGGGATGCGGTGTCGAGCTGATCGATGTCAAAAAATGCAATATCGATATATTTTCATCCGGCGCCCAGAAATGGCTTCTGGGTCAGCTGGGAAGCGGAATATTTTATATCCGGAAAGAGTTGCAGGATAAATTGCGACGACCGCTGTCAAGCTGGCTGGCGGTTGACTGGAAACTCGATTTTACCAACCTGTTTTATTATGACCGGCCATATTTTGACTCGGCGCGGAGATTTGAATTCGGCACCTATCCGTATGCCCAGGTGCATGCGCTGGCGGCATCGCTTGATTTGATAACTTCCCTTGGGGTCGGAAATATCCGGAGACATAATTATAAACTTCTTGATATTCTGATTTCATTTCTAAAATCAAATAGGACTTTCGAAATAAAATCGAGCCTGAAAAGAATTCATCGTTCATCGATTCTTGCTTTTTCATGCAATAATGCAAAATTGTTATATGAACAACTTCGGCGGAACGGAATTTATTGTTCGTTTCGCGAAGGTTCCATCAGGGTCGCCGTTCACCTTTTTAATGATCAGTCTGATATAAGATATCTGATAGAAAGCCTTGAAAAATTCTCCGATTAATTTTTGGATGCCGGGCTGATTTTAAGCTTGTTTTTATAATCCAAAAAATCTTTATTTTATCTGGAGAAACTGAATAAAAAGGATAATTCTGGGGAAAGGGTAAAAAATGCTGAAAAGAAGTTTGTTAACAGCCTTTGCTATCGCTTTTATCTGCCCGTTACTGATTATGGCTCAGGAAGAAGCGACCGGGGCAATAACAGTCGAAACGGAGTTATGCACCGGTGTTGACGAGCGGATGCCGGTCGGGATGGCCGATCAATTTCCATCCGATGTTGGTAAGGTCTGTCTTTGGAGTAAGGTGCTTGGTTGCACCGATGAAACCTTTATCAAGCATGTCTGGTATTATCGCGGTGATGAAATGGCGACGGTCGAATTGCCGGTTCGGAGTTCATCATGGAGAACCTACAGCTACAAGACTATCCCCCCGGAATGGTCGGGAGATTGGGTGGTCAAAGTAGTTGATGCTGAAGGTAATGTTCTCAAGGCGATACCATTCAAGGTCGGCGACGGTTCGGCCAAAACGGTAATTAAAGAAAAGATTCCGGCAGAAATCGAAAAAGCTCCAGCAGAAACCAAACCAACTCCGGCTGTTGAAGATCTGGCTCCGGCCGTGGAAAAAGCCCCGGCTGAAGCCGAAAAGATTGAAGATACAACCACAACTGGCCAATAAGTATTTTTGAAATAGGTTGAAAAACCGGAGTTTCATAACTCCGGTTTTTTTATATCCTGAAATAAATTATTGAGATAATAGGCTGTATATAACAAATCGGATTTTACAGTTTCCCCCTCATTAAATATAAAATGCGATTCGCAAATTTTAAGAGAATCCAGGTAAAGCTAATTAACAGAGCAGGCTACACAGGATAGGACAACCTGTTTTTCGCCGCCAACATAGCAATTGTCTTGCTCGTAACCGCTTGACCTGAGATACCCCCTGTCCTGACAGACAGAATCAGCCGCTTCCTGTGTCGCCGGTACCCGATAACTGCAGTAGTCTGGTAATTCAATCCAGGTCGCTTCCGGATCAGGCGAACCCCACCAAATTTCCTCTGAGTTTACCGGATTATTACCCGGTCTTGAGCAACCCAGGATAAGTGCCAGAGCCAACACTCCTATAATAATGACCTTTTTCATATTAACCCTCCATCCTCCCGGTCATAACTTTGGTCGAATCATTATTCTATACGTATAGTTGCCATTTTAGGTTTCATTCGTTGCAGTTTTTTATAAGTGTCAAAAAGATATACCGACTATCGACGAGTATATTCAATCTGTCGCAGAAAAATATTTATTTTTTTGAAAGTACGCCGGGATTGTTTTTAAAATAGAAATAAATCTGTTCGGCCAGGACGCGATGTCCCTCGGCATTAAAATGAATCGGGTCGATTCCCGCGTCATCGAACAGGTTAATATATTTATCGAATTCGGCTGAAACGTCAATCAGGGCTGTTTCAGTGTCGGAAGCCAGCAACCGGGCCTGATTATTATACAATTCATGATAGATATGCATTTTTGATCTGCTTCCCGGGGGATAATAATTTTCCAGCGACGGTATCGGCGATGTTAAAATAATCGCCTGACTTCCTTCTTTCCCGGCCGTTTGGATTATATTATTTAGATTTTTATAAAAATCTTCAAAGTCGACCCGATTAACCTGATGTTTCTTATTCAGCGTTTCATCAAGCGGTTTCTCGGTGGCCGATAAAATAATTTTGCGCATTAGACGATATATTTTCAAACGGGAGACAAAATCCCGAAGATCAAGGATAAATTGCGGCGGGAAATCCTGCTCTTTGTCCGGAATATTATCGGCCGCCGCCCACTGGTCGTTCCAGCCAAACATCATCAGGATAATATCAGGCTCGAGTCGGGAAATATCGAGGGAGAAAAATTTCTGTCCCTGAAAAGAGCTGTAACCCGGAATCCCGGCGTTTATAACTTCGACTTCGGGCAGGGCCGTATCGGCGTTAATCAGCTTTTCAAGAATTTTTAGATATGTCTTATCATCGGCTGTTCGCCACCCGAAAGTGCAGGAATTGCCCAGGCCGATTATTCTAATCTTCTCGGATGAAGGCGGGATTTCCTCGCCCCGCAGACCGAAGGAGTTTATCCGGAACCGGTTATTTTCAAAAAACCTTGATTTTATCACCAGCGACGGCCGGAATCGCCAGAACAGGTTTTCATCCCGCCGGAAAACCTCCGGATAGTCCAGGGCCCGATTCAGGACAAAAAAGCGGTTTTCAAAAAAGGTGTCGATCGGAACAATCGCAAAAACAATCTCTATCAGAATGACAAAAATCGGAACTGATAAAACCAAAAGAAGCGCCCTGAAACCTCTTCTGACCGGCATACCGCCGGAAATATCTGCTGTCTCAGACATAACCGCTCAAAAAAGAGTATAAATGAAAGGGGCCAGCGCCGATGATTCGGTCAGAACGATCAGAAGCGAAAGCAGAATCAGGAAGAGCAGGATAGGTGTGAGCCACCACCGTTTCGAAGTCCTCAGAAAAATCAGGAACTCTCCCACCAGTTTCAGCCGGCTTTTTAATTGATTCAACATAGCATCTAAATATAACCGGCCCGGCTGATTTTTCAACTGTTATTCCACAAATCGATTTCTTTCTGATATATTATAATAACCAATCACTTGAAATTATGGAGATATTTTATTAGTCTGTGCCCCATAAAAAACTGTAACTATTAAGGAGTTTTATTATGAAATTCTTCGCCCGTTTCTTTCTAACCTTTATTGCCGTAATTTGGTTTTCATCGCCCGCCTTTACACTGCCATCGGTTGATGGAAAAGTGTTCGGGCTTTATCCGATAACCAACGAGGTTTCGTTTTTGAAGAATGTCGATGATGCCGGTCTTGACCGGGGTTTGACAATGCAGATAATCGCTATCAACAGTTTCAAACTATGGACCGAGTTCACCTTTGAGTTTACGGCCGATTTCAACTGGGATATGGCCTATGAACTTGATGGATCAATAATGAGCAATGACCATTATATTGAGCTGTCGCTTGTCAAACCGGTCATAAAAAATCTTTCGCTGAACTATCAGCGGATTTACTCGACCTTTGAGCCGGAACCGATTAATCAATTCGGTTTTCGCTTGTCATTTTAGCCGTCATTTAACAGGTCAAAAAAAGAAAAAAAAGGATATTTTCGCTTGACAAGCAATTCACGAATACTATATTGAAATTGACCTTAGACATAAATCCCTCCCACCTCTTGGTCCCATCGGGGCCGAGGGGTCTTTTTTGTACCTGCTTTGAGGCCTTTTGGAATTTTAGGCTATGGAGAAATTTAATTAATTATTCAGCGGAAACGGCCGTTTTATGGTATATATTATATGAAGATGACTATTAAAAAAATTTCTGTATTCGCTTTATTACTGATACTGCCGGTCTCATTGGCGGCAATCGCCCAACGGCTGGATTTAAGCAGAATCCCGGGGAATATCCCTGTTCGCCCGCAGAATTATACTCCCGTTAATCCGTCGGCGGTATCGGTCGCCCGTTTGCATTACGGCGGGGGCGGTGACTGGTACTGGGGTAGTTCGGCAATACCTAATTTCTTGGAATTTGTCCGTGACAACAGTAATTTCCCGGTTGACACGCTGGAAAAAACGGTGCAGATAAACGATGACAATCTTTTTCGGTATCCGTTCCTGTTCGCCACCGGGCACGGCGTCATTAAATTTACCACCGATGAACAGGAGCGACTGCGCCGTTATCTGAGCCACGGCGGATTTCTTTTTATTAACGATTCCTACGGAATGGATAAAAATCTGCGAAAAGAAATCTCTTTTCTGTTTCCCGAACGGGAACTGGTGGAACTTCCGTTTGATCATGATATTTATCATTGTTATTATGACTTTCCCAACGGCCCGCCGAAAATTCATGAACATGACAACAAACCGCCGCGGGGGTATGCGATAATAATCGACGGCCGGGTGGTGCTGTATTATCTGTATGAGTCTGATATCGGCGACGGTTGGGAAGATCAGGCAGTCCACAATGACCCGCCGGTGAAACGGCAGGCCGCTCTCAAGATGGGAATGAACATCCTTGTTTACGCCCTGACCAACTGAGAATAAAAGATTTCATATATGGAAAAAAATGAAAAAATACTGAATCTTAAACGGCGCCTTGGAACCGTTTTATACCGGGAGCGGCTGATACTGTTTATAGCCGGGTCGATGGCGATTACAGCCGTCTTGATTCTGACGGCAATTCTGTTATCCCTGGCCGCCGCGATAGTTATTCTTCCGGTCTGGACAAAGATCGGCCTTCTGGTCCTGTCGGTATTTTCCTCGATATATTTTTTCTGGCGATTTTGCTTCTCACGGCTGTTTTCAAACTCGGATGAGGTTATGGCGCTAAGGCTCGAAAAGAAATATCCCCAATTAAAGGGCCGCCTTATCGCCGCCCTGCAGTTTGCGGCGGAAAACAGGCGGAATATCGATGAATATTCGGCTCCTCTGGTTGAAGCAACTTTAATACAGGCTGAGCGGGAATCGGTCGATCTCGATTTCGGCGCGGCGGTATCGACCAATCCGATCTTGAAAAATCTAAGAACAATGGCGATATCCGGTCTCTTTGGGTTTTTCCTGCT
>Ga0164313_10003962_pt1 | contig 13214 bp, 12 predicted proteins | sample GuaBasSedimGuay4_FD_113735 | JGI IMG/M metagenome (GOLD analysis project Ga0164313, IMG submission 113735) | Subseafloor sediment microbial communities from Guaymas Basin, Gulf of California, Mexico - Guay4, Core 4569-4, 0-3 cm | ecosystem: Environmental > Aquatic > Marine > Hydrothermal vents... | reverse complement strand
GGCTCCATAGTTCAAGGGATAGAATAGCGGTTTCCTAAACCGTAGATACAGGTTCGAGTCCTGTTGGAGCTACAAGTGCAAACCTCGTTGCCGAAGGCATCGGGGTTTTTTATTACAGGCTGGTGTGCTTGCACGAACAGCCAGAAATGAAAAATTCCGGTTATCTGCGTAGCGGAAATGAGGTTTGTAATTGGGCTGCGGAATACCCAGGTCCGTGAGCCTGCAAAGGCAGGCGAACATTCCTGTTTGAGCTACAATAATTACATTAAACCCTCTGACTTACAGGAGGTTTTGTTTTTAGCGGTGTCAATATTGGTGTCAAATACAAATGTTCTATTTCATTCAAATAGCATCTCTTTAATCACTGTTTCACCATTGTTGAGATAGAGCTTGATGAAATACATACCAGTATCAAATCCACGATCAATTCTGATATGACTGGTGTGGTATGCCTTTTCAAATACCTTAATTCCATTTATTGAAAAAATTTCAATGTAACTTATAATTCTCTCACTCTCCACTATAAAACTGTTTGATGTAGGATTCGGAAATAGCCTAATATTATAAGTGGGTTCAATATCCTTTTTATTCAATAGTAAATCACATTCTGAACAATTATTGTTTTCTATTTCTGTGTAGCAGACTAATTCAGATGTTTCCTCGAATGGGAAAATAACCAGTGGTTCAACAAATCCAAATGAAAATCCAATTCCTTCTGTAAATGCAATATCTCCCCATCCTCCATAATCCCTTGTGATCACAAAGCGTTTATGAAATTCTCCACAAACCTGAATAGAGTCAATCTCAGTTACAACCAGATTAAAATCCTCACCGATGCCTTTCTTAATCGTATCTCCAATATCAAGATTAAAGTTGTACAGAACTTCTGGTTCTAATTGACCTGCTTTTATCAATTCTACCTGTCGGTTCAACGTATCATTTACAATTGCGCCGTAGTAATTGAACGATGTATCTAATACATACCACCATCTTAAATGATATTGAAATAATTTATGATATGCTTTGTTATTGATCAAGGTATCTCCGTCGCTATAATATTGATAATAATTGTCTGGCCCTTCATATTCAAAATAGTTAGTAATCCAGATTCCATTCTCAAAATCGAATGGGGTATAGTCCTGACTGAATATAGGTTCATTCATTACCAGGAGAAATAATAATAAACCTAGTGGATGGACTATTCGTGAATTACGAGTCATTATTTATTGTTGAGGGTTTTGAATCTGACTATCAAACAATATAAAGTATTTCATGTAATCATACGCTGGTTTTGAGAACATAGTTGCATCTTTTCCGTTCTGAAAATTTTTGATTCTTTTTAGATCTACCTTGAAATTGTATTTAGCTCTTCTGGAAATTCGGGTCAGTTTTACCAACTCATCCAAACTATGGTGCTTAATCATCAATAGAATTCTTCTGATCCTCTCCCCATTCTATCGAGGTCAAGCAAATTCAGATTGGGGATTAGCTCCTAAACTATACAAAAAGGGCTAATAAAAAAGGAAAGCGTCCTAATAGCTGAGTTCTTAAGAGTATCACTGCAGCACTTTGAAAAAATGAGTTATTTCGACTCATTAGTTAAAATGCAACAATATGGATTACCAACTCGATTACTAGATGCTTCTTTGGAACAATTTTTGTGATAAAAAGAACTTGTAATCAATCTATTAATAGGGTATTATCTTCTTCGAGATCCGGACATGAAACACCTCATTTGTAATTTTACCCTCTTCGTAGTCTTAATAAACATCTTTATATGTATGCCCTCTTGCTATGATCTCGAACCACCTGGTCCCCCACGACCAGTTGCATGCGAAATGCCAGAAGGATATGATTATACAGATTACTACGAAAGTTGGAGGCAGCCGATTTGTACTGCTTCCCTGTGTTCAACATACACATCTATATGGAAAGAACTTCTTATTGAACGTACGACATTAACTGAACCGTATTTCAATGAGCACTTCGAGATAGTTGAATCCCTGATTTATTCATCAGATGAGGGTGACTTTTTTGCAATTGGATATAGAATGCAGAACGACTGGGCCATCGCCTATAATGGAGACCAATTCATAATTAGAATCCATGAGGGTACCAACAGTTTTCCTATGATTGGATTGCCGGTGGATACTTATTTATCCAAGGAAGAAATTGGTGCTGCTTTGGATCGTAAAGGATTTGAATCCCAGATAAATAAGATTCCAAAAACTGGGCCACTTAAATTCTCTTCACCTGAAGAAGCGCTAAATGCTTTAATTACTGAAGCGAATGTTGATACGCTTTGTTTTTACCGGGTTGTATTTAGTATTCACACGGGGACTTTAACTTTAAAATCATTTGCCCAATATATAGATAATGAAGATGAATGTATTGAAGCTACTATTGACTTAATAACTGGTCAAACTTTCATAAAAAAGGCTCATCCCTGCTCTAATGGTTATGATAGATAGCCTATTAATTGAATAATAAACTAGAGTGGAGTTCATCCCTTGTTGATGATTTCTCCAGGAAATGGTACATGGATAATGAAGGGGGGCCGGGTCTGTATGATTATAGCCTGGGGAAAGCCAATGGCTATTCAGTTCGGTGTGTGAAAAATCAGTAGCTACGATCCTAAGTCTTGTAATATGAAATCGTCTGTTCAAATCAGAAAAGCCAGGTCAAGTGATTTTGATTCCATCTGGGTCATCATCAAAGAGGTCATCGCCCTTGGTGATACCTATGTATTTGCTCCCGATTCGGATCGGACAAGCATGCTGGATTACTGGTGTGGTAGCGATAAACACACCTATGTGGCGGTAATTGAGAATGAAGTGGTTGGGACCTTTATCATTAAGGACAACTTCCCCGGACTTGGTTCCCATGTGGCAAATGCATCCTATATGACCCTGCCTGGAGCCTTCGGAAAAGGAATCGGGCGAAGCATGGCTGAGTTTTCACTGACCGAAGTAAAACGACTGGGATATTTAGCCATGCAATTTAATATCGTGGTGAAAAGCAATGAAAGAGCGATCCGCCTGTGGCAAAAACTGGGTTTTGAAATTAAAGGTGAGATTCCGGAAGCATTTAATCATCTGGAAAAAGGGTATACCGATGTTTACATCATGTGGAGAAAATTAAAAAGATGACTTCCGCACTTCTGACATGTTTCTGGTCAGTTTTTCAAATAACCTTAAGAACTCTTCCCTCTCCTCCCGGGTAAAATCCTTGAGTACCGCTTTTATATAGGCATCGTTGGAATAGTTGATGGTAGAACAAACCTGTTTACCGCTGTCTGTGAGATTAATTTGCGCCATTCTCCTATTCTCTTTAGGGATGACCCTGTCCACCAGATTAATATTTACAAGTCCCTCCACGGTCCTGCTCACCGTACTTTTGTCAAGGGAGAGGTTGTTGGCCAGTTCCGAAACAGATATTTCACTGTTCTTCTCGATTTCCAGAAGGGTGTGGCATTGCGCCACACTGATTCCATTGCAACACGAAGCGTTGTTCTGAAAGAAAAGTTCCCTGTCAAAAATCCTGATGATATGCCGAAAATGGTGTATGTAATTCTGATCCATCCATTTAATGTTTTAGTTTAACAACAGGAGGCTTCCTTTCCTGCTCCACAATCACAGGTGGGTTCCGTTCCTTTGAGAAAGCCCCAGATCACTGCCGATGCACATCCCACACCCTGCTTAACGGATAGCGCCCCGGGTTTGCAATTCAGGGCGCATGCTCCACACTCCATGCACCTGTCCTTTTCCACAATTTCGGCCCTTTTATGGGTCATGATAAAGACATTGTGCGGACACACTTCCACACACATGCTGCAACCAATGCACTTCGCAGCATCATAGGTCAGCGTGGATACATTCCTCAGGTAGCTCTGACTATTCATATCATACAAATTTTGAAACTACAATCATCACTAATCCAACAACAACAAAGGCAATTTGAAGGGGAACAAAAAGGCGCATCTCTTTTTGAACCCCACTCAGGGAGGTGTAGGTACTTGCCCCCGTAAAATTCATAGCCAGGAAGGAGGAGATGGCCCCGGAAATAAGAAACCAGCCCGCAAAGTAGAGGGGCGGGTTCGAGGACCAGCTCAATAATGCAACAATGCCAAAGGTGGCAAATCCGGCCACCATTCCCTTTCCACCGAAATGCCTGAAGGGCAACCAGGGTAATAATACCGGACTTAGAAAAGCCCCAGTAAAATAAGCCAAGATCAAATACAGAGCCGCCAGTACACCTTCATTCCACAAATCAGTAAGCGAATATCCATGGGAACTTATTCCGGAGATTCCCACCATAATTACCATGGCATAGAGTAGATAGCGTAATGAATTCACCACCTCAACAGGCGCCAGAATGAGCCTGTCTTTTAAATCAAACCTGACCGATCTCATGGCTTGATCTTTCTTTAAACCACCTGCAAGGTAATCCCTAAGATCCTCAGCCCTGACGGGACCAAACTTCACTGCAAATCCGGAGGACTCTTTCACTTTATGTCCGGAAATTCCGGGCCCTCCTAGCTGTGGGACAATCACACGCTTGTTCGAAACATAGAGGTCCAGCCTGGAATCCTTGATCTGCCTGATCAGTTCATCGGTTCCAAAAGTTCCTTTTCCTGCTGCACACCAGACATTGATTCCATAGGTCTCTAAGACCAGAATCCAGGCATCCATACCCACCAGGTTCTTTCGAACCACATCAAAACTTAACTTGTAATTTGCAGTTACAATTACCTCTGCCTTTTTCCCCGGATTCCCCAGCTTATATAAACCGGGATCGACCCGGTAACTGTTTCTTCCAATGGAAAATCTAACCCGCAAGGCTCCCCGTATATCCTCTCTCGACCACCGGGAGTCAATTCTGGATGGAGTAATAAGAGTCAGGTTGCTAAAATCCATAATAGATGTAATTCAAAACTGTTGCAATATACAACTATTGCGCACGTACACCAAAATGACTTTAATTTTAAATAGCTAGTTTTACGATCCTATTAATCCATTATTTTTGAAAACCCAAAATTATTACCACATGAAAAAATCAATTCTCATCTTCATGCTGTTTATTCCGCTTGTTTTACATGGACAAACAGAGGGAATAGCCATTGAAGAGGTTGAAATTCTACCAGACTTCGTATACGGCACAAATTCCCTGTTTATTAAAGGGAATGGTGATGGCACCTTTCAATACAACATCCTTGATATGATTAATAACCATGAAATACTGACAGGCAATCTGACAACCCTGGAGCCCATGAACCGCGCAGGGAGGTATATGTTCTATACGCCTGACGGAAATCCATATGCCAATGGTTTCTATAGCAATAACATTCCTTTCAAATGCTGGAGCTGCTTTGATAAGGAAGGACAGGTTATCAATTCTCTAAACTATTCAGGCGCCATACAATTTTTGAACAACTTTGGCAGCATCGATCTGGGTGGCGATTCTATCACCTCCCTGAAGAAGGTCCCGGGATACAGAAAGAAAGACATCAAAAGCTTTTTAAACTTCATTGATGAGAATGCAATTTACCCTCCATTTTCATTGATAAGCAATGAACAGGGCAGGGTCATTTGTCAGTTTGTAGTAGACAAATCAGGAAAACTGGTCAATGCAAAGCTCTTGGAAGGGATTAATGAGGACCTGGATCTGGAAGTGTTCCGGTTGATCTCCCTCGCACCTCCCTGGAAACCGCTTAAGATAAAGGGTGATCCTGTGAATGCGGTCTACACCCTTCCCATAAACTTTAGGATTCCCGAACCTCCTTCAACCGCCGAAGGAACAGAAACAGAACCAGAATCCCAATAACAGCCAACTATATTTAAAGTCCCACTATTCCCTTCAACACCACCTCAACGCAACTTTGTTTGTATGCTTCAATTTCCTGTTCAGTTAAATCACCTATCTTATTAATTAACATTAGGTTAAAACCACGTAGAAATGCAAAGATCAGCTCTGCCTTCTGACCCGGATTATCAGCTTTACTGCCCCGATGCTGGTAACATATTTCGATATCATACTTCACATCCTGTATCACTTCCAATTGACGAGGACCGGGTGGATAAGCTTTGTACTGCAGTAGATAAAGGATGGCTCTATAAAGGTTAGGCGAGGATAGGGCCATTTGAATGTTACTCATCACCTGTATACCGAAGATCTGCTCGGGCTTCGAATAATCCAGGCTCTCCTTTAGCCTGCTTCTCTTCTCCAGGGTGCCTGCAAATCCCTCCTCAATGATCTCCATGAGTAAGGAATCCTTATCCTTAAAATAGAGGTAAATCGTTCGTGGTGAATACTCAATGGCTTCCGCCACCTTTCTAATGGTGGTTTTCTCATAACCCTCCTCCACAAGAATCTTAGCTGTAGCTTCGATTATTCTAGCTCTTAGCTCTCTCTTTTCTCTCTCCTTCCGATCTGAAATACCCATTGTTTATTTAGTATACAGTGTTTATTTCACAAATAAAAAACTTCCAAACCAATTATCAAAATATTCTGGGGGAAATCAATTATTACTTTTATTCGTAAGTTATTTTGCTTTCATTCGTAATTTCCGTAGCTTTGTTACTTAACCAATGTCATGATAATAGTTGCATGATCTTCAATGTACAACGATATTCAACCCATGATGGGGAGGGGATCAGGACTCTTATTTTTTACAAGGGCTGTCCACTCAACTGCCATTGGTGCAGCAATCCCGAGAGTCAGTCTTTCGATTACAGCCTGATGTATGACCGCAAGCTTTGCAAAAACTTTGGGGATTGCCTGAAAGTAAATGGAACGGCTATTACACAAACAGAACACAACGGGATTCTGATTCAAAGAGAGTCATTGAGCAATATCGAGAATTTCAGGGAGGTGTGCATCTCAAAAGCGATGACCCTGTCGGGGGAGAAAAAGAGCGTCGATGAATTGCTGATCGAAATTGAAAAAGACAGGCCCTTCTACAGGGAAAATGGAGGTGTAACCCTTTCAGGGGGAGAGCCGCTTTCCCAGGGGGATGAACTTGTGGCCCTTCTGAAAAGACTTAAAATGAAAAAAATAGGGGTAAACATGGAGACCTCCCTTCATGTGAAATGGAACAGGGTGGCCAGGTGCATTGGATATGTGGATGCATTTCTGGTGGATTTGAAACATCTGGATTCCCGGAAGTTCAGAACCTATACAAACGGGGATGTAAAGCTGGTGATGGATAACCTGGTCAGACTCACAAATAGTGAAGCAAACGTGGTGATCCGTATCCCGGTGATACCTGACTTCAATCATACCGAAAAGGAGATATCCAATATGATTGATTTCATTCTCACCTTAAAAAAAGTTAAGGAGGTGCATCTGCTGCCCTATCATACCTTCGGTGTGGAGAAGTACAAAATGCTGGATATGGATTATAAAATGAGTAATAGAAAACAGGTAGAAGACCGGGAGCTGGCTCCCTACATTCAATATGCAAAATCAAAAGGAATAGAAATAAAAATTGGTGGTTAATATGATTATTGAGAAGAACAGGACAGATGTAACAGAACGCATCAAAAATCTGCGGGAAAAAGTTCTGAGTACCAAACCTTCGGTATGTACTGAGCGTGCCCGGTTCTACACCCAGGTATACAGTGAAAATGAGGATCAACCCGTGATCATTAAGCGCGCCCTTTCGCTTGAAAAAACCCTGCAGGAGATGACCATCTTTATTGATGAAGGAGAACTTATCATCGGAAATCAATCTTCTCAACACCGTGCTGCCCCGATTTTTCCAGAATATGCAGTGGACTGGCTACCCGAGGAGATGGATGATCTGGACAAACGTCCGGGCGATGCTTTCTATATAACTGAATCTCATAAAAAAGAGCTGATTGAAATCGCACAGTGGTGGAAAGGTAAGGTACTATGGGATCGTGGCAGGGCCCTCATGTCACAGGAATTAAGAGACCTTCAGGATTCAGCCATCATCAAGGCCACAGGAAACCTCACCTCTGGTGATGCTCATATTGCAGTAGATTTCTATAAGATTCTGTCGGTGGGGCTCAACGGTTACCTGGATGAAATCGACCGATACCATCGCAAGGTGAAGAGATACAACCAGGAAGGGGTAAAAAAGGACCAATTCTATACGGCACTCTCCATCTCCATAAAAGCTTATCAGAACTTCATTCAGAGATATAGCAAGCTGGCCAGGTCACTTGCAGAAGAGGAACAAAACCCTCAACGGGCTCAAGAGTTTCTTTTAATGGCAGAAAACTGTACAGTTATAGCCCAGAAACCTCCCCGGGATTTCTACCAGGCACTGCAGCTTGTCTACTTTGTTCAACTGGTGTTGCAGATTGAAAGCAATGGCCATTCGGTCTCGCTGGGCAGACTGGATCAATACCTCTTCCCCTTTTACCAGCAGGATATTATCACCGGAAAAATATCTGAAGAATTTGCTTCAGAGATACTTGAGAACACATGGATTAAGCTGCTATCTGTCAATAAAATAAGACCTTGGTCACATACCCGTTTCTCTGCAGGCGGACCACTCTATCAGAATGTGACCATCGGCGGACAAACCACAGATGGGAAGGACGCTGTGAATGCATTGAGTTTCCTGATTCTCCATTCGGTAGGCAAGATGAAGCTTACCCAGCCTAACCTGTCGGTAAGGTTTCATAAAAACATCAACCCCGAATTTATGCTGGAGTGCACCCGGGTCATTGAAAAAGGATTTGGTATGCCCTCCTTTAACAACGATGAAATTGTCATACCCGGTCTTCTGGAACTTGGTGTTGAAAAGGAGGATGCCTATAGCTACTCTGCCATTGGATGCATTGAAATTGCAGTTCCCGGGAAATGGGGATACCGGTGCACTGGTATGAGTTTTCTGAACCTGATGAGGGTGTTCCTTGCCTCGCTCCATAATGGGCTTGACAAGCAATCGGGTAAGGTTTTCAATAAAGGAATCGGAAGCTTTTCGGATTTCAACTCCTATGAAGATCTATTCAAAGCCTGGCAGCACCAGATTAAATACTATACCCAGAAAACAGTAGAGATCGATACAGCCGTGGATACAGCCCTGGAAGAACAAGTCCCCGATATCCTTTGCTCTGCCTTTGTGGAAAATTGTATTCCCAGGGGTAAAACCATCAAAGAGGGTGGGTCAAAATATGATTTCATCTCTGGTTTGCAAGTGGGAATAGCCAACCTTGGGAACTCCCTGGCAGCCATTAAAAAACTGGTTTTTGAAGATCACAGAATTTCAAAGGAGCAGCTTTTGGAGGCCCTGGAAACCGATTTTGATGGAGAAGATGGAGAAAAAATCAGGCAGTTGCTTCTCAACTTTGCTCCCAAGTATGGGAACGATGATGATTATGTGGATCTGCTCCTGAAAGAGGCATATATGGAGTATATCAACGAAATAGACAACTATCACACCACCAGGCACAACAGGGGCCCCATAGGGTGTAAATACTATGCAGGCACTTCCAGCATTTCGGCAAATGTGCCCAGCGGTGCAGTGGTACCTGCCACCCCCGACGGCCGTAAAGCTTTTACTCCTGTAGCCGAAGGAAGCTCACCCTCTTCCGGCACAGATCTGCTGGGCCCAACCGCAGTATTCAAATCAGTCTCAAAGTTACCTACTGGAAAAATCATGGGGGGTGTCCTTCTGAACCAGAAACTTTCCCCCAAGACCATTGAGAAGGATGCTGACAAATTGAAGCTGGTCTCCATCATCCATACTTTCTTCGAAGAGCTGAAAGGATGGCATGTGCAATACAACATCGTTTCTCGCGAAACCCTTCTTGCAGCTAAAAAAGATCCTGAGAAATACAGGGACCTGGTGGTGAGAATAGCAGGTTATTCTGCTTTTTTCACTACATTATCACCCGATACCCAGGATGATATCATCGCAAGAACAGAACACTCGCTAAACTTTTAATCCCATGAGCAACCTTTATTGTGGTGTGGATATTGGGGGAACCAAATGCTCCATTGCCCTGATCAATGAAAAAGGGAAGATCCTTGATAAAATTTACACTTGTGCCCATGTGGACAAAGACGAAGAGAGCATAATACAAATGCTGGTGGGCCACATCAGAGAGATCATCAGTCGCAATCAACTGAAGGAATCCGGCCTTCCGGGTATTGGTATCGGGTGTGCCGGACACATACGCTTTCGCGACGGAGTGATCATTACAACCTCTAATCTGAAAGGATTCAAAAACTATCCTCTGAGAGAGAAGTTTCAGTCCCATTTTGATATTCCGGTTATAGTGGATAATGATACCAATGCCCAGGCTCTGGGCGAATACAAGTTTGGAGCCGGGAAAGGATTCGATGACATGGTATTTGTAACAGTAAGTACCGGTATAGGTGCCGGCATTATCATCAATAAACAGCTCTACCGGGGAACCACCGGAACCGCTGGAGAATTCGGACACTCCATCGTGGAACCCGGGAGTGAACTTACCTGTACCTGTGGCAACAGAGGTTGCCTGATGGCACATGCTTGTGGATTGGCTCTCCCTCATCTGTTCGAGAAAAAACTGAAGGAAGGGAAAAAAAGCACCCTGAATCTCCCCCCCAATTTTATCATGTCAAGAATGAGTGGACAGGTTTTAAAACAGGGGTTGGATATGGGAGATCCCGTATCTACGGAGGTTATTGCAGAGAGTGGTTACTATGTGGGAGTGGGACTCTACAACCTGTTCCAGATCTTAAATCCTCCCCTTATCGTACTGGGGGGCGGACTCACCAACTGGGGGGATTTTTACCTGAACAAAATCAAATCTACTTTTTTTGATCTGGCACGCGATATGGTCTATGATCCCATTGAGATTACCATATCAGAAATTGTGGGCGATGCCGGGGTAATTGGAGCAGCTGCCCTCACACTTGACTAACGAATGTTAAATGAACGACAAAATAAGATCCTTGAAATCCTTGGCAGAGGTGATCTGACCTCGGTAGTTTCGTTGTCGGAAGCGCTTAAGGTTTCATCGGTTACCATTAGACAGGATCTGAACTACCTGGAAGGAGAAGGTCTTTTAAAACGCGTTCACGGTGGTGCGGTTTTAAAAGATGCTGATGACCTGTCGAACCGACTGGGTTATAACTATGAACGAAAGCTTCAAATTGCTAAAAAAGTCGCTTCTTATGTTTGTGAAGGTGAAACCATCCTCATTGAGTCGGGATCTGTAAATGTGCTTCTGGCCCGGGAACTCCTGAAAGTTAAGAAGGTTACTATTGTAACCACCAACGTCTACCTGGCACGCCAGTTTAGGAAGAACCAACAGGCCAACATCATTATACTTGGAGGGATCTACCAGCACGACAGCGAAACGCTGGTAGGGAAAATGACCCGTGCCTGCATCGACCAGATCAATATTAACAAGGCATTTATCGGAATTGACGGGTATACTTCTGATGCCGGATTTACATCCCGTGACATTTTCAGGGCTGAAATATCCAGCTACATCATCCAAAAAGCCCGTGATGTATTTATTGTTTCCGACTCCAGTAAATTTGGAAAAACCGAGTTAACAAATGTGTGTCATTCATCTCACATTCAGCATCTAGCAACAGATAAGGGTTTGAGTCAGGAATTTCAAAATGAGTTTATAGAAGCTGGTGTGGAACTCATTCTGGCCTGAATAATTATTTCGCTGATTCGCTAAATTTATGAGGGTAAATCTGAATTTCTTTCTAATTTCAGCTCATCATTTATATACCGGAAAATCATGGAAACAAAACTGCCCTCAATGCGTAAGACACTTGTTATTTTCCTGGCCTTTCAAATGCTTTTCCTCACGGCACAGGAGTCCCTGAAACTTAATGATAAAGAGTACTTTCATACCAAAGGTCTGGATGTAACTGTATTCAGTGATTATTACCCGGACGGCCACCAGTCGGGGGTTACCATCATTCAACATGGAGTCAGGGTAGCAGCTAATGGAGACCTGAGGCTGGAACCCTCCCCGGGACAATGGTCGCCAGTACCCAAAGGAGGATCAAGGATTGTGGACTTTGATAAGCAGCGTATAAGCCAGACTCTCTGGTTCCCCGATTCGAGCAAGAACAATCGTGGTTTTAATCCAATCATCTACCCAGATCTTAAATTCAAATACCAGGTTCATGTAACTGCTCTGCCCGGGAACAGTGTCAAGGTGGTGGTAGACCTTGAGAAACCCCTGCCCCAGGAGTGGATTGGTAAAGTAGGGTTTAACCTGGAGCTGTTTCCAGGAGATCTATTCGGAAAATCGTATTTGCTGGATGAGCACTTTGGAATATTCCCCGACCAACCCTCCGGCAATCTGACCACCGAGTATGGAGAGACAATTTCTGAACCCCTGGGTACCGGTACAACTTTGGTAATAGCCCCAGAGGAGGACCTCCGGAGAATATCAATCCGCTCCAACCGAAACGATCTTGAGCTCTGGGATGGCCGGACCAATCACAACAATGGATGGTTTATTGTAAGAAGTACCCTCCCTGTCAATGTCACAAAGGGTGCCATAGAGTGGATCATCACTCCATCGACGATTTACGGGTGGGAATATGAACCTGTGATCCAGGTTTCACAGCTCGGGTACCATCCTGCTCAAAAGAAGGTAGCGGTGGTCGAACTGGACGGGAACGGCTCTCCTGAAAAGAGTTTCGCCCTCCATAAAGTGGGTGAACTGGGAAGGGAAAAGGTTCTTTCAGGAATACCCCATCCATGGGGATCCTTTCTGCGATACAACTATGTATCCCTCGATTTCTCCGGGGTAACGGAACCGGGGATCTACCAGGTTTCCTATGGGAATAAACTCTCCCATCCTTTTAGAATTGCTGAAGATGTATACGGGAGCAGCGCTTGGCAACCCACCCTTGATTACTACCTGCCTGTGCAGATGTGTCACATGCGGGTCAATGAGAAATACAGGGTATGGCACGACCTCTGTCATATGGATGACGCCCTGATGGCACCTCCTGTACCGTATCATTTTGATGGTTACAAACAGGGTGAAGAGAACCACACCCATTTTGAAGCAGGCGATATGGTTCCGGAACTGGATCGGGGTGGATGGCACGATGCAGGAGATTATGACCTGAGGGTGGAATCCCAGGCTGGAACGGTGTGGATGCTGGCCTTGATGATCGAAGAGTTCGGACTTGACCATGATGCTACAATGATAGACTTCGAAAAGAGATTGGTAGAGATTCATCAGTCCGACAGCATCAATGATGCCCTC
>Ga0164313_10003960_pt1 | contig 13218 bp, 18 predicted proteins | sample GuaBasSedimGuay4_FD_113735 | JGI IMG/M metagenome (GOLD analysis project Ga0164313, IMG submission 113735) | Subseafloor sediment microbial communities from Guaymas Basin, Gulf of California, Mexico - Guay4, Core 4569-4, 0-3 cm | ecosystem: Environmental > Aquatic > Marine > Hydrothermal vents... | reverse complement strand
TATCTTCTTTTTTCAGTTCTAAATTAGCTTTGTTAAATTCTATATTAGAATCATCCATATAGACTATATTGGTATTTATATTACTGGGAGCGACTTTTTTATTATTAACTGTATTTATATTCTTTTTCTTCGGCTTATAGCTGATCGCCTCTATATATTGATTGGCCCTGGTTTGGTCACTGAATACAGTCTCATCAATATCCGAGTATATATCCTGTAATTCTATTTTAAATTCACTGCCGGTTATAGTAATACTGGCCGCACCACCCTGTTCATTACCACTTAATTCTATTTTATTATTAGCCTGGGGTAATTGATTAAATGAGAGAGTATAGAGGGACAACAAAAATATGGCTAGGCCGGCAATGTGGAGCCAGTTTTTGGGCATAGTTAAAAACGCGCGGATATATGCCGGTTTAAAACGGTTTAAATATTTTTTTGTTTTTGGTGTTTTTATCATGCTCGTTTTGTTATCATTAGTCCCGAGGTTAGAAACTGTAAGCATCGAGATTCTTTTCCCGCTTCGCGGGATCAGAATGACAATATATTTTTTTTGATTCTTAATTCATTATTCTTAATTATTAATTTTTAATTCTTAATTAGTTGTCCGCACGCTATGTATTGCTTAATACTTAATACTAATATACTTAATACTTTTCCCTTTCTATTTCATATATTTCTTCACAAAACTCTTTAAATCAGACTCAAAAACCCGGTAGGTCTTACGGCCTAACCGGGCAACGCGCAAATCTCCGGAATCTATCCAGCGATAAACAGTCCTCTCGTGCACTTTGAGAAGCTTTGCTACTTCTTTGATTGTATAAATATCTCCCTTACCGAACATCTGTTATTTATAATTAAGCCCTCTTGCTTAAAAAAAATAGTCTACCCATGTAGAGTAGGCTATTTTTTCAAAAGATAGAAAAATAAACAATTAAATAAATTGTTCGTTTTATAAGCATGGGGATTTATTAAAAAGGGAATTTATAAAATAGTAAGCCAGTGGCTTCCTGGGGGAGAATCGCAGGGCGAAGAGCCCACGATTAGAACCTGTAAAGGGCCTGGAAATTTATATCATAAATACCAGACCCTTTATAAAGAACGCATAGGGATTAACTTCCAGGTTCTGCCAATTAAGGGGAAATTGACCACCGCCTCAAGAATGCCACTGGCATACTATTTATTACTATAATTATACCTAAAATGTACACCATTGTCTATTATTGTCAAAAATATACCTATATTTACTCTTACTTTAGTAATTTCATCATTAAAAAAAACGATAATAATCGTCTTTTAAAAATAATTATGGATTTATATGGAGACTTAATCAACCTCGACTCATTAAAAGCCAACCATTAAAAGTTCGGAATTTATATACTCTGGACTTTTTTCTTTTTATAAAATAATATAAAATATAATTATGCGTATAATAACTAATTCAGAAAAAGAAACATTTAAACTTGCCAAAGACTTTTCCGAAAAACTTAAAGGCGGCGAAATAATCGGCCTTATCGGCGATTTAGGAGCGGGTAAAACCATATTTACCAAAGGCCTGGCTAAAGGATTGGGGGTAAAAAAAATGGTTAATAGTCCAACTTTTGTTTTAATGAAAATTTATGATTGCCAAAATCATAAAACTATAAAAAAACTGGTTCATATTGACGCTTATCGCCTCAATTCAGAAAAAGACATAGAAGCTATCGGCGCCGCGGAATATTTTGGGCGTGCCGATATCATTACTGTAATTGAGTGGGCAGATAAAATAAAAAAAGTGTTGCCGAAAAATACAAAATTTATAACATTAAAACAAAATAAATTAAATAGAATAATTAAAATAAATTAATATGTACAAAAATAACAAAATTTTTAATGAAGCCGTTAATTTTAACAACGAAAATTTATCAGCCAATGAACAGTTGGTGTATGAAAAAAAAGTAGAAAATGCCAAAATTGGTAAAATAAATGAAAAAGATTTTATTGATGTTTACCACGAATCTGAAATAAATAATGATTTGGAAACAATAAATAAAATTAAACAATCTCCTGGTTTTTCGCCAAGACATGATAAGGCTATTATTTTAGAAAAAATATTATCTGAACAAATAGAAATGTCGGCATGGCTCGGAGATTGTGTGGCCATAGAAACTTCTGAATATGACGATATTAAAAATCAAACAGATTTTGTAATAGAAATCAATAACAGCGACAATGAACCTTTGAAATTTGCTATTGACGTTAAGGTTACAGATGATTACAAAATAATTAAAGAAAAAGCTGATAAAATTATTAATAAACTAAAACACAACAAAGGCGCGGAAATAAAATATTTTGAATCTGAATTATCTAACGCTAAAGGGAAAATAGATTGCCTGCCGCATGTTTTGGTTGTATTAAATACATTAAATTTTAGAAATTTATGTGATTTGGTTGCTGATAACATTAACGGCCAAATATCAAAAAAAGATTTAGCTAACGAACCTTATCAATTTGTTATCATAGAAGAAATAATCGACCAGCTCCAAAAACAAATTGATTATTATAAAGAAAATCATATTGGAAAATTAGAAAAAAGCAAAATATATAATAATTTAATAAAAATAAAAAATAAAATTTCTGAAATAAATGAAAATAAACTAAAACACGGAAACCTAAAAGATCCCCGTGTTGGATTAGACTCTGTTATTAAAGTCAATTTTTCTTAATTTTTCCCTCCTTTTTTATTATTCTTTTAAATATTCTACTAACTTTCACCACTTTTATTTCTTTCCTTTTTTTGTGTAATTTTTTTTGTTGTATTTGTTTAAAAGGTATAATTTTTCTGCTTTTTTGTTTCAATTTTTTATCCTTTTGTTTAAAATTAATAAAAACAATGCCCCAAGCACAATCATGATATCCGCGATATTAAAGATCGTAAAATATTTTAAATCAATATAATCAATAACAAAACCGTACATAGCACGGTCAAGCATATTACTTATAGCACCAAATACAATAATTGTCAATAGCCCGGCTAATAAATAATTTTTTTTATTAAAAGAATAAAATAAAATATAGCCTAACATTAAGATAATTATTATAATTATTAAATTTAAAATAAAACCGCTAAAAGGAATTGAAAACGCAATTCCGTAATTTTTGGCAAAATTAAATTTTAAAATATCTCCGATTAAACTTATTTTTTTATTAAAAAAATAATTTTTAGCTAAAACCTTTAAAAAACGATCTAAAGCAATAAAAAAAATGGCGCTAGTTAATATTAGAGCCATTTTTTTATTATTTAAAAGCATACTGTCTTTATTATGGCCTGCTTTGCAATTTAGTTTTACATTCAACACAAGCACTAGCTACCTGCCTAGCCAAAAGCCTTTTTTTATTAATCCGTTTCTTGCAATATTTACATATTCCGTAAGTTCCTTTTTCTATTCTTTCCAGTGCGCCGTTAATATCCCGTAGAGTTGAGTCCAAAACAGTCTTGGTGGCTAAATTAGTTGAATATTCTCCAATTTCCTGGGCGTTTTCATCGGTTTTATCGCCAAAATCAGGGAATTTTACTTCTGAATCTTTATTGCCATCAGTTTTACTGGAAATATCGGTTAAGTCTTTTAATACCTGCTCTTTCCTTTCCAGTAATTCCTTTTTTATTTTGTTTATAGTATCTTTGTCCGCGTATTCATTTTTTTCGCTTGCATTTTTATTGATTGGCATATTTTTACCTTTAAAATACATAAAAAAATTTCCTTTTACGGGAATTTTATATATTGATTATATATAAAAAAATACATTTTGGCAAGAGCTTCGAATTAAATAATGTAAACTTTTTTTCTAATTAAAAAAGGGGCCCAGACAGGCCCCTTCTTTTATATAAATGAATTTATGAGCCTTAAGTGCTGAGCCCCATCCCTAAGAGTTTGTTTAAAGTTCATCAAATGACAAACAAGAAAATCCATCTCTCAAGGTTAGAGCTTTTTATCTCGACTTTTTAAAAAGCCGTTTCTACCGATCACGTGGTAAATCACAATAATTTTATTATAACTTACCTTTTTTTTGTTTTTGTTTTTTTGTGCTATGTCGAGTCTAGCGTGACATAGTAGAAACTAAAATATAATAAATATATTTTTTTGTTAAAGATTGTCTTATTTAAATATAACATATTAAACTTAATCAGTCAACAATTTAAGTAAAAAATTTTTGGCTAATTTTAAATTAATTATATCATAAAATAAAAACAAAAAATAAATACTTTATTAAAGTCTACTAAACTGTGGACTTAAATAAAAACTTATCCACATTTTTCATATTTTTTCCATAAAAGAAGTTATTTTAAGTCCAATGTATTCTAGACTTATTATTAAATTTATTTAGAAAATTTATTGAGGCCTGGACCGGATTCGAACCGGTGAATCACAGTTTTGCAAACTGTTGCCTTAAACCCCTTGGCTACCAGGCCATTTTTCGTATTTTAATATATTTATCCTAAAAGTAAATATTACAAACTTCATGCCTTTATACAAGCTTATTAAAAAACAAAAATGTATCAAAAAAAGCCCCTTTTAGGCCTTTTGTCTGCTGACAGATATCTTAATGTTCGCGCTCTAGGGCTCTTCTAATATTTCTATTTTCCCTATTCTAACGCCGAATTTCCTAGCGTCTCCTTTATCAAGCATCCAAACATCAAGCCTGTCCGGATATTTTTTATTCATGCGGTCCCTGACAACAAATACTCTATCACCAAAAAGCTCGGGAATCTTAATTTTTGTACCAAATTTAAGAAAATTTGCCGCTACCGAATCTTCTATGCCATGTTCGCATAAATTAAAACCATTGGCCGTAATACAGGGTGATCCATCGCATTGGGAAACTTCGCTGTTATAGGCGGTAATTGTATGATAACTTGATTTAACAATTTTTATATCTTCACTATCTGGCAAGCTATTAACTATAATATTATTTTCAGTATTCAAGTTATTTTCTGAATTTATAATAATATCATTATTATCGCTAATACTAGGTGTTTCAATATTTTCGCTGGCTAAACCAGGCATGGGAAAAAGAAAAAACTCAAATACAATAATTAAAATCAAAGACAAAACTATTTTTTTCGCTAATTTAAGCGAAAATAGCTTTTTATTTTCTTTTTTTAGCTTAGGACTATGAATTAAATTAATTTCTTTCATAAAAAACATGAATCTATTAAAATATCATATTTCCTCCTTACTTGTTAATTTATTTTATTATTGCATATAAAAAACCCTATCATACGAGTATCCGTATTTGATAGGATTTCCTTGTTATATTATTATGGTATCATATAAACAGGCTAAAGTCAACCTTGACAAATTATCTTAAAAATGCTACTATATAATATCAATGAACTTTAACAAATATAAAATTATTTAAAATTTTATCATATATCATTATAAATGGAGGAAAAAATGAAAAAAAAATTTTGTATATGCTTAATCCTGTTTATTTTTGTATTATATCCATTGTCGGCAAATGCGGCTGAACCCTATCAAATAATTGGTTCCAATTGTTATTGCCCAGATCCGATCGATACTATCTATGTGAATGTCGGCCCAAGTGAAAAAGATAATAACAGATATGCGTCTATCAAAAATAAAAATTTATCTTTTAATATTAATTTTTTTGAATTTGATAAAATTATCGCTCAAGCGGCAAAAAAACATAATGTAAACTTTTTACTGATTAAGGCGATAATTAAAGTTGAATCTAACTTTAACCCAGGCGCTATATCCGGCAAGGGGGCGAAAGGATTAATGCAAATAATGCCAAGCAACTATGATTCGCTGGATATTAATAATCCTTTTGATCCAACTGAAAATATAATGGGAGGAACAAAGTATTTAAAATTACTGTTAATTAAATTTGGTAAGCTTGAATTGGCATTAGCCGCTTATAATGCCGGACCAAATGAAACAATTAAATACGAAGGTATTCCCCCATTTTCAGAAACAAAAATTTATGTAAAAAAAGTAAAAAAGCTATATAATATCTTCACGCTTTCAGAAAAGTTAAGCATTGAAAGCAAACGAACAAAAGGAGGCGTAAAATGAAAAAATATATACTTATTTTTATTCAGATTATAGTTATAATGTTGTTTGCGGGTTGCGCAAGCATGGAAAAAGCTGAAGTGAAGGGACCTAATGTTGAACCAATTAAATATGAAGTTCTTAATCTCAGTATTTTTGAAGGAAAAACCACAATAGAAGATTTCGGTGAGTATTACATATTAAAAGCCGAGGCTAATAGAATAAACGCACGAGCCAAAGCAATCATAGCTGAAACCGCGCTTAAAAACGCAATTAGAGCCAACCCAAATAAATACAAAGGGGTGAATCTGCCGATTTCATTATATACAGAAACAAATATTCCTTCAGGAAACTTAAGAACTGTCTATATATGCAACAAAAGCAGTCAAAAAGTCCTTAGGGTCTCACTTACCGAAGCTACCGTCAAAAATGAGCCAGGCGCAAAATACGCACTTATTCCTCGTGGCGAAAAAAACGGAAAGGTCTTTTTAGTAAATGATGATGAATTTATCGTTTACGCGTATACAACAGACTTTCAGATGTTCCGAAAACCCAAACGAATATATGTTCCCAGAAAAAAAGGACAGGCAATTGCCTGGAATGGCGATGCTTACGATTTAATTGTGAATATACACAATCCAGACTCTGGGAGGAATAGATACAATAGGTATAGTAATAAATAAATATTTACTATAACTATACCTAAAAACAAAAGGCGACTTGAATATAAGACGCCTTTTTTATTTTATATTAAAATTTCTTTAAATTAATTATTAATACCTATTAATAATCAATGACTGGCGGCACATTTCCGCCGGCAGGCATATGCTTAAATACAAAATAAGTTATCGCGTAAGCGCTTACTAAAATAATTAAACCGATTATGGCTCGGAGAATCGTATCTTTTGCTTTTTGCACTTTTTGTTCGTCTCCGGCCGCACTCATCCAATTATAACCAGCCACAATCATTAAAATAATAAAAATTACCCCTAAAACGCTTAAAAAACCTTCTATTACCAGCTCTGCTATTTGGCCTACGCCTTCTCCGGAGCCTATACCCGTATCAAAACCACCCGCTTTTCCCATTTCTTCACTGTTTTTATTTAAATCAGTATAATCACTTAACGGACCCCAAGCCGCGCCCACCCCAAGCATTCCGAAAACAAAAATAAGTAAAAATGATAAAAAAATAATTTTTATTTTTCTATTACTCTTTTTCATAATTTAACTCGATTTCTTTATATTAAATTTACCCCCCTTGAATTAATTTCCAAAGTACAAAGTCCCAAATTGCATATGAACCAATTACTATCACTATGCCAATTATCGCCCGCCTAAGTGTATTCTTGGCCCTAGTTAATTTTTCCTCGTCCCCGGAGGCTATCATCCAATTCAAACCACCATAAATCATTAAAGAAATAAAAATAATTCCTAGAATACTTAAAAGTCCTCCGACTATTGTTCCCGCGATTGTGGCAAAATTATTTTCACTGTCTGCTTCAGCATAACCGCTATCCGGCTGAATATTTTTCAGCCCCTGAAGGGCCTGATTATCAGCAAAAACAAAAAAAGGTAAAACTAACACTAACACCAATATAAACAAAAATATAACTTGTTTTAAATTTTTATTCATAAAAATAAATATTTATCCCGATAAAGTACCTGTAGTCAGCTTTTCAACCACGAAATAACTTATCACATAAGCTCCAACCACGATTATAAGGCCGATTACGGCGGCTGTAATTAATTTTTTAGCCTTATCCACCTGATCGTTATTACCCCGGTCTGTCATCCATAAATATCCGCCATAAACCATGAGTAATATAAATACAATACCCAGAAGCGAAAGCGCAGTCCGGGTAATTACCCCGACATAAACTTCAAAAGATACATCTTCGGTTTTATAACCAGCGCCTTCAAATCCTGCTGTATCTTCTAAATTTTCTTGCCAATTATTAAGATTGTCTGCATATACAAAACTTATTTGAAATAAAAATAAAATAATAAATATTATTAAATATTTAAATTTTTCTGTCTTGCTGTTTTTCATAATAAATTAAATTTATTAAACCTCGTTCTCATTATTATATGTATTATATGGTGCTTCATATAATGAATTACTGACAAAAAAAGTGATTGCATAAGCCCCTACAACTACCAAAAGCCCGATTATTGCGTTGGTTATAATATCTTTGGCCTTCTTAGTATCATTTTCATTCCCCCGAGCCAACATCCAAATATAACCGCCGTAAATTATTAAGAATAAAAAAATTATGCCCAATAAAGCTAATACCGCGCTAATAATTTTTCCAATTACCTGGGGCAATTCTTTGTTTAAATTAGTATCCTCGTAACCGGCTTTTTCACCTGTTTTTTCGTAACCGTCGGTAAATTTTTTAAAAGCATCATCCGCATTTACTGCCCCCATATTAACAAAGGCAAACAAACTGCCGGCTAAAAATATTATCAAAACAACAAATAATAATCTCTTCTTTGTCATATATAAGCTAATTTTATTAACTAAAAAGAAGCTGGCTTATATAGGCGGTTATCGCGTACGCGGCCAAAACTATAATAAGCCCGATTACCGCGGCCTGGATTAAATCCTTGGCTTTTTTAACTTGGGCTTCTTCGCCCCGCGCCGTCATCCAAAGCAGTCCGCCGTATATGATTAATATAAAAAATAAAACCCCGATAAAAGCCAATCCGGCGCCGACTACCGTGCCTAAAGCGTCGGAAAGATTAATAATTATCCCTGGATTACTGCTATCCGCATCAACCGTTCCTTTCCCCAAAAAACCTTCTCCGGCCGATTTATTCAATCCTTCCAAGGCTTTATCAACCCCTTTGTCAGCGGCTAAAACAGAAAATGAAAAAAACAAAAAACAAAAACTAATAAATATCACAAATAAAACCACTGCTTTTCTTTGCTTTTTAATATTTGCTAAAATCATACAATTGCACTTTTGCCAAGTATTTAAAAACAAGCGGCAGATAACTAAATATTACTTTTGCCGCCTGTTATCTGCTATTTTTTATTTTTCTACTGCTATGACCGCAAATAAACTCCGGTCATAGAAGTAGAACCCTCTTAAAAACGAGGGAACTACTTAAGGTTCGCTAATATAACTTAAACCTCAATAATTTTCTACAAAACGTCACCTTCTATTAAACCGCCAGTTGTATTAATTACAAACTGAACAATAGCATAGGCCGCCAAGATGATTATTAATCCAATAGCTCCGGCTATAATCATTTTCTTAGCGCTTGCTACTTTGTCCTCGTTGCCGCCGGCAGTCATCCATTGAAAGCCGCCAATTAGAATCACAACCACGGCAATAATACCGAGAAAGGTCATTAAATACTTTACGACGTTTACTGCCATTTGTCTTGGATCTGGATCATCAGGATTAGCTAATCCAAGCTGGTCAGCATATTCCAATCCCAAGTCCGCATCTGTTTGCGCATGCGCTACGAATACAAAAGCTGGCGCGATAAGAAAAAGAAACATTGCTACTACCACTAAATTTTTAAAAAGTTTTTTGCTCATAAATTGTTAGCTTACTTTAATTATTTATTTAGTTTATAAATTAAACTTCCTCAATAAAGAAAATAACAATTAGTCTTAATTTAGTTATTAACATTATATATATTCTAACATATTTTACCACAAAGAACAAACAAAATTATTTAAAATAATTTAAAATGCTAAAATATTATTTTTTAAGCTTTACTAAAAAATTATAAAATTTATTAAATATAATTATTTCATTAAAAAAGACTGCCAATTATCGGTATTTAGACTATTTAGCGAGACCGAATCAATAATTTTATAATCCCCGATTGCCGTTCTTATTAATTCCTCCAAATAAGCTCCACAGCCCAGTTTTTCCCCGATATCATGGGTCAGTGACCTAATGTAAGTCCCGCTTGAGCATTTTACTTTAATTTCCAGTACCGGCCAGGCAAAAGAAACTGTTTTTATACTGAAAATTTCTATATTTTCCGGCTCCCTTTCAATTTCTTTACCCTGCCTGGCTAATTTATATAATCTTTTTCCTTTTATTTTTTTCGCGCTAAACATCGGCGGTATTTGCTTTTGCTTGCCCATAAAACCCCGCAATATTTTATTTACAGCGTCTAATTTTAATTCACTGTGCTTTCTTCTGATAATTTCACCGGTTCGGTCATAAGTACTGCTAACTGCGCCCAAATATATTCTGGCGACATATTCTTTATCAAGCTTAACGAATTTACTGATATTTTTTGTCGCCTCCCGGCTAATTCCTAAAATCAAAACGCCCCGGGCAAACGGATCAAGCGTACCGGCATGCCCAATCTTCTTTATGCCGGTAATCCGGCGCAACCGGTCCACAATATCATGGGATGTCGGGCCAGCCGGCTTATTTATATTAATATATCCAAAATTTGAATCAAGCATAATTATTGACTAAAACAAAAAAATATTGTAAAGTTAAATAAATTAAAGACAGTCTATCTGTCTTTTTAATTTTATCACGAAAAAAGTTTTTAAGCACATCATTTATAAAATAAATACGAAATTATATAAAATCCGAAATTCGAATATCGAAATACTAAACAAATCCAAATTTTCTAAATCCAAAACTCTAAAAATAATATTGTTTTTGTCATTTGAATTTTGTATTTTGTATTTGTTTAGTATTTCGATATTCGAATTTCGTGCTTATTTCATTATTCGCATAATTCGTAATTTGCGGCATTCGCATCCATTCGCGGATTCGCATTATAGTATATGAATATCACAGAACTAGCCAGATTACTTAGAATTACGCCTCAAGAGCTACGCGACTGTCTGCCTCAGCTCGGTTTTGATATTGGGCAAAAAGCCATAAAAATAAACCGGAGCGAAGCTAATAAAATCATCAAAAACTGGTCAAAATATAGAAACAAAATAGCCGAACTTAAAAAAAGCAAAGAAGAAGAAGAAGAATCTTTGGAAAAAGAAAAAATAACCGAGAAAAAAATAATCACTATTCCCCAATATATAACCGTAAAAGAGCTGGCTAATCTGGCCGGTGTGCCAATCAACGCGGTACTGGCGGAATTAATGAAAAATGGAATTTTCGGATCGCTTAATGAAAAAATTGATCATGAAACGGCCTGGCTGATCGGTTCTGAATTAAATCTTGATATTAAATTAAAAAATGAAGAAGGAAAGGAAATAATAAACGAGGAAAACAAATTGAAAAAAGTTTTAGATAGCGAAAATAAAGAAGATCTGCTTCCTCGGCCGCCGGTTATCGTAGTTATGGGCCATGTAGACCATGGCAAGACAAAATTACTGGACGCCATCCGCCGCACCCATATAGTAGACGAAGAAGCCGGCGGCATTACCCAGCATATTGGCGCCTATCAGGTCACCCGCCGCAAACAACTAATCACATTCATAGATACTCCGGGACATGAGGCTTTTACCGCCATGCGCAGCCGGGGGGCAAAAATTGCCGATATTGCCATATTGGTAGTAGCGGCTGACGATGGAGTTAAACCCCAAACCGTGGAAGCTTTTAAAATTATTAAAGCCGCTAAAATACCGTTTGTGGTAGCAATAAATAAAATAGATAAATCCGGCGCTGACATAGAAAAAACCAAGCAAGAACTTTCCAATAAACTAAAAATAATGCTTGAAGATTGGGGCGGAAAAATTATTTGCGTGCCTATTTCGGCGCTAAAAGGAACCGGCATAGACGATCTTTTGGATATGGTTTTATTAACAGCGGAAACCGAAGCTAAAGATATTAAAGCCAATCCGAATACTTCAGCTATCGGCACTATCATAGAATCCAATATTGATAAAGGAGCCGGCGCGGTTGCCACATTACTGATACAGAACGGCACCTTAAATACCGGGGATATGCTGTTATTCAATAAAATGAACATCGGAAAAGTCCGTTCCCTCTATAATTACCGCGGAGAAAAAATAACCAGCGCCAAACCAGCCGCTCCGGTTCAAATTATCGGATTAAAAACCATGCCTCAAGTCGGGGACATTATACAGGTCGGCAAAGGTGAAAAAATCAAGTACAAAAAAATAAAATCAATGACTAAAATAACCGAAGCGATAAAAACCGAGAAAGAAATCAAAGAAGAAGAAAATATAAAAAAAATAAATATTATTATTAAAAGCGACGTGTTCGGATCGGCCGAAGCAATTGAGGAATCATTGGAAAAAATCAATATTCCGGAAGTAAAAATAAAAATCATCCACAAAGGCCTGGGAAATATAACGGACGGCGACATAAAGCGAGCCGAAGCCTCGACGGCTAAAATTATCGGTTTTAATGTTAAAACACCGCCGGTTATTGAAGAATTATCAAGGGAAAAAAATATTACAATCATACATTACAACATTATATACGACCTAATAAATGACATGAAAAAAGAAATAAGCTTATTGGTTGAGCCAAAAACTAAAAAAGTTGATTTGGGCAAACTAAAAGTGCTGGCAATATTCAGAACCGAAAAAGACAGCCAAATCCTGGGCGGTAAAATTATCAGCGGCCTGGCCGAAACTGACGCTGAAATTGAAATATTCAGGGAAAAAGAGCTAATCGGCAAAGGAAAAATAACCAAGCTTCAATCCGGCAAGCAAGACGTTAATTCGGCGGAGGAGGGCCAGGAATGCGGATTGCGATGCGAAGGAAAAGAAATAATAAAAGAAGGAGATATAATAAAAATAAGCAAAGAAAAAATAGTATAAAAGCAGCGCGCAATATGTCTTATCGCATGAAACAAATAAACGAACTTTTAAAAAGCGAACTTGCGAATTTAATCAGCCGCAATGTTTTAGTTGAAAATTGTTTAATAACCGTCACTTACGTAAAATGCTCGCCTAATTTGCTGGAAGCAACTATTGGAATTTCTATATTGCCGGAAAATATGTCCGGCACGGCTTTAAAAAATATAAAAAAATACAACAAAGAATTTTACCAAAGCCTAAAAAGAAAACTAAGCATAAAGCATATTCCAAAATTCAATTGGAAAATAGACAGCCAGGAAAGATACGCGGCTGAAATTGACAAAATAATAAAAGAAATAAATAGTTAGTGTGTAAAAACTGGTGCGAAGTTAAAAATTTAAGATTTTTGCAGATTTTTTATAAAATTTTTTGAAGTGATATTGT
>Ga0164313_10003959_pt1 | contig 13219 bp, 13 predicted proteins | sample GuaBasSedimGuay4_FD_113735 | JGI IMG/M metagenome (GOLD analysis project Ga0164313, IMG submission 113735) | Subseafloor sediment microbial communities from Guaymas Basin, Gulf of California, Mexico - Guay4, Core 4569-4, 0-3 cm | ecosystem: Environmental > Aquatic > Marine > Hydrothermal vents... | reverse complement strand
GATTGTCCGTTTTTTTCTATGGTTCGGTTTTCGTTTAACAATAAATCGAAACCCATTTCTTTTTCTATATCCTTTAAACGCTGTAGGTTTTCTGCCTTAGCCTCCTTTGATGGCCACCGAGAATAATCTCCATAATCATGATTTCCAAGAATCGAATATTTACCGAAAGGGGCATAAAGGGATTTAAATTGGTCTATCCAGGGTTCGGCTTCTGACGAAAAATTATTGACCAGGTCACCTGTAAATAAAATCATATCGGGCTTTAGGTCTTTCACCATTTGAAGTCCGGCTTCTACCTTATCAAATTCCTCAAAGAAGCTACCGACGTGTAAATCTGATAGTTGCACAACTTTAAAGCCATCAAATTCAGGAGGCAAATTATCGAATACGAGTTTTTTGCGATGAACTTTATAATTATACCTCCCCACAAGCATTCCCCATCCTAACCCAAAAAAAGAAATCGTTGATAGAATAGCGCCTATGTAGGTAATAAAAGTACCACGATTAATTAATTCCCCGGGCGAAGCTTCGCCTTTACTTTTAAACAAGCTCATTAAAAACCCTGATACATCATTAATAACCAAAGAAATCGTAAAAATTAACTTGGGAAGGAAAAACATCAGGAAAATTCCAAAAGCGGTGTAAACAAACTTGTATGAAATATCGACCATTTGGCCCCTTGTTTTAAAAAACAAATGGATCCAAACAGCGTAAATCCCAAGGTTGATGATCCAATAACCCAGGATAAAAAGTTTTTTAAAGTTTTGATTAGAAAAGTTCCTCAGTAATTCCCTTAAACCTTTATAGGTGTACAAATCAATTAATAAAAGGATGAACAATAAAATGGCAATGCTTAAAAAACTAAAACCGCGCATAAATCTGGAGAAATTTGGAGACAAAAGTAAGATAATAGGGCAACTCGACTGTAATTTTCTGATGAATGGTAACTATTCAAAACTAATAGTAATTGTATATTTTACACTTTGTAGATTAATACTATCTTCAAGCCCATAAATATTCGTTATGAAAAAACCACAATTATCGTTTTGGCAAATATGGAATATGAGCTTTGGTTTTCTTGGAATCCAATTTGGGTTTGCACTGCAGAACGCCAATGTAAGCCGGATATTTGAAACCCTTGGTGCGGAAGTTGATGAAATCCCTATCTTATGGATTGCTGCTCCGCTGACAGGATTAATTGTTCAACCTATAATCGGTTACATGAGCGACCGAACATGGGGTAAATTAGGACGGAGAAGGCCCTACTTTTTAGTTGGGGCTATTCTTGCATCGGCAGCATTGATTTATATGCCAAATTCACCCACTCTTTGGGTTGCAGCCGGAATGTTGTGGATTATGGATGCATCTATCAATGTTTCGATGGAACCTTTCAGGGCGTTTGTTGGCGATATGTTGTCATCTGAACAGCGTACCACAGGTTTTGCCATGCAAAGTTTTTTTATTGGCCTGGGAGCTGTGGTTGCATCTGCGCTTCCGTGGATATTAACCAATTGGTTTGAAGTAAGCAATACAGCAGCAGAGGGTGTTATTCCCGATTCCGTTAAATGGTCGTTTTATGCTGGTGGTGCTATATTTTTAATGGCGGTTTTATGGACGGTTTTTCGTTCCAAAGAATATAGCCCCGATGAACTGGCTTCATTCGATGACAGTGAACCTGAAGAATTTGAAGGAGGACTTTCGACAAAAGAGGAATACAATTCGAATGGTAAAAAACAGCTTAAAACTGGTATTATTGTTTTATTGATAGGGTTAATACTGACCTGGTTACTTGATTACAATAATTTAGATAAGGAGTTGTATATTTTAACTATTGGAATTTCTGTTGTGGGTTTACTGGCGGTCTTATCAGGAAGAATGCAGAGTGTTGGAAACTATAAAAATGGTTTTGTTTCTATTGTCAACGATTTTCAGTTTATGCCCAAAACCATGAAACAATTGGCTATTGTCCAGTTTTTCTCGTGGTTTGCCTTATTTGCCATGTGGATTTATTCTACCAGAGCCATTACCGGGCACATCTACGGGGCTACCGATGCTGTTTCAAAAGCGTATAACGATGGTGCCGATTGGGTGGGAATAATGTTTGCATTTTATAACATTGTTACTTTTATGGTAGCCTTTTTAATTCCTGTTATTGCACGAAAAACAAGTAGAAAGTTTACCCACATGATTAGTTTAATGTTGGGCGGATTGGGCCTGATTTCATATTATTTTATTAGAGATCCGAATATTCTGTTAGTATCGATGATTGGGGTGGGTATTGCCTGGGCAAGTATTTTATCCATGCCTTATGCCATGCTAACCGACTCACTCCCGTCAAACAAGATGGGGTATTATATGGGGATTTTTAATTTCTTTATCGTTATTCCGCAATTAGTAGCGGCCTCTATTTTGGGATTCATGGTGGTTAAATTTTTCGATGGAAATGCGATTTATGCGTTAATTATCGGTGGGGTATCTATGATTATTGCTGGAATTACAGTAATGTTTGTGGATGATAAGGGTTGATTTATCCATTGTGCCATGTTAATCTTTATATAATTTATAAATTGATTTAATCATTTTTTTTATAAGCAATAAAGTAGGTTAATAATATATTATTAACCTTTATTTTTATTGGATATTAATTGTTTTGAATAATTCATGGAATCAATTGTAATTAATTAATCGATTCCTATAAATTTGATTTATGTACAATTGGTTTATGCTTCGAATAAAGGAAATGTGGTTTTTCCTACTTGTTGGAGTTGTTTTTATTGTTATTTCAATGTTAAATGTCAGGAATTCACATGACTGGGGTGGTGATTTCTCGATGTATATATCACAAAGTCAAAATATTCTAGAGGGAAAACCGATTGGGGAAACAGGTTATATTTTTAATCCTCAATATCCAATGTTGTCCCCGAAAGAATATCCGCCTTTATTTTCTATTGTAATTACTCCCATTATTGCGGTTTGGGATATTGAAATACAACCAATATTAATTTTTGTCTCCTTATTATTTGCTTTGAGCTCAATCTTAATGTTTGTTTTTTTTAATAAAACAGAAGGAGTTAACAAATGGTGGGCAATAATTTTAAGTATAGGGTTTTTATTAAACCCCGCAATTCAATTACTTAAGAACGAAATATTATCAGATATTTTACTGATGGTAATTATTCTTTGTTTTCTTATTTTTTATAAAAAGAAAAACATCTGGCTACTTGGTGTACTAACTGCTTTAGCAATACTTACAAAAGAAATTGGTTATTGTTTAGTGATTGTTTTTATTCTTGATTCAATCATATCCTATATTAAAAAAGAGGATTCGGCAAAAACAATATCCATAGAAGCTGTAAAGTTTATTGGAGTTACATTTCTGGTTGTGATATTAGTAAAATTAATGGTGGGCAGTAGATTTGGAAGTGCCTACGAAGCCCATTTTGAACAAAAAGATTTATGGGAATCAATTTGGATAAACCTTGGTTACTATCAGCGGAAAATTCATTTTTTTTTAGCAATTGAATTAGGGGTTTGGAAGTTATACAAGCCGCTTCCTATTTTATTAGGGGCTATTGGACTTACTATGTTTATTTTTGGATGGATTAATTCAAAGAAGCGGATAAATAGCCTGTTTTTGTTAGTATATTTTGGTGTTATATTAGTTTATCCATATCGACATGGAGGATTTCGCTTTTTATTTCCTATAATACCCTTCATTTTGTTATGGATATTTACTTCAATAAAAAAATTTTCATGGAATAATACTAAATCAGGTACAAGGATAGCAGGTTTTTACTTTTTTTTGCTAATTGGGTCATATATACCACATGATGTTAAAACTTATCATAAAAGATACATGATAAAGAAAGGACCGAATCAAATTAAAAATCAGGCATGGATGAAATATATTAAAGAAAACACGATAAAAAATAGTAAAGTGCTTTTCTTTAAGCCGAGGGTTTTATATTTATATACTGGTTGCAAATCAATTGCAAATAAGGGAGATGATTCGATAGAACAAATTGAAAGATTAATGGATGAATTTGATGTTAATTATATAGTTTATTCTAAAGAATTCGCAGTAAAAAACGTAATGGTGATAGTGAAAAAACATTCTTATTGGCAATTGGTTTATAATCACGATCAGGTTAAAATATTTAAAAAAACAGACCAGATTTAGAATAGGATGATTATTGTTTAATAATGACTAGATGGTATTTTAATTCTTGAATTTATGGACATTAAAAATGACTGGAATAAAATTAGAGCTCATTTCAAAAGAAGTTTTCGTTCCAATTTTTATGTATCTATTGCTTCTGTAGCACACGACAACAAACCAACCGTAACGCCTATTGGCTCCCTGTTTTTAAAAGAAAACCAAAAAGGGTTTTATTTTGAGAAATACCCTTCGAAACTTCCGACTTACGCTAAAATAAATAACCACATTTGTGTTTTGGCGGTAAATAGCAACACCTGGTTTTGGGTAAAATCATTATTTAGGGGAAGTTTCAGAAATTACCCAGCCATTAAACTATATGGCAAGCTTGGAGAAAGGAGAATCGCAACCGAAAAAGAAAAAAAACGCTTAAACAGAAGAATGGCAACAACAAAAGGATTCAAAGGCAATTCCTATTTATGGGGAAATATGGAATATATAAGAGAGGTATTTTTTGATAAGGCGGAAAAAATAAATCTGGGTGATATGACTAAAGACCTGTAAATTACAGTAGGCTTTTTTATGTTGATTCACAAATATTGTAAATCCCGGTTTATTCAAAGTTTAAAATTATTTACTAAATCGGTAATTTCAAATTTATCTTTGTTTAGTTTGTTATACAATAAATCAACTTTAAAGGGTCGTCCATAAAAGTAAAGATGATTGGAGCCTGTAGCTGTAATTTCTATTTTTTCAAATTTCTCATCTTCAGATAATAGCATTTTAAAAACGTATTCGAGTTGATAGCGATCAGCTTGTTTCGTTCTTTTTGTAGAATTAATTATGATTATATAATGATCAGGTAATTCCTCAAAATCATATTCCTCGTTTGAGGTTTCGTTATGAACAATAAAACCTTTCTCATCCAGGGAAAAACCTGCTAAAAAACTTGCAATCGGAGACTCTTCAAGCATATATTCTTCACACATCCAATCTATGCTTAACAGATTTCGGATTTTTGATGATTTCTGGCCAACTGTTGAAGTGTTTACATCAAAATAATCACAAACATCTATTTATGTGGCATAAGGTTCAGAAAACTTGTCATTCAAAAAATTAATACTGCCGATTGCCCATATAATTGCGGCTGCCCAAATACTATCATTTCCACGATTTAAAATCACAGGATCATATTCTATTAGATCAACGTATAATTTTATACATATCTGTCGGTAGTCCTCATTGAGTTCTTCTTTACAATAATTATTGATTAATTGTTTAACAACTTCTGTTTTCAATCTTTAGTTTTTTTAAAGATAATAAGATACAAATTTTAATTATTATATCGCATTATTGAAATTATAAGCCAGCTAATTCCTCTTTCATATTTTCAAAAACCTCGTTGGTAATTCCCCTTTCAGGCTTTATTCCTTTGCAGGAAGAAAAAAATCCTATTATTTGTTTAAAATCATTCATTACATCATCTGATGGATAAAATGGCTCTTTTATCTTTACGGTCTTAGTCCCGAAATCAAGTCCTATCATAATAATTGGAACCCCCGCCATTTTCGCAATATGATAAAAACCCGTTTTTATCCGATCAACTTTTTCCCGTGTGCCTTCGGGTGCTAAGCCAATGGCAAAATCTTTATTGCCTTTAAACTTTGAGGCAACGGCTTCAACCAGGTTATTGTACTTCCCTCGTTCGACAGGCGTACCTCCCAACCACCTGAAAATAAAACCGAAAGGAGGTTTAAACAATTGACTTTTACCCAGGTATTTCACATGGTTCACCCTTAAAATACTGCGAATCATGATGCCGACAATAAAATCGATATTAGCCGTATGTGGCCCAACGATAACAACATAGCTTTTTATATCCTTCGGAAAGGAACCATCGAATATCCATCCGGATAATTTAAACAAAAGTTTATACAGGTATTGCATGTTATAGCCGAATTTAGCAGAAAAAGATTTCCCAACGTTATAATTCTTGAATTTTATTTGATTGTTTTCTGTTTAAACAATTTGTGTTTTTATATTTAAGATGTTTAGCTTAGCTCTTAAATTACATTTAGATGAATAAGAAAGTACTCTTTCACGAACAACAAAGGTTTAATCAATGGTGGATTTGGCTGATAATAATCGGGATAAATGTCCTTCCGTTTTATGGTATTTTTCAACAAATAATAATGAGGCAAACCTTCGGTACCAAACCAATGAGTAATGCCGGGCTGCTATTATTTGCTGTATTTATGCTGTTCATCTCTTTTTTTATATTGAGTTTTCGATTGGTTACACTAATTAAACAAGATGGCATTTATGTCCGGTTTTATCCGATTCAAACCAAAATGAAGTTCTATGGTTGGAGAGACATAAATAAATTATATATCCGCAAGTATAAACCTTTGATGGAATATGGCGGATGGGGTTTGCGTTATGGATTTTCGGGAAAAGGAAGAGCCTTAAATGTTTCCGGTAATATCGGATTGCAGATTGAATTTAACAATGGTAATAAATTATTGATTGGTACAAATAAATCTAATGTGATGAAAGAACTTTTGACCAAACTGGGAAAATTTACGATTAATCCGAATAAATAGCCGTTTGAAAACAAAACTTCGAATTACACTAATTTTTCTTTTAATCGCTGCAGCTTTTGGGCTAACACTTAGGCTAATGCATACCAGCACCATGTTTTATAATTATAAACATCTGCTGCATACTCACTCGCACATCGCTTTGCTCGGTTGGCTATACAATGCCGCTTTAATTGTATTGCAATATTTTATCTTTAAGGAGAATAGGCGAGTATTTAACCGGATATTTTGGATTTCGCAAATCACTTTTGTGGGTATGCTGTTTTCATTCCCGTTCGAGGGCTATGGTTTTTTCTCAATCACGTTTTCTACCCTCTATTTGTTTTGTTCTTATTACCTGGTTTATCAACTATTTAAACAGAGTAAATCATTGAAGAACATTTATGTAGCAAAGTTTATCAGGTGGGGAGGGGTTTACCTGGTTATATCGAGCATCGGTCCGTTCGCTTTGGGCGCGATTATGGCTCTGGGCTTAAAAGAAACCATTTGGTATAAGCTGTCGATTTACTGGTTTATTCACTTTTTGTACAATGGGTTTTTTGTGTTTGTTGTATTCTCCTATCTGATAAATCGATTCCAAAACCTAAAAAACCAGAGGCTTATTTTTCAATTGATGAATTTTTCTGTCATTCCGCTTTACGGGCTTTCTATCTTGTGGATTCAACCTGCCTTTCCTTTTTATCTGTTGACTTTTACTGGCGCACTGCTCCAGTTAATAGCTTTTTATCTTTTACTTAAAAGCCGTATAATTTTTCTAATACGAAACAATGGCTTGAGCTTTAAATTAGTTTCAATTGCCCTAATTACTTATGGGTTAAAAATGATTTTCCAGGTAGGTGCATCTTTCGAATCCGTTCAGACATTTTTAAATAACACCGTATCCACATCCGTTATCGGATACTTACATTTGGTGATGTTGGGCTTTTTCACCTTGTTCTTTTTATCGGTATTTATTCAGCACGAATTGCTGAAAAACACCAAACTGTTAAAAGCAGGAATTATTATTCTGGTATTGGGGATTGTATTATCAGAATCGTTGTTATTCAGCCAAAGTATTGTTAATTATTTTTTCAAAACCAGTATTGGTAATTATAACAATTTGTTGTTTTTGGCAAGTGCTTTTATGCCGGTGGGGATTGTCCTTATTGGTATACAGGGGATTAAAAAGTAAAACTAAGGATTCTTTATTTTAATTTAAGGCTATAAGGATTTTGAATTTCTATCCCGTCAATTATCTGACCTTCATACATATCTTCGGTTAATACCATAGAGCAAATGGCACTTTTTGTAGCGCTGATAATTAGGCTGTCCTAAAACGAAAATTGGTTCAAGATTACTCAGATTATCAATAATGCTTTATAATTATTTTATTGCTATTTTTTAATTATTATCTTTTGCCACAATTGGCATTGAAAAATGAGGTGCAAATTCTTTAAAAATATTTTATGATACATTCGAAACAATTAATCTTTCTTTTGAAGATATATATATTCATAATACTTATTATTTTTAATGTGTTGCCATTGCTTTCTCAAGATTCAATTTTATCCGATGGTGATTTAAATGAGGCGGAGTTCAGCGTTGCAATAAACCCTACCGATTCTAATAATATAGTTTTAGCTACTATTTATGGAGTTGGAACGGATAATGGTAGTGGTGATAGCGATAGTGATTATCTCAAGATTTATTATACAAACGATTTTGGAGAGACCTGGCAGCTAAGTAATTTCCATGGAGTTATTGAAGGCTACAAATTAGCAGGAGATCCCGTGCTTAGTTTCGATGAAAACGGCAATTTGTTTTTAATAAACCTTAGTCTTGATGAAAATTTTAATTCGATACCAACATTTTTGTCTAATTCTTTGGATGGAGGTGCGACCTGGTCATCGGCAGCAATTTTAAAGGAAAATAGTTTTTCAGATAAACCGTGGATGGCAATTGATCGATATGGTTCATCACCATTTAAAGGAAATATTTACATTCCTTTAGTTTTAAATGATGTAAGACTTATTTGTTTAGATAATGAATTACAAATAATTCATGATCATCAGATCTCCGATGGTAACCATTTGCCTAGTGTCGTGGTAAAAAAAAATGGGGATGTTTTTACAAGTACTGTGCAATTGGGTATTGAAAATGAAGTATTTGTACAAAAATATGCAAATGGAGGTGCCGATTTCTCTCATTCTTCAAGTGTCGTTTCCTTTCCTGACTATACATTTAATGCACCGGATATTTCCACCAGATTTCAACCTACAGTGTATTTGGCAATTGATAATTCAGAGGGAATTTATGAGGGGAGAATTTATTTGAGCTATACAGCGTCTGAAGAAAACAACGCTGATTATTTTGATATTTTTCTCTCCTTTTCAGATGATGATGGATTGACATGGAGTGTTCCTAAAATTGTTCATACGGATCAACAAGATCAGGTTCAACAGTTTTATTCAAGTATTTATGTTAACGATAGCGGTGTATTAATATTAGATTGGTATGATAGGGGAAATTATGAAAACACGAATAAATTGACTGATTTTTTTATGGGAATTTCTTACGATGGGGGTGAAACATTTACAGAATTGCAACTTAATTCTCTGTCGACCGATTTTGAGGAGATAATCGAGTTTGGTTCTGGATTTGGAATAGGCGAATATCATCAGTGTATAGCTACCAATAATACGGCAATTTCTTTTTGGTCGGATGGAAGGACCAATGATGGTGATCTTAATATTTATTTTGCAAAAGTTTCTTTACAGGATCCTACCACCGGGGTAGAAGAACTTAGTGTTATATCAACCGAATTAAGCATATCATTGCCTTATCCCCAACCTGTAACCGAAAGGGTGTTTATTGACATTGACCTTAAAGTAGATACAAAATTGAAATATGAAATTGTTAATAATACTGGTGTTAAAATATGGATCAGCAACTGGTTAAGTTTTAAGCAAGGCAACCATACCCTTGAAATACCTGTAAATGTTGCCGCAGGCGTTTATTATCTAAGGGTTGTTGCAGAAAATGGCTATTTTAAAAGCAGGAAAATAATCAAGCTGTAGTATGTTATGAGTAAGTATTGTCTATTGGTTTTTTTTGGAGTGTTTTTATTAAGTTGTTCTTTGGATAAATCACATTCGAAGGGTGGTGCTTCTCAGGAATTAAATGAGAGTAAATCTTTAGAAGAAATAGCGGAAGAAAAGTTTGGTGATAATTATGGAGTAAAAACAAACGAATCAAATAGCTATTCTTTGGTTTATAAGAATTACAAAAAATATGAAGACCTTTTTTCGGATGTTCATTATTTTATATATGAGCATCAAGAGCATTTAGTCATTTTTGAGGATACACTTAAAGCGGGTAGTATTGAATGGATTTCAAATGATGAAATTGTTGCGATAGCTAGGAATATTCCGAATGAGAATGACTCGGGTACACACCGACGTGTATATTACTATAACGTTAGTACAAAGCAGAGGAGACTTGATAAGGGATAGAAAAACCGGATAATTCTTTAAAACCCCCGACCAAATGAAGAACTCCGGAATGGCGAGTTGCCAAAACTATTGAAACCATTGGGGTTGCGGTAAAGAGACGGATATTTTTGTTCCCTGTATTCAACACTTACCCCAATTTTAAAACGTTCAGAAACTTTGTATTCAGCATCAAAAATCACACCCTGGTTACTGAAATCAAGGAACTGCGAATTGATGGGTTTTATGGTGGAAGTAGGGGCAGGGTTTAACAAAAATGTTTTGTAGGCAGTTCCACGAACAGTTAATTTTTCATTTACCTGGTAGGTCCCCGAAAAGAACAAACTCCCATAAGATTGGTTATTTCTTGAAAAACCGGATTCACCCGGGGTGTTGTAAAACATCGACGAATATCCCATTCCGAAACTTACGCTGAATTTTTTAGATACCGGCATACTTATTACCGGGGCAATGTATGTTCCAAAGGCATTGTTACCTGCTCCGAAGCTTGAAAAAGAACTCCCTAACGTAACATTAACGCGCGGTTTAAATAACTCCTGTTGCCCGAATTGTTGAGTTGGTAATTGACCATCGAAATTTTGAATAGGTGGAATAGAATCTTTTTGTTGATAATCGCCATGTACAACACCTTGCGCTTGCAACCTCTGATTGCCCCCGAACACCAGAAGAACCAATAAAAGGAATGATATAATAGAAAATCGACTCATATTAAATATGGAGTAAAAATAAGAAAGCAATTAACACTTACCAAGACCTTGATGCAAAAGTATGTTAACACCTAAATGACTAATTAAGCAATTAAACATTGCATTTTATAATTCGGGGTAAGCTGTTATCTCTCTTATTTTCTGATAAAGTGGCTCTAATTTCCGAAACATCTTTAAATATACTTCTTTGTATAAAGCCTTGTAAATTTGGGTGTTTTCGGGGTTTGGTTCGAAGGCATCGGAATAATTCACCATGTTTTTAACTGCATCACGCATTGTCTTAAAAGCATTTATGCCATACGCTGTGATAATGGCTGCTCCCAAGCCGGAAGTTTCATGGGTTTTTCCCCTTACCAACGTCATGTTAAATACATCAGCAGTTATCTGGCAAATTTCATCGCTTTGTGATGCCCCACCTGAAACAGCCAGCTTTTCAAATTTTATTTTACCGCGTTTTTCCAGCTTATTCATTCCATCGAGTAAACCATATGCCAACCCCTCAATAACCGCCCGGTAAACATGTTCTTTTTTGTGTACATCGCCAAAACCAATCATAGCACCCTTGGCGTTTTTCTCTCCCAATCCTGGCGACCAATAGGGTTGAACAATCAATCCCATTGCCCCCGGAGGCGATTGATGAAGCAATTCGTTTAAGATTTCTTCAACTTGAATGTTTTTTTCGGCAGCTTCCTGAACTTCTTTTAAAGCAAATTCGTTTTTAAACCAATTAATCATCCAAAACCCACGATAGATCTCAATTTCCGGGTTCCAACGCCCGGGAATTACCGATGGGTATGCAGGAAAATAGGCGATGGGTTCGAAATACTTTTTAGTGGTGGTCTGAACAGTTGCTGTAGTTCCAAAACTCAAACTAGCGGTTTTAGTATCCATCACACCCATACCCAGGGTTTCGCATCCTTTATCCGAGCCACACGCAATAATTGGAGTGCCAACAGGAATACCTGTAAGTGCTGAGGCTTGCCCGGTTATTTTTCCAACACGATCGCCTGGGTTTATTAATTTTGGAAGTTTTTCTTTTTCAATCGGATAGAGTTTTCCGGTTAATTCGGATAAATTATTGGGGTTTGCCCACTTTTGCTTTTTGTAATCGAAAGGAATATATCCAATTTGTGAAGCAGTGGAGTCAACAAATTCGCCGGATAGTTTAAAGTTAAGATAAGCGGATACTTGAAGGTATTTGTGCGTGTTTTTCCAGATTTCAGGTTCGTTTTGCCTGATCCAGTTGCAATGCCCTTTACGCTCCATTTTGCGTATTGTAGAACTTACACCAATTGTTTTAAAAATTAGGTTTAAAGCCAAATTTGGTTTGTAAACATTTTTTGCCAGTCGCTGGTCAAGCCAAATCATCGACGGACGAAGCGGGTTCCCATCTTTATCTACATTTACCATTGTGCTTCGCAATGTTGTTACACCAATGCCTTTAATGTTTTTAAAGTTTCCGGGATTTCGTTTTTTTAACGCGTTGGTTGCTATGCATAACCCGTCCCAATAAATTTCCGCTTTCTGTTCGGCCCAACCGGCTTTGGAACTGAAATAGGGTTCGTAAAACATTTGCTCTTTGTCAATAATATCACCACTTAATGAAAATAAAATAGCCCTGATGCTTTGGGTACCACAATCGATAGATAAGATTAAAGGTTGCATAACTATAATATGGGTGAAATTACGTAAATTAACGGGTGAATTTAAATTATCTATTCAACTAACTAATGATTCTAACCTGCATGGCCGGCAAGGCAGGGAACTGTGAATATTAGGAATAATCGTATTCAGGTTAATAGCGGCTACAAGTCTTATATCTGCTGTTATCGATAGAAATGACCCTCTGTATGCCGGGTATAATAATACTGACCTATCATCGTTCGAAAAGTATAAATTAGATGTGATGAGTTCTACTCAAAAGGACGCAGCATTTATTCCGACCGACGACGCAATTCGGGAGATGTATGAGGCTTCTAAAACTGATAAAATCAAAAAGGTAAACCACCAGACCTTTCGGACAATGACTGTTAGTAGTGTGGTAATTGTAAAAGCTTTAATACTTTTTGGCTTTCACTGGAAACTATTTAAGAAATATGATTAGGATGGGTTAAAAAATTCCTCCTAAAAACATATCCTCAACACCAACGCTAATTTGATTAATAAAAGCTAAAGATTTCTCTGGGGTTTGATTTTATTAATACAATAGGTTAAAACACCATTATTAGTTTTTATTCGTTGATTTCTTAATTGAATTACCCGAACTTT
>Ga0164313_10003958_pt1 | contig 13220 bp, 12 predicted proteins | sample GuaBasSedimGuay4_FD_113735 | JGI IMG/M metagenome (GOLD analysis project Ga0164313, IMG submission 113735) | Subseafloor sediment microbial communities from Guaymas Basin, Gulf of California, Mexico - Guay4, Core 4569-4, 0-3 cm | ecosystem: Environmental > Aquatic > Marine > Hydrothermal vents... | reverse complement strand
TGTAGTCGACCCAGAGGCCGCCCATCGTGTAGTGCGTTGCCGGGTAGATACGCATCGGCGTCTCGTAGGGGCTGTCGTTGGTGATGCGTTCATACATTTCAAAGAGGTTGCCGTAGCGCTCCTTAATCGTCTGCTCGCCGAGGCGGTTGATCGCATCACCGAAGTCGAGGTAGACGCCTCGCCGTTCGCCGTCGACCTCGGGCCCCACGCCGAGGCCGTTGTTCGTGACGTAGAGCGCGTTTCGCGAAGCGACATCGCGGGGCACGAGGTTGCCAAACGCAGGATAACGCTCCTCGAGGTAGTAGTAGCGGTCCTCCTCCGCAATGTCCTCGGGACGCTTCGTGACGTCTTCCTTCTTGCGCGGGACCCAGACGCGCCCGTCGTTACGAAGCGATTCGCTCATCAGCGTCAGCTTCGATTGATAGGTGCCCGCTTGCGGGATGCAGGTGGGATGGATCTGCGTGTAGCAAGGGTTGGCAAATGCTGCGCCGTGGCGGTGTGTGCGCCATGCTGCCGTGCAGTTGCAGCCCTTGGCGTTCGTCGAAAGGTAGAAGACGTTGCCGTAGCCGCCGGTGCACAAGATGACCATGTCGGCGATGTGTGGGCTGACTTTGCCTGTCTTCATGCAGCGGGTGACGATGCCGCGCGCGCGGCCATCGTGAACGATGAGATCGAGCATCTCCGTGCGAGAAAACATTTCCACCGTGCCGGCCTCGATCTGGCGGCTGAGCGCTTGGTATGCACCCAGCAACAACTGCTGACCCGTCTGCCCGCGTGCATAGAACGTTCGCGACACCTGTGCGCCGCCAAAAGATCGGTTCCCGAGAAGACCCCCGTACTCGCGCGCGAATGGCACACCCTGCGCAACGGCCTGATCGATGATCTGCACGCTGAGTTCGGCGAGCCGAAATACGTTGGACTCGCGGGAGCGGAAATCGCCGCCCTTTACGGTGTCGTAGAACAAGCGATAGACGCTGTCGCCGTCGTTTTGATAGTTCTTTGCGGCGTTGATGCCCCCCTGTGCGGCGATGCTGTGCGCGCGTCGCGGGCTGTCTTGATAGCAGAAGCACTTGACGTTGTAGCCCATCTCGCCGAGCGAGGCGGCGGCTGCGCCACCAGCGAGCCCGCTCCCGACGACGATCACGGTGTACTTCCGGCGGTTGGCCGGCGAGACGAGCTTGTTCGCCTCTTTGTGCTTCTCCCAGCGATTCTCGATGGGACCGGTCGGTTCGTTTGATCGAAGTTGCATGACGAGCCTTACAGTGTGACGAGCCCCGCGAGCACCGAGATGGGGAACGACAGGTTCCCGATCGTGATCGCGGCGGAAATCGCGATGGCTGCATCGCGGCGGTAGGAGTTGTAGCGAGGGTGGTTGGCGCCCAGTGTCTGAAATGCGCTGAAGATGCCGTGGAAGATGTGGAAGCCTAGGGCCACGTTGCCCGCCATGTACACTCCGGCGATCAGGGGATTCTGAAAGCCTTCGACCACGTTGCGGTAGACTTCCCCCGGGTGATCCGGAAGGATCGTGAAATGCAACAAGTGGTAAACCACGAACAGTAGAAGAATCGGGCCCGACCAGTACATCGTTCGCGCCGCATAGTCGGTCGCGAGGTCCGTGCGCTTCTTGTAGCGTGACCCTCGAGCCTGCGTGTTGCGGACCCAGAGTGATATCGCCGATGCGATGTGCACTCCGAACGCAAACAGAAGCAGTAGCCGTGTCCCCCACAAGACAGGCGTCAGGCTCTGCAGCGTCTCGGCATAACCGTCCATGGCCTCCTGTCCGAGATACAGATTCAGGTTGCCCAGGAAGTGGCCGACCGTGAAGCCGACGAGGATGACCCCCGACAGGGCCATGGCCACCTTCTTCCCTATGGTCGTTTGATGGAGCGTCAGGGCTCGTTGCATGGGTTCTCCTCAGTGCCCGCCACGCCGGGCGGCCGATTCATACATCCACCGGTCGGGGCTTGCCAACCGGCTGGCGGAAAAAGCAGGGGATTCAGAGCTCGGGGGGGTCGTAGTATTCCACCAAATCGCCGCGGAAGGTTTCGAGCACCGTGACGCCGCGATCCTCGCTCACCAGATAATTCGGCCCAACCGGCACCTTGCCGAGGCCACCCGGCGTATCGACGATCAGCTTGGGGAGCGCGATCCCGCTGACACGCCCTTGAAGGGCTGCCATCAGCTCGACCCCCCGCCGCAAAGGCGTCCGCAGATGCCCAGTTCCGCCGACTGGGTCCATTTGTAAGAGGTAGTAGGGTCGGACTCGTGATCGGACCAGGCCGCGAAACAGGGCCTCGAGCGTGTTGGCATCATCGTTGACCCCTCGAAGCAAGACGGTCTGGTTCATCACCGGCAGGCCGGCGTCCGCCAGACGGGCACAGGCCGTGCGAGCCTCGTCGGTCAGTTCTTTCGGGTGGTTGAAATGGGTCATGATCCAAGTGGCTTCGTGGCTTTCCCGAATCGCGCTGCAGAGCTCCTCGGTGATCCGTTGGGGGAGGGTGACCGGCGCTCGCGTGGCCAGGCGCACGTAGTCGACGTGGTCGATCGCGCCAATCCGCCGGAGCAGTCGGGCAAGCCGGTCGGTGGACATGATGCAAGGGTCGCCGCCGGAGACGATGACATCGCGGATTTCCGGGTGGGCCTCGATCCATGCGAAGGCGGGCTCGAGCACGGCCATCGAACGCGCTCCGCCGCCGTCGCCAACGAGCCGGGATCGCGTGCAGAAGCGGCAATAGACGCCGCAGCGGTCGGTTGCGAGCAGCAGGACGCGGTCTGGGTAGCGCTGAATCAGATGGGGTGCGACTTCGTGAGCCTCCTCACCCAATGGGTCACGGAGGTCGCCCTCGACGGCGATCGCCTCTTCGGCGCGAGGGATGCACTGAAGGCGAACTGGGCAGTCCGGGTTGGCCGGGTCACAGAGGGCCAGGTAGTACGGCGTGATCGAGATCGGCAACCCGGCGGCCATCGCCCGGGTGGCTCCCACCCGCTCTGCATCCGTCAGGGTCAGTGCTTTGTCGAGGGCCTGTAAATTGGTCGCCGCGTGTCGCGCTTGCCACCGCCAATCACTCCAGTTGGACTCCTCCAAACGCGATGCTTCACGAAAATCTAGCGGCAGCGCGCGCATGGTCTGCAGCTTAGTTCTTGTCCCTCAGGCGGCAACCGTCCTTGCCCCTGGACACACTCGAAAAACATTGTCATATGGCACTGTCTGGGCTTGCCCAATGGGCGTTTTGCTCCCAATGGCCAAGACGAAAAGGGAGAGATTATGGCGACCCGAGAACCCCGTCCGTTCGACGTCGAATACATCGAGAACCCAAGCCAGTCGGAGTTGCGTGAGCTTGCGCTCGCGCACACCCCATGTGTTCAGCAGACGGCGGTCGGCAGCATCAACAAGGTCTCGCGCAACAAGGCGCGCATGGCCAAGTACACGTACATAATCGATACCGAAGATCGATGGAGTCATCAGATTATGGACCCCGACAAGGCCCGTGGCTTGATCGAGCGCCAGGCGAAGTACATCGCCGACAAAGGCAAGCTCATTGCCATCGACGGCTACGTGGGTCTTGGTGAAGGCGCGTTTGGCGCCACGTGGCTTTACACACCCGAAGGCGCGAACATCGCTGGCATGCAGCAAATTCTCGCGTTCCCGCGTTCCGACGTCGAGACCGAGGAGCAGTTGGCCGCACCGTTCGAGCCGATCTTCCGTCTTTACTACACGCCGGACCTGCAGCTCGACGACATGCCGGGCGGCCAGGCAATCATCGTCGACATGGAGAACTGGACGACGCACGTCATTGGTGCCGACTACTTCGGCGAGTCGAAGAAGGGCATCCTCCGAATGCTGAACCACTACGTGTACCAAAAGGGCGGGCTCGTTCTGCACGCGGGCGCGAAGGCCGTGACCGATGCCAACGGCAACAAGCTCACCATGACGATCATGGGATTGTCGGGCACGGGCAAGACCACGACTACCTTCTCGAAGCAGGGCGACATCACCGAGCCGATTCAGGACGACATGGTGGCGCTATGGCCGCATGGCGCCCTGTCGATCACCGAGAACGGCTGCTTTGCGAAGACCGACGGCCTGTCGCTCGAAACTGAGCCGGTTCTGTTCACCGCAACAACCGGCAGCGAAGCCTGGCTCGAGAACGTTTTCCTCGAGGCGGATGGCTCATTCCACTTCACCAAGGGTGTGCTCTCCGTCGAAGACGTCACGCGCCTCCGCGACATCCTCATCGCCACCGGTGCCAACGCCGAAAATGTCGACAAGTACATTGCAGGCGGGGTGGACCTCGACGACGTGGTCGATAGCCACGGCATTCCGGCGGACGGCTGGGACTTCGTCGTGTGGACGCAGAACGGCCGATCGATCGTGCCTATGAGCTCGATTCCCGACGCCGCAGACCTGCGCAACATTCCGCAGGTCAAGTCGATGGGCATCCTCAACCGCGACGAGGGCTACGACGCCGCGATGCCCGGCATCGTTCGCTTCACGTCGCCCGAACAGGCGGCCGGCTACTTCATGCTCGGCGAGACCTCGAAGACCAGCGCGGCCGGCAAGGACCGCGGCAAGACGCGTTCGCCTTTCACGCAGCCGTTTTTCCCCGCGAAGCACGGGCTTCAGGCGAAGCGCTTCGCCGAGCTGGCGGCGACCATGTCGGGCGTCACCATGTGGCTGATGAACACCGGCTACATCGGCGGCGAAGCCAACGACGCCAAAGAGAACAAGGCGTTGAACATCAAGATTCGACATTCGAGCGCGATGCTCGAGGCCCTGCTGAGCGAAACGATCAAGTGGAAGAAGGATCCGGACTTCGGCTACGAGATTGTCGACGTCGACGCCCCCGAGAACGCGGACCTCGTCAGCAAGGTGCCGGCTGAGATTCTCGACCCACGCCGCTTTTTCGACGGCCGCGGACGACATTCGGACTACGAGCAGTGGGTCAGCCACATGAAGGAAGCCCGCACGGACTTCCTCAAGAAGTTCGACGTTGCCGATGCGATCGTCGCAGCGATCGCCGGCTGAGCAGCGCACCGGGCCGCAGGTTTTGGGGGCCGCCACCTGAGTTGTGGTAACAGCCGTGGGCGTGATGCGATTCGCGTCCATGCTCGTCGTCCTCTGTTCACTCGCGGTGCTCGGGCCCGTTCGAACGGCCTTCGCCGACAGCTATGATCTCGTTGCCTTTGACGGGGTCTTCGGTGGGTCGGTGTCCAAGTTCAACGGCAAGAGGAAATGGCAGCCGACTCTCTGGCTGGACGGCTCCTACGGCGTAGCGGGGCCTCTGCACCTCGGCGCCTACTTTCAGTGGCTTGGCAAAGGTTGGCCACTCGACGATCCCGGCTTTGGCGGTGGGGCCCTGATCGCGCTCCGCGGCAACATCAAGAAGCTACGCCTCTCGGGCGCGTTCACCGGCGGCTACCTGGGTGTCCCATTGGTGACCCACGTGGAGGGCACGGGCACCATTGGCGCCTTTGCCGGGCTCGGGTACGGTTTCCTCTCGTGGTTGGGCTTAGAAGTGCGCGGCCGATGGATACGGTACTTCAAGATGCCGCCCGGCGCGCCGAACCATGCCTGGAGCATCGAAGCCGGCTTCAGCTTCTTCATCAACTGAGGCGTGTCTGACCTCGCTATCGCTTCCCGAGGTTGTCGACCGCGCGTTGGGCGCGCGTTGCTGCCTCAGGGTCAGTATTCTCGATGACCTTGATGTACCGTTCGAAAGTGGAGATGGCCATCTTCGTGTTGCCCACCTTTTCATAGCAGGATGCCAAATCGAACAAGAGGTCGGCTGGCCCAGCTTCGCCGAGCTCGATCGCTTTGATGTAGATGGGGATTGCCTCTTTGTAGCGTTTCGCTCCACGCAACGAGATCGCCAAGTTGCGCGCCACATCCGGGTCGTAAGGGTCTCCCGCCATCGCCTTCTCGTGCGCCTTGATCGCTTCGTCGTAGCGTCGCGCCTTACGAAGCGCCACGCCGAGGTTGTTCAGCAGCTGCGGATTGTTCGGGACGACTCTCAGCGCTTTTTCGTAGGTCACGATCGCCGCGGCGTTGTCCTTCGACCGGCGGTACGCCACCCCGAGGTTGAGCCAGTGGTTCGTGTGTTCGGGCTCGAGCGCAGTTGCCTTCTCCAGGCACTTCACGGCCTGCTTGGGGCGGTCGAGCCGCAGCAGCGTGGCACCGGCCAGGCCGTGGGCCCTGCCGTCCTTGGATTCTAGCTGGATGGCGCGCTTGAACGCTTTCAGAGCCTCTTCGTAGCGTCCGAGCCTGCGTAAAATGGAGCCGCGCGTAAGATGCCCTTGCGCGTAGGTCGGTCTCGTCGCCACCGCAAGATCGATCTCCCTGAGCGCTTCCTCGTAGCGACCTTCAGCCCGCAGTGTCTTGGCGATGTGGTAGTGCGCGTCAGCTGCATCCGCAGACACAACGGGTGCCGTCAGCCACAGCGCGCACCCCAGAGCTACCCCGATCCATCGCACGTCGTCAGGTTACCACGAGTTGGCGCCTAGACTCCGGTATACAATAAGCCGATGGCCGTCTGAAACACAGGTGGCATCAAGCGATCGAACAGAATCCAAGCGAGGATCAAGCCCATCAGTGCGCCGCCGCCGGAAAAAAGCTGGAACCACTTGTTCCGCAGTCGATCATTGAGCACGAGCGGAACGATGGCGTAGCCGTCGAGAGGGGGAAACGGAATCAAGTTGAAGCAGCCGAGGATCAAGTTGATCGAAAATAGCACGCTACAGAAGAGCGCCAGCCCTTGGGCGACGCCGGATGGCGCGACCGCGAGGGTCTCGAGGCTGATCCCTCCGGTCGGCAAGCTGAAGTAGCCGGTAGCTATTCCGATTCGAATGGCCAGGGCCGCTAGCAACGCCAGCGCAAAATTCGCGGCGGGGCCTGCCGCCGCCATGCCCGCCGCCCGCCTCGGGTGACGGTTGGCCCAGGCGGGGTCGTACGGTGCACTGGCCCAGCCGATCATCCAGCCGCCCCCCTGCAAGAAGAACGACAAAATCGGGACGACGAGCGTGCCGAACGGCTCCCGCTTGATGTGTGGTAACGGGTCGAGCGTCACTTGATTCGCCGCGGTGGAGTCGCCCCCGAGCCTACCGACGAGGGCGTGGGCCGCCTCGTGACACGTCAGCGATAACAGGAACGCAGCGAGCCAGAGCGGCAGCTTGGAGAGAAGGTGAATGTCCATCGACTCGGCGGAGCCTACTATGAAAACGTCCGGCTGCTACATTTGGGCGATGCCACCCATCATCGCCTTGTTCGATATCGACGGAACGCTCCTTCGGGCGGGCGGCGCTGGGCGGCGCGCGGTCGAGCTCGCTCTCGACGAGGTGCTCGATGACCTCGACGCAGATGTCAGCTTGGAGTCGGTAGAGTTTGCGGGGCGCACCGATCCTTGGATCGTTCGCACGGCGCTCCTGCAATACGGCGTGGCCGCAGACGACGGCCTGATTCACGAAGTCCTGCGGCGCTACGTCGCCCACCTGCCGCGCGAGCTCCAGCTCGCCACTGCCTTCGAGGTCCTGCCCGGCGTCCTGTCTTTGCTTTCCGAGTTGAGCGCCCGTGAGGATGTGATCCTCGGTCTTGGAACAGGCAACACCCAACCCGCTGCGTACGCGAAGTTGGCGCGCGGCGGACTCGACTCCTTCTTTTCGTTCGGGGGCTTCGGTTCCGATCACGCCGATCGCGCAGCCCTTCTCCGTGTGGGGTTGGAACGGGGGTTGGAACGGTGCGCCGAGCCACAGGGACGAGAGCGTGTCGTCGTAGTCGGGGACACGCCGCATGATGTGGCTGCGGCGCACGCGATCGGGGCTGCCTGCGTCGCCGTGAGCACCGGTGGTTACGACGGTTTCGCATTGGAAGCCGCTGGCGCAACTGTCGTGGTGTCGGACCTAGGCTGTGCGGCGGTCCGGGCTGCGTTCGAACCGACAGCCTCCCGCTAGTCTAGAAGATCGAGCGCGTTCTCGGGGGGGCGCCCAACGACAGCGCGCTTACCGCGGAACACGACCGGACGTTCGATGAGGACCGGGTTCCCGACCATTGCAGCGACGAGCTCCGCCCGGGTCAGCGCGCCATCGTCGAGCGACAGCTCTTGGTAGGGCGCTTCCTTCTTTCGCATGAGGTCTCGAGGTTCGATGCCAAGGGCGTTCAATGCGCTGGTGAGCTCTGCCTCCGAGGGCGGCGTCTTCAAGTACTCGACGATAGTTGGCTCGATGCCACGATCGCGAAGGAGCTGCAGCGTCTGGCGTGACTTGCTGCAACGAGGATTGTGCCAAATCGTAATGCTCGACATGTCGTTAGGCGAGGGCATGTAACGATTCCGACGTCCGTGCAATACTCCCGGTGTGAACCAACGGTCGAAGCCTTGGTATGGGCGCTGGTGGGCGGTCGTGCTCCTGATCGTGTTGGTCATCGGGGCTACGGGGTTGCTCACCGTGAAAGTGCTCGGGCTGCGCTCGGTGACGGTCGAGGCGGAACCGATCGAGCAGCCAGCCGTAGGCTTCGATTACAGTTGGTGGAACGCGGGCCTCGGTCGGTGGGTGCACCCGGGTGGCGTCGACTACGACGCGGTTCGCGTCGAGGAGGGCAACTTGCGTCGCTTCATTGCGACGCTTGCAGAGATTGGGCCGCGCGCGACTCCGGACCGCTTCACGACCGAGCCGGAGCGACTCGCCTATTACATCAACGCGTACAACGCGCTGGTCCTGTTTGCCGTCGTCGACAATTGGCCGATCGACACCGTACACGATGTTCGAGGCTGGCTAGACCCGAGGGCAGGCTTCGGCTTTTTCTACGGTCTGCGTCTTCCGCTCGACGGGGACTCAGTCAATCTCTATGACCTCGAGAACGAAGTGATCCGTGGCTTCGTCGATGCGCGCATTCACGCCGCGATCAACTGCGCTTCGAAGTCGTGCCCCGCGCTCATGCCGTACGCCTTCGAGCCGGCGGGGCTCGATGATCAACTCGACGCGGTGACGCGGGCCTTCTGTTCGAACCCGCCCCACGTTCGCGTCGACGACGAGGCCAAAGAAATTCAGCTATCCGCCATCTTCGAGTGGTATCAAACCGACTTCGAGGAACACGCTCGCCGTTTGGGCCGGACGGCGACGATCGTAGACTTCATCCTGGCGTTTGCCGCGCCGGACGTAGCGGCGGCGGTGGAGCGCGCTCGGGGCGAGGGTTTTGAGGTGGTTTTCCAGCCTTACGACTGGGCCCTCAATAGCCTTTGAGCACCTTCGCTTACACAAAAATACTGCAGAACTCGACGAACAATGCCATAGCCTACTAGGCTTTATGGATGATTCGGGGGGATCAGCACGCGCGATGAAACGCTTTGCTTCATTTACGTTTGGGGTGTGTTCGGGATTGTTGTTTGCGGGGTGTGTCGGGAGCTTGTCGAACCCGGAAGACTTCATGGACGGCGGCACGAATCCAAAGAGCGCAGAGATGGTGCTCGCCGATAGTTGTGGGATCACGGGTTGCCATGATGCCACATCGCTGGCGGCGGCCGGGCTCGATCTCGTCTCGCCAAATGTCGATGGCCGCGTCGTGGACGTCAACGCAGTCGGTATCGGGTGCGAGAGCGACATCTTGGTCGTCGCCGGCGATCCAGACGGGAGTTACTTATTCGACAAGATTCTCAACGTGCCCGGCGTCTGCGGGCTCCAGATGCCAATCACGGGCACTCTCACTCCGAGTGAAATACAGATTCTTCGAGAGTGGATCATCGAGCTGGGCGGTTCCGGTGGGGGAACCTCGGACGGGGGTTAGTGGATGCGATTGTTGCGCTTCTGTGCGTTGGCAGCGTTGCTGAGTTTGTTTTCGTCGGTGGACGTTGCATATGCCGACGACGGCGCAGCGGCCCTGTTGCCGTTCCAAGGCCCTCAGGCGGCCAAAGTCCGCCAGAATGTGCAGAAGAGTCTGCGGGCCGCGGATGTTCAAGTGGTTCCGCTCAAGCGGGTGACCGCCGTCGTCAAGAAGACCAAGGGCTACGCAAAGCAGGCTACCAAGCTCAAAGCTAGCGTGCTCGTGCGCGCGCGAGTTCGCCGTGTCGAAGGCCGTTGGATAGCCGACACCGAGGTGCGGAACACGAAGGGGCAGCGCATCGAGAAATTCCGGACCACTTCTTCGAGCGTCACACGGTTGTCCAACCGCGTCGTCGTTCAGCTAATGAAAACCGGGCGATTGCCGGTAGCTGGCGCCGTGGCGGAGCCAGAGCCGCCATCCGCACCAACGCAACCACGACTCGTCGTCCGGCCCTTCACGGGCGCGCAAGCCGGCAAAATTAGGGGTGCCGCGGTGAGGGGCCTCCGCCGTGAACCGGTCGAGCTCTTTTCTAACAAGCAGTTCGTCGACAAGGCCAATGGCCTCGGCGTCGATCTCAAATCGGATGGAGGACACGTCGCGCCTGCCTCGGCTCTCGCGGTGAGCGGGCTCATCGAGGGCGATGTCTTGCGCGAAGACGGCGTGTGGTCCGCGTACGTTCGCCTGGTCGATGGCGAGAGTGCAACGGTGATCAGTCAGCACTACTACGACGCGAGCACGTCGGCAGCCCTGGCGAAGTCCGTACAATCGAACATCGGTCCCGACTTTCGGAAGGACATCAGGAAGCTCGGCGTAGCGGTTCCGGGCGCGGTCGCCCTCGTGCCCGTCACCGCGGTGGCCGCAGCTCCCGTGGTCAAAGCGCCGAAGAAGGCCAAGGCAGAGGTCAAATACAAGGCCAAGCGTCCTAAAGAGCAGCGGCCTGCGGCCGTCGACATCGAGCTCGATTTCCGTTTGGTACACCGCGACTTCGCCTACAAGGATGACCTTCGTGGCGACCTGCGCGATTACAGGCTTGGTATCGGACCGGGGGTCGGCACGAAGTTCCAATACTACCCCGGTGCTCACTTCACCGCAGGCGTGGGCGCTCAGTTTGGCATCGACTTCGAATGGGAGCGGGTGTTCAACTTCGACTCCACCCGGGCCGACGGAGCCCAATTTCCGACTGAGTCGCAGCAGTTCCTGATCGGATTGCGCTGGCGATACCCGACTGGGCGGTGGGAGCCGTCATTCGTCATCGACTACGGCGTGCATAGCTTCCGCTTCGGACTCTCGGGACCGCCCGTGCCCGGCGAAGACAACACGGCGCAGACTCCGAGCGTGAGGTACGAGTTCGTCCGAATTGGCGCAGGATTTCGAGTCGGTATCGGCGAGAAGGAGCGCTTCATCGTGATGGCCAATCTCGCCTTCCGTGGGGTGTTCTCGGTCGGAGGGGTCGGCACGAGCTTGTGGTTCCCCGAGGCCACAGCCAACGGCATGGACGCAATGGTGATGTTCGGCTACGCGCTTCCCAAGGGCTTCGAAATACGGCTGGGAATCGACTACCGCCGCTATGGGCTCGACCTGAACCCCGTGCCCCCGGACCCACCCTACGTGGCCGGTGGAGCGGCGGATCAGTATTGGGGCTTCTCGATTGGGGCAGCCTGGCGCCGATAGGGGAGGCCAGCCGCACGAAGTACCGCGGATCGGCTTTGCCAGCTAAGATTCACCCATGATCCGCGCTTGGGCCACCTGCGTTGCCGCCATCCTGGTGTTGGGTTGCCAAAACGGACGGGAAGAACCAGTCCGGGGATCACACCAGGGTTTCGAGCCGCCCGTGGACTATCCGCCTCCTTCTGAGCATGTACCCACCGGGCGCTTCGACCCCGAGACGCCAGAGCCTCCTCCGCCCCGAGACGTCAAAGTCGAGGCGGAAGAAGAAGAGCCCGCACGCGACCTAGGCGCAGAGCTCAGGGCCGCGGTGGGCACTCCCAACGACTGTGTACGGGACTTCGTCGCCAGCGGCCCCACGACCCTTCGAATCAGCGTCAGCGGCATCGTGCGGCCGACTGGGATGATCATCGAGCCTGCCGCGTACGGCTCTGGCCTTTCCGCCGCCGCCCTCGAGTGCATCCGGCAACGTGTCGGCACCGTCGTTCTGGATCCATTGGACGACACCGTGTCGGCCACCGCCTCCACCGTGATTGAAATCAAGTACCAGCCACCCGTCATCCTCGAGTCGGACCCTGGCGTGCCGGAGCCGAAGCTCAGGAACGTCAAGGAGCCGCTCCCAAAGCGACCGGACATTCCTCCGTCGGGCAAGCCGATCGAAGGCGGCACCGATAGACCGATCGAAGGCGGCACGGCCAAAGATCCAGATGGCCCGAAAGGGGTCCCAATCACCGGCCCGAAGCCCCGGGCGATCGATGGGTACGAAGTAGACGAAAACGCCCAACAGTGGCGGTAGTTCGGGGCGCGGCGGAACGCGATGCGGGGGCTCCGCGAACGGCTCGGCTTGCAAGGGTGGCCGGATGGGCTGGCGGCCTGAGGCCACGCAAGCCTCGCCTCGGCGCTCACGCCAATCGGAGGTGGTTGCTGTCTTGCCGATTGTCATTCGCTACGTCGCTGCGCCCCCACATCGCGCCCCGCCGCGCCCCTCCATACGAAACCATCGAGGTCCACACCCGCAACCGTACGTCGACATCTACGGTGACGTGCGCGACCGAGCACGGCCGTCGCGAGCCGTTCTCCGGTAGCGTAGTTACCACTTTTGCACGCCGACCCGTCCGCAGGGTTCCCGTGTCGCGCTGTGCCGCGCCTAGTTCGGTCGTTCGCGTTGTGCGAACCACTTGCGGTACTTCTGCATCCGTGCCTGTTGTTTCCGCGAGGCGTGGCGCTTGCAGGTGGTGTGCTCCTCGGAGCCCTTAGGCGCGGCCCACCGGATCTCTGCGCAGTCGTTTGGGTTGTAGGCCATTTCCATGGCTTTCATTCGCGTGACCACGTCGGTCAGTGACAGCTTCCACCTGCTCCCGTCCGAGCGGGTGTATTCGAAGGTGCGACTTGCGAGCTGGGTTTCGAGCGCGGTGCGTACCTGTTGCACCGCCTCCTCGCGATCCGCATCCTGGATCCCAAAGCGTTCGGGATGCGCTGCGACGCTTTGCGGGAACGACACGACCGCGTCGATGCTGATCAGCAGTCGCATGTCGCGTGACGGCGTGGAGTAGTCCTCCCATGGGCCGATCGTGAGGAACAGAGATCTGCCGTGTGGCATCTCGATCGGCGCGTAGTGCTGTGACTTCATGAAGTCTTCACCGTTTTGCACCGAGCTCAAGCGGCGTTGGACCGACTCTTCGAGGGCGTCGACCAAGCTCGTTTGCATGCGAACGGGGTCGAGGGCGCGTGGGTTGATCATGCCCTC
>Ga0164313_10003957_pt1 | contig 13220 bp, 15 predicted proteins | sample GuaBasSedimGuay4_FD_113735 | JGI IMG/M metagenome (GOLD analysis project Ga0164313, IMG submission 113735) | Subseafloor sediment microbial communities from Guaymas Basin, Gulf of California, Mexico - Guay4, Core 4569-4, 0-3 cm | ecosystem: Environmental > Aquatic > Marine > Hydrothermal vents... | reverse complement strand
CCCTCAGCCATATCAACCGGAAGAGTTGCGAGTTCAGGGGCTATCTTTAGGATAGTATCGCCCCACGACTTAACTGTACTCGCACTAACACCGACTAGGGTTTGTACTCTTACAAGGGCTGTCTCAAATTCCCCGCCCCATTTCCCTATGGCAATTGCGCTACCAATAACAGGTAGCGTGATACCAACAGTCAGGCCACGTCCAAGCATCTCGGCATCTCTGCCAAGAGAACGCAAGCCGCGCCCAACACCCTCTATGCTATTCCCGAACTTACGAATAGAGTTCCCAGCATTAAGAGCGCCGCTTGTTATTTTACTTATACCACTTGTAATTGTCTTGGTTGCCGCAGCGAAGCTCTTTGTGACCTTTGACATATCAAAGGTCTTGGCAAGACCGCTCTTGGTACCTGAGCCTGTGCCCGTACCGGAGACAGACTTGCCAATTTTCTTAAACGAATCATCTACGCTCTTGGCAGAGGCTTTGGCTGCTGTGGAAATTTTCTTGAGGTCTGATTGAAAGTCTGATAGCCCCGCGACTGAGGGGATAACGACCATTGTCCTTGGGGCTCTTCCGGCAGCAGCCATAGTTACTTCTTCCCTTTCTTCTTGCTTAGCCTATCAACTTCCTTAGACTCAGCACTCTTTGAATGAGCTTCTATTAGCCGCGAATTGCGGTGCCAAACAACCACCTCAGCCTTAAGCCAAGGTGGGTATTTGTCTGATCGCCATTTGTAATAGTTTAATCCGGCAGCAATGCATGCATCAACTTCCGCATAACTTCTATTGAATGTTATCCCTGAACGAACTCCTTTAGGTAAGAAGTGTCGTTCAATTGGGATATTATTCCTCCGAACGTTGAAAAGTAGCAGCAGCTTTGCGCTGCTCTTCCTCATCAACTCCGGCAAGCTTCATTACTTCCGGCATATCGTCGGCAGAGATTGCGATAAACATCAGGTAAGCAGATGATTTAGCGAACTTTAGTTCTTCTTCATCCAACTTGCCTGCTATTCCCTCGATCTCTTTCTTCCAATCCACTCCAGCCATACGAAGTCTGAATTCCCAGCCATCATCAGGAGGCTCAATCGCTACGCCTTCTTCATCACACAAGGTCATGCCGAAGAAAACAATCGAGTGCAATGACCTGCGCTCTCTTGTCGATTGAGTGATAGCCATCTGTCGCATATACTCAGGGTCAGTCGGGTTCGGATAATCCTCGCCATCAGACAGCTTCGTAGTTGGCACAGGCGGATCTTGTACCGATGCCATGACCTGTTCAATTAGAATAGGAGATACGCCCCTAACCAAGACGTAATCTCCATTGCTTAATTCTTTAATCTTTGGACGCTTCTTTATTGCTCGTTTCATTGTTCGCCAAATTTCCTTTATCAACTAACTAGCTTGGTAATCCAAGCATGATAACACCATCTGTCTCAGCTTGGTCCAACGCCCCGGTACCAAGTAACAGATTCGGATTGTCCCTTACCCCGGCAATCAACAGGTTGTCAGCCGAAGGCAAGGCCCCGGCAACGGGAACCTTAACCCATGAACCGACAGTTCCGGCTCCGGTTGTTTTCAGCAACACGGCCTGCGTTCCGGCACCAGGGTTGTGAGAGATAAAACCAACGGATAGTGTGGGGAACACAATCCCTGTCACTACACCACTATCGCTTCCAGGGAAGCCGCGTTCACTCCAGGTCTGCCCTGAGTTCGTGCTGTAGAATAATTTCCCGGCAGCATCACCTGCCCAAAAGACAGAATCATTCACTGCGCAAACAGCAGTGATAGCATCAGATCCGCCACCAGGATTAGCAGAGCCGAAGTTGATACCATCTGTTGAATAAAACACTTTCCCAGCAGCGTCCCCGGCAAGAATGATTCCTCCAGGCAAAGCATGTACAGAAACAACATCAGCACTTGAGCCAATAGTCATCTCTACGGGTACACTTGTGTAATCTTCAATGATACCAAAGTCTCCACTGAATCCACCGACATAAGCAGCATTGCCAACACTTGAAATACAGTTCCAAGCCACTGTCCCAGCCACAACCGTAGGCGTTACATCGCCACTTAAAACATCTACGTAGAATGTGCTTGTTACAGTCTTGGATATGATAACCGGGACACCGTTGATGACAGCAATACCATCAAGAGTATTCCCCCCGGCAACAGAAGAGAAGTCAATCTCTCCCCAGTTCTGCCCCCCATCTACACTGTAGATGAATTCCTGAGTAGCAGATGGAGTCCCTGTATTGTGTGCCACAACATAGAAAGCATAGCGATTATCAATAGGCAATGAATCATCATAGAGCCTGTCAATTGCACAGCCATGTCCCGTATCAACGATGAGGTTGTCAACACGCGCAATGTAGTTCAATGGAACAACTTCATAGTAACCGGCAGCAGAGATTGAAGCCGACTGTCCGATACGCGCCGATTCCTCAAGAGAACCCATATCTTCAATATCCGTACTGGTGATCCTGGCCCGGTCGTCAAAGATAACTGCTTTCTTGTAAACGTTAAAGTTCTGAGGATTACTGGATACACCGAAGTGGCAGTAAATAGCCAACGGAGTTTTCGCGCTGCCCCATTTTACAATATCACTGAGCGCACTGAGGGGGAAGTGACCGGACAACCCAGTCTCGACACCTTCTTCACGTCCAACAATCTCGCCCACAATAATAAACCCGTCATACTTCTCCGGGTCGGGGCAGTAAATATATTCAACATCACCCTGGGACTGACTTGCCCCACCCATAACCAAGCATCCTTGGAACAAGGGGGGATTGTCGGGTCCAGGTAAACCTTCTGCAATAAACACACGACTTTGAGAGGTACGTGCTGCATCGAATGTAGCCATTATTAGTCTCCTATTCTATTTGTACAAACCTTTTATCTTCTTCAACAAAACAGAACTAATGGCGTTACCCATTCCACTCTGCTGGTCAATAATATCCTGCATCGTAAACAAGCGCATATCAAAGAGGCGATTATGAAGTTCCTTCCTCACCTCTTCCCAGTCAACCTGCTCAAGATTCGGGACACCAATATTAAGACCGACTTCGGCAGCATCATTTGGGTCATCATCATCCTGAATCTGATAACGCTGCTTGAGTCCATCCTCATCAACTATCGTAACAATCTTCATAATTAAATCACCGCCACTGAGATGTATTTATCTTTTTCATACCTTAATCTATTCCAGGCCAACCATTCACCACGCCTTGTGCCGAACGGGCATTCCTGGATAGCTTCAGCCACAGCAAGAAAGTTTCCCTGTGGTGATATTAAGGCCATATCTTTTCTAAGATCCCGACCAAGAGCAATTGTGTTATTGCACCCACACAAATCTCTGTCCAGCCTAGCTGTCGTAAGCAATCTGATGCTCTCCGATATCTGAACATCAATTGGAGACAATGAATACCCGTTACGATACTCATCACTTGTATTACCGGCATAGAAGTAAACCTTTACCCTATCCGGCTCTCTTGAGTTACAGAACCCGGCGGGAGTGGCTGTCGCGCAGTTGGCTGCATAGGTGTAAGTGGCGGGAAGAGGCCTGACAATACCTGCTTCAGAATCAATTACCTCAAGATAGCCATCCTGGGTTTGTCCTTCAGCATCCCATATGAATGTACATGATGGAACATCTTTATTATTATACTCTCGCCACACCTCTACATTTACCACGAGGTTATCGCCATTAGTAATGGTGATTGGATCAAGAGAGTCTGTTGGGAGCTTGCTTTTAAGTGCCGAGTCAATGAACAACCATGCATCCATGCTTATTACACTGCCATTTATCTCTCTATGTGGGCGTATCTCCCAGGCAGGATCTCCCTTGGTCCCTTCATGATAAATTTTTATTTCAGTCCAATCTACTTCTTGCCCCACATCTATCTCAGCAGTTTCGGCAAACCCATCATTATCAAGGTCCTTGTATTGCACAGCAATTGTGTCGATATATTCAATACCTCTACGCCCACCGGCAATAATCTTTCCTTGCTGAAGCTGGAGCGTTCTATACCGGCCTCTCCGGTCTGTCATGTAAGACAGCCCCGGCTGAGAACGCGGGTAGACCATATCAAGCACTTGCCACTCAGGAGCAATCCTATAACCAAAGAAATCTCCTATGGCTCTTTCGGCATCACGCATCTGAATAGCAAGGTCTTCATGGCTCACGCTGTCAGGGGATTGCCATGTATGCCGATGCCAAACTGTCCCGCAAGAACTGGTCCCTTGGAACAAGTCGTTTACAATAGCCCCTTCAAAGTGCAAGGGGTTCAGACCAAGTCCGGCAGCATATTGCTGTAGGGGAGTATGGGTGATAGGTATTCTTCGTTTCACTGTTTTGCTTCCTCAATCAAGACTGTGACAGATGAACCAAACAAAGATAGAGTAACAACATTGTAAACCGGGAAACTAATTAGTCGCAAAAGAAGCAAAGCCGCAGCGAGCCACACACTGATGCAGTAAGGACATTGAGCTATCTTCCCGAAAGAAGATAACTCGTCCCAAGGCATTGCTACGCTATTATCTTCAGCACCTACGCGCTCTCTCATGCCCTTGAACACATTCGCAGGGCCGTCTTCCTCTGTCACCATGCGGCTCAACCGCCAAGTAGACAGAGAAAGAAGAAGCAAATCAACCAGACCTAAGCTTGATCTATCTGCCACTGAGCTACCTTCTTTCTAGTTATGGCTGGGAGCTGATTCAAGATGCCCTCATCGGCTTTCTTGAGCACATCATCCGGGGTATACAGGCCTAAGTCCACCAACTTCTCAGCAGTAGATGGGCCTACTCCGGGGATATCTTCAAGCGTTTCAAAGCCGTCGGATACTTCCTCTTTCCCGCAAGGGACAATCACTTTCCCGTTCTTAATTATAAAAGGCTCTTGACATGGATAAGCAATGAACATATCGGGCCTAGCAACTATATCTACTTCAGCCACGTTAAATGCTTCCCCATTCTTTCGCCAACCATAATCAACAGAACGCCCAAGCACAGCCTTTGTCGGGCCATGCACAGGGTGTCTCGATGAGTTCTTGGAAACGTATACCGCTTTCACCATTGGGATCTGTTTCTTTGCACTCATAGCTGCTCTCCTTCTACCTGATCCACAACACACAATTTTGCTCCACGTTTATTTGTATGGCCCCATATAATCATTGCTGATAAGCCGGTTACTGTCCTGAAATCTCTTTTGGCAAGTTTGCGCATCTTGTTACTAAGCTCTCTTGGGACTCTTACCGATGTATCAACATAATCAAATGGGACCATCTCTTTCTCGTACAAGGAAACCGTTTCTTCTGCCCATTCTGTGAACAGCATGGTCATTGACTTCCCTGTACGATCTGCCTCTTTCCTAAGCGCATCACGTAGAAACAATGGTATCCGCAGATGTAATGAATCTCTTTTCTCCATTGCTTCTTTCATGATTTAGACTCCGTATTTAACTGGTGCTACGCGAGTTTCCTCACCACCACCAACATAACCGGCGTTATCAGCATATGGGTCACGGAACAGCATATCAGGTGCAACCAAGAGATCGTCGATACGAGCCGCTAACTGCGGGGTGCGTAAGACAACTCGTGGTTCGGTACGGCACTGCATATCAATACACAATTTCTGTCGTCCCATTGTCCAGAGGAAACGCGCTCCATCTGTCCAGAAAACTTCTTCATTTGCGCCAGACTGTGACAGCAAAGCAGAAGTAACTTTCCAATCAAGATATTCCCAGTACAACACAGGCATTCCAGGGCCGATGGTGAGAGGCAATACATAGATTGAAGACGAGTAGCTGCCCACGGGGATGTTGGTGCCGTCATCAGCGTTGGATAGCTGCTTGATACCGGAATCAGCAATAACCGGGTAGACACGCCCTCCAATCGGCAACTGCATGCTCACCCGCAAGGCATCACGAGAAGCAGTCAGGGAATCGGCGTTCAGGGTCCAACGACTTGCCGAGGAAGCATCGACTGCTCCAGTCAATTCGTCTGCATAAAGAACCGACCAAACATCGCTGACTGCATCCCACATCTCCGGGCGCATGGCAATGGCGAATGTCGCTCCGCCCAACGTGGCATCAGCCAAGTTGTTTAGATAGTTGAGGGTAGAACGAAGTTTCTTAACTAAGTCGTAAGTTCCACCGATGCCAACAGTCCCCCAGGCACCATCGAGGATAACACTGTCAACAGGAGGTAATACATTGCCCGTATTGGAATCAACATGACCTGTCTTTACTAGACCGGACAAACCCCGGAAGGGGATATATCCACCACCGGCAGTTGCGTTGGCCGGATCTCCCTGCCATAACATCTGTCCGATTTTAGTACCCATTAGAAACGATGCTGAAACCATCTCCGCTTGGATGGCATTGTTCAACAGGTTCGACTCATTAACATTGGCCGGGAAGCTGGAGCCGCTTTCAGCAGCATCCAGAACTGTGCCCATCAACATCAAATCGGTACGGTCTGCATTGTTCAACACCTGAGTAATCGTGCCCAGGTCAATGGTTGTCGTTGCAACTTGAACACGGCCAAAAGCCGTGGATAATGTGCCGTTTTTCATCTTGGCAGTCGGGGCGGGATCACATACCTTATCAGGATCATCTTCCCCACGACCGACAATCTCAGTCAAAATACCGTAACGAGGATCGGTATATACAGTTGGGAAAGCCGGCAAAACAGAACCGAACCCAACCGGGCGAACAACTGAACTTAGGAACGGGTTCTCAAGACCTGCCGTATTGAACATGCCTCCAGGACCATGCAATAGCATCCCGGCATGGGCAGTTGCGCCAGCCGTGTGCTTTAGAATGGGTTGTGCAGTTTGTTGTAACATATCTATATCTCCTTTATCTACTCACAGATCCGGCGATAAGGCCATCAACAAGGGCGCTGCCGGTTCTGCTTTTTATTTCAGCCTCGGCTTCCTCCGGTTGTTTGTCCAACCCATCATCAGTATCTTTTACAATAGCAGCATTCTTACCAATGATGCTGCTCTTCAAACTATCAAATATGCTGAGAGCTACAGGAGCCTCTGGAGCAGGAATAGGCTCTGCCTGAGCCGCCTTCTCTTCCACTTCCTTCACCTCAGCCTTCTCGGTTAAATCGGCTACGGTCTTCTCAGTTGACTCGAGGCGAGTCACAATAAGATCCAGGCTCTTGCCGATACCTGCCAATGCGCCAACTAAATCAGCCATTGACGGTCCTTCTTCAATCTCTTCCGCTACTTCTTCCACCACAAGCTCTTCTACTACAGTATCTTCCACTACAGTATCTACTTGCGGAGCATCATCGGTAATGCCGACAATCTCTTCTGCGGCAGCATCAGGCAGAACGGTTTCCTCTACCTCAACTTCCTTCTCCACTTCCTGTGTCTTTGACTTGTGCTCTCGACGCTCTTTTTCTTCGGCTGCAACTTGCGCATTAACCGCTTCCAGACCGTCAAGCAGGGAGTCATCAACACCAAGAGCGGCCTTCATCTCTTCGCGTTTATGTTGAGCAATCATATTGCTATCTCCTATTACTCCGAACGCAGTAAGGGGATTCGCTTCCAAGCCTGCCGGAACGATAGATACTTCCATTGACCAATAGTCATCAAAAATGGAATCATCTTCCTTATTACGAACGATCTCGCTGGCCGGAACCCCATGAGACATCTTTAACGGATATCTCGATTGGGCAAGTTTCTCAGCCACATTATATTTATCAGCATCTATATCACCACCGACAACAACAAAGACAATATCATCTTCGTGTTCATCAACAGCAACAAACGATGCTTTACCAATCTTCCATGCTTCTTCGTGGAATAGCCACAATTCAGGAAGATCCTTTTCCTTTGTATCAACCTTATCTACATACCTCCTATGACTATCTGCACTAAATATCTCAGGACGAATATCATCATCACGGAAGTTGTTTGTGAAGATGCCAACCCACTTCCAAATACCTTTGCTCTTGAAAATGTTCAGGTCAACCTGAACTTTATGAGCTTCTCTTGCTTCAATACCAATACTCTCTTTTATGGATTTAAGCAGCTTGCTGCCAAACCCTGTATCTTCTTCTGAATCTGTATAATAAATAAACTCAGTCATATCATTTCCTATATCATATTTTTAGCAAGAAGCATTGCATCAAACCCAGCTTGAACATTATGGTAGAACAAATCATATCTTTTATCAGCAATAAGATGTCTCCAATTTCTAGCTTCAATACCCGGCAATCTACCCCAAGCATTTTTACCGCGTCTAGCATACCCTTTCCCTGCGCCAACAGTCAAGCTGCCCGGAGTTGTCTTGCTAACCCAATCATAGCTCATTCGCCTTGCTCTCCATGTTGTTCCCCACTCAAGCCAGACAAGGGGGGTTCTTGTTGAGTTTGTCCCAAAAACACTTATAATAGCCTTGCCATTTTTTAGACGATAATACTCGCCAGGGGGATTTTTGTAGTTAGCCAATCTCGCCTTTGTATATAGCAGCTTAACCCTTTTTGATTTCTTGCTGCTAAATTTCTTAACAATCTTAGCATACTCAGCCTCTACCTTTCGGGCCTCGTACGTTACAGGACGGCTAAAGTATTTCACAAAGTCGTCCATAGTGGGCATCGTAGCCCAATCATCAAGCACCAGCTTGAACTCAGCTTTAAGAGCCATCTTTCCCTATTGCTTCTTGCTGGCCTGTTTCACGATTGGTAAGACGCCCGTCACTTTCGTTACTTCCTTCTTCTTCATCCAACTCTTCTTCCGGTTTGCTCTCTGCTGCAATCTCTTCTGCCTGCTCTTCATCATTCTCCTCTGTAGACTTAAACGCTAAGGCCATATACTTCTTTTCTACTTCCTCAACAGCAGCCAGGGCATCCAGAGCCAAATTACGGAAGACGCTGCTGCGCCTTTGCCCTATCAACTGATAGATATGTATCTTGTTCGCCTCAAGCAAGGCAAGGGCATCTTCACTCTCTCCCCAAGAAAGAGTCATCAACATCTCTCTTGGTATTAAGAAAAATTCATCGTACTTCTTGTCAAAGAACACGCTCTGAATAGGGCTGTTGTCAGCAAGCATTCCGGCATCAAGCTTCATTGCTCTTAACTGGGAATCGTTCACATAACCCTGTTCGTGAAGCTTCTCTTGCACAACAACCTTAGTCGTGTATCCCGAATCAATCTGCCTGGAAAGACTCCTGCTTGTGATATCTTCAATAACAGCCCTTTGCTGGTCATGCATATCATCATAATAATCAAGCACAACTTTAAGGTGAGCAGGAACAAGCTTCAAGTCGGCTTGCTGCTGAAATGATTCGCGATAGGTCTGTGGTAACATGGCCCTGGATTTTTGAAGAGAAGCAATATCACTTCCCTTGCTGGCCTGAATAGGCATCACCTCATTAAACTCAAGGCCCCAAGCAAGGGCCAAGGCGTAAGCAGCGAATGTGTAAGTTGTTTCTTCGTCAAACGGATCTAGGTTATTCAACTCAACCCGCTTCAAATCTACCTCACCACCGGGAGATCCGATGGCTGTGGTGCGGATCATGTTCTTCAGGCCAAGATTATCCATCATGGCTTCCGAAGCGGCCATTGCCTTGATAATCTCTTTGCCTGTAATTCCAGTACCAACAAGAATCTGAGAAGAGGCTCTGGCCCCCATCTTCTCATCCTTATAATCTATAATGTGATGCAGGTTTTGAACTATACGCAGGCTGCGCGATACACTTCCATATCCGACTCCGAACATACTCGCTCTAGCAGACGGCATCTGTGAAAAGAAAAGCACACGCGCAGCATGTATCTTATACTGCCTTCCATCATCCCCTGTATATATAACCGGATATACCGGATGCCCGGTTCTGGTACAACGAGAAGCGTCAAGATGCTTCAACCCATAGACTGCGCCGCTTATCGGACCTATGGGATCTCCTTCTCCAAGTATCTCAATAAACATCCCGTTATCTTGCCCAAGATAATCTTCACAAGCCCTAAGCATGACATCGTGTAAACCTGAGCCGAATCCACTGTTGCCCTTTAGTCTGGCCTCAAGCATCTCTGCTTGCCGGACATGAGAAGCAATACTTGTGTCTCTTGCAATTACCCTGAGAGGGATAGCAGCAAGCTTGCTTTGGGCACGATACATTAATGACCCGCCCTGAGCGCCGTCCTTCCAGAAGGTGCGCAATTCAGAGTCACGCTGCCTCGACCACCAAGGAGAAATATCCTTTGCTACCAGAAGGTGAAATGAAAAGAAGTCTCGTGAGATATCTGATGTCTCGGATTCAAACCCTATTGATAGAGCTGCTTGCTCTGATAATCCTTCAGTTGTTACCGTCATAGTCCAAGTTCTCCCATATACTTGTCCCATTCTACATCAATCTTATGCATTAAGTCATCTATGGCAGTTCGCTCAGTTCCGGTGACACTAACATCCAATTCGCTTGAGGCATTAATAGGATCGACTATATGATAGACACCATAGCGCATAGCATCTGGCCCATTATCAAAGAAATCATTATATCCACCCCTCTTGTTGTATGACCAAGACACCATCTCCATACGCAAAAAACGGCATTGAGGGTTAACAATAACCTGTCGCCAATCATTCTCATCTGGGGCAAGCCTGTCTCTCAATACACTAACTGAGTTATCAAGATTCTTTGTACCACCCCATACGGAACGAACGCCGGAATCTCTTAGAGCAGCACCAAGACTGGGAGCAGCAGAATCAAAGATGCCGTTGGAAGGCCAAGGATGACCGGCCTTAGACAGCTTCCGCTTGAACGCAGCAATGTGAACATCTTCCCTTGTCCCAACCTTGTACATCTCATCAATGACTGCAATACGGCCATCATGATGTTTCTGTGCAAAGAGAAGCACACGAGGGTGACTGTTCTGTGTAAACATCTTGGCCTTCTTATCGAAGCGCCCTGAGTACCCGTCATCAGCAAATATCCAAGTGTTGCCGATACCAGGGATAAAATCAGCAGCAGAAGTCACATTACCCGTATCATGACCGGCGTCCCACTTATCTGTCCATGTTTCATAAATGACACCAGAACCCTGAACCCACTTACCGTCCCTGAGCCTCAGCCCCTTAACGCCCTTCATCGTAGCTAGGCGGGCTTTGTAAGATTCGTGATTATGGGGATTGTCCGATTCTCTTGAGTAATGAACAGAAGCTTCTTCACCGACAATCAGTCTGCGATATATCCAATGAAGAGGGGCATCAGGATTCGTACTTATAACTAGCTGATTCCATCCGGCTCCCTTGCCGCGCATACGGCCAAGAGCCTCATCAAAGTCCTCTTCCTCAAACTCGTGACCTTCTTCCATCCAGAAGTAGTCAACATGACCGGGCCCGATAGAACGAACAGCTTCTCGCGCCCTCTCGTTGAACATGCCAATGAAATAAATAACAGAGCCATTTGGGTATTCAGCTTCCCTTGCCCTAAATTTAACGCGGTCTGCTTTCTTAACAACTTCCCGCTTAAGCATCTGGTAGCTGGATTTAAGACAATCCTTCTCCACCTTCCTGGCAACGACAAGCGTCATATTGGGATACTGCTTGGCAAAGGAGTGGGCTTTCTGCGCAGCAACACGAGACTTACCCCCTCCGGCAGACCCGGTAAGCAATGTAATTGGCGACACATCATTGAGGAAGCCGGACTGCCACTCAAGAGGCTTGAATGGGATATCGTTATCCAGCATCGTCACTTTCCGGGAGGTCTATCCAGTGAGTCTTATGCGGTTTAGTTCTGCGCACTTCAGTCACCCTTGGTCCAGCCCACGTACCTTCATACAGTTTTCTAAAATCCTTACGGGTAAACCACTTCAATTCCGTTGCATAAACAAGCTCCTTCGGCACTGGCGACTTCAGCACAGTTGGATCAGCAAGCCTCGGTGTGTATATCTTTGCCCCTGGATGTTCTTTCTTCAGCTTATCTATCTTAGCTTTTAGAATCTCTGATTTACCGGGCATCTACAATCTCCTTATTGGGCACAGGCCAAGCGGCCTGGGGATTGAACCCATCATAGTCACCCTTGGTCACAGCGTTCATTGCTCTACTTGCCCTCTTCGCATCGAAGTCAAGCATAGCCAATCGCTTCTCTTGCAGCTTAATGATTCTATCAAACCAATTCATCGCCACTCTTGGATCATTCCTAATCCTGCGCTTGGTAGATTTGGAAACAACATTCCCGGCTTCATTAGTCTCAACCGTTTCGGTAATTTCCTCGACAGTCCCACCATGAGCATGATACATATGCCATGCTTCCTTCTCCATTTCCTCAATACGCTTAATCTCATAGAGGATTGGATTCTTCCCATTGTCGGTCATTGCCGCCCAATCTTCCGGGGACAAGGCCATAAGCTTGACCATCTGAGAACTTCTTCGTCTACGTTTCTGTTTAATTACGGGCTTCTTTTCAGTGCGTTTCATACTCCCCATTCTGCACATATAAGTCACATAAGTCAAGCGACGGTCGTATATCGTGGTATATTAGCAGGAGTTACTTGATATTACTCTCATGGTGTGCTACATTATTTGCATCTGTTTTAGTAACTACGGAGAAGCGTCATGGATAATGAAGCACAAGAATACAACAACTTTATCGGACCCGGATGGTATATGTTTGTCATCATTGCCGGCCTAGATTTCATCTATCATCTCAGCAAAAACACCCAACCCGTATGGCTTGCAGTTGCCCTTGCTATAACATGGGGCTTCGTCGCCTGGGGCGCTGTAAGCTTCCTTGTGTGGTCGATAAGTGAGTATTTCCCTGGAAACGATGAAGATACCAGTACCCCAGTACCCGTTTCTGCGCCTGAGAACCTCTCTAAGAAAAATAGCGAACTATTATCCCATATGAATACCGTTCTTTTTGAGGACAACATAAAGATAGGGGGCAGCATCGTTATGCTTGATAAGGACCAAAGGAAGCAAGTAAGAAGCTACTTCTTCCACCGTTGGGAGCAACCCACTGTCAATCATTACTTCGGCAGCGGGGATCTTCCAAGTCGCGTTATCAACAAGCTTGTTGAAAAAGGATACACCGGAAGAGAAGGGGATGACCTGTTTCGATTAACCATGACGGGAGAAGAATTGTTCCCATCCGGCGTTGTCTCATAAGCTCCTCTATGGTATACTTGATGTATTATTTACATCACAGATAAGGAGAGAACATGACACGAGAACGAAAGATTAAATTGGCGGTTCTATTATTCATGACAGTGCT
>Ga0164313_10003955_pt1 | contig 13223 bp, 9 predicted proteins | sample GuaBasSedimGuay4_FD_113735 | JGI IMG/M metagenome (GOLD analysis project Ga0164313, IMG submission 113735) | Subseafloor sediment microbial communities from Guaymas Basin, Gulf of California, Mexico - Guay4, Core 4569-4, 0-3 cm | ecosystem: Environmental > Aquatic > Marine > Hydrothermal vents >... | reverse complement strand
GTCGAAAGTGGTGGAGAAGGCACGTGATGCCATGGGCGAAGACAGTTTTTCGGTGGTTGTTATTGGCTTTGATACCAGGGTTGATACACCGGAGGCGATGCAATACTTTGCCAATAAGCAGGGTATCAGCGACAAAAACTGGAACCTGTTGAGCATCAATGAAGAAGATCTGGATGCGCTGTCGAAAGACCTGGGGTTTCTTTATTATCCGACTTCAAGCGGTTATGACCATCTGATTCAGGCAACGATTATCGATGCCGATGGCAAGGTATACCGGCAGGTTTATGGCCAGGTATTTGATACCCCGCTGCTGGTTGATCCGTTGCTGGAGCTGGTGCTGGGGCGTCCACAGCCTGCACAGTCATTCCTCTCTATTTTAAGCAACAAGATCAAACTATTCTGCACTGTCTACGATCCGCGCAGTGATGGCTATTATTTTAACTATTCCTTTTTTGTAGAGATATTTGTTGGCGTAACTGTTATTTTCGGTGTCATCTTTATTATGCTGCGTGAATTGAAAAAGGGCAGAAAACGGTCAAAAACCTAAAAAAGCTTTTCACCACAGGGGGCACGGAGATCACAGTGGTTTTTTATGCTTATAGTTAGTATTCTGTCATCCTGAACGGCAGTGAAGGATCTTAAATACCAAGCCTGCTAAAGTGCAAGAGATTCAAGATCCTTCGCTGCCGCTCAGGATGACAACAAAAACAACAAGTTATTTTTCTCTGTGACCTCAGTGTCCTCTGTGGTGAGTCGTTTTTTCTTGTTGAAGTCATGCAATTAGAATTGATATTAGTCAAATCGATTGCATAAGCTTATGTTAAAATTCCGCTTTTATTTTTAGGATAAATTCAGTGCTAGTCAATCCGATCAAGCGAGTCTATCTGGCTCTGGAATCCTGGTTTAATCTCTCTTTTGGTACTGAATGGAATCCCCTGTACCACCTGGGCACGCTGTCTTTTTTCCTGTTCTGGGTGATACTGGTTACCGGTCTCTACCTGTTTATCCCTTTTAACGGCAGCATTGCCGGTGCTTATGCTTCGGTAGAGTACATAACACATGATCAGTGGTACGCCGCTGGCGTCATGCGCAGCCTGCACCGTTATGCTTCAGATGCAGTAGTTATTACCGTTCTATTGCATATGTTTAAGGAATTTGCTTCTGGCCGCTATCGTGGTTTTCGCTGGTTCTCATGGGTTACCGGTGTCCCCAATCTGTGGATAATAGTTACTTTAGGTATCACCGGATACTGGCTGGTCTGGGATGAACTGGCGCAGTATGTTGCGGTAGGTTCAGCGCGATTAATGGATGCTATTCCACTGCTGTCCGGCGCCATGACGCGTAACTTTGTTGCTGGTGAAATGACCGACCGCTTTTTCATTCTCATCGAGTTTCTGCATTTATTGGGTCAGCCGCTGGCGTTGGTGTTTTTCCTGTGGTTGCATGTAAAACGTTTATCTAATGTGGATATAAATCCGCCACGCGGTCTTGCTATTGGCACACTGCTGGCTTTAACGGTGCTGTCGTTAGTTAAACCTGCACTAAGTCATGCACCGGCTGATCTCGCCAAAGTGCCACAGGTCATTGAACTTGACTGGTTTTATCTGAATATTTATCCGTTGATTGATGTCTGGCCCGAAGGCCAGGTGTGGATACTGGTATTGGCCGTAACCTGGTTTATAACCTTAATGCCGTGGCTGCCTCCGAAGAAAGGTGCACCCATAGCGGTGGTTGATCTTGAACACTGTAACGGATGTGAATTATGTTTTGATGACTGTCCGTTTGATGCTATTACAGTACAGGCGCGAACCGATGGTGCCAAATTTGAAAAGGAAGTGGTGGTTAATCCTGCCCTGTGTGCGGCATGTGGTATCTGTGCCGGTTCCTGTCCGTCCTCCAATCCATTCCGCTCGCGCAAAGATGAATTAAAAACCGGTATTGATATGCCGCAACAACCGGTGGATAAAATGCGCTCGCAGACCAACGAGGCGATCGCATCACTTGAAGGAGAGGTAAAAATTATTGTCTACGGCTGTGATCATGGTCTGAATGTAAACCGACTGGACACTAAAGACACCAAAGGCGTGAAGCTTATCTGTAGCGGCATGTTGCCACCAACGCTGGTTGAGTATGCCTTAAAGAATGGTGCCGATGGTGTTATGGTAACCGGTTGTCGTCATAATGACTGTTTCTACCGTTTCGGTAACCGCTGGGTAAAACAGCGATTTGCCGGTGAGCGCAAGCCCATCCTCCGTGGCCGTGCAGACCGTGACCGTATCCGTGTACACGGCGGTGCTGAGACGGACAAAAATAGAATCGAGAATGATCTGAATATCTTCCGGGCTGATTTGTTGAAGAAAAAACAGGCTGAAGCACTTGCCCAACAGGATGAAGCTTCACAAGGGGAGGGCAGCTAATGTCTTGCTGGAGTGAAGGTGTTGATAATAAATTTGTGCGTTATAGTCTTCAGGCATTCAATTACACCATTTTTATGGCATTGATCTGGTATTTCGCCACTTCACCATCTGTCCGCGTTATCGAAGATGATGAAGCGATGATAACCGTCGCTTTTGCACATGCCGGTGAAACGCGCGAAGCCTGCCGCAAACTCAGTCAGGAAGAACTGATGAAGTTGCCGCCTAATATGCGAAAACTGGATGACTGCCCGCGTGAAAGATCACCCATCATTATTGAAGCGATGCTGGATGGAGAGGTGATTTACAGTAAAACATATTTACCGCCGGGTATATTTAATGACGGTAGTATAAATATTTATTACAACAGCAAAGTGCCTGCTGGCAAACATAAGTTTGAGATAAAAATGGATGACAGTGTTCGTAAAGAAGGTTTTAACCGTAAATTAGAACAGGATATAACTATTGCTCCCCAACAGATTCTGCTGATTGAATTTGAGCCGTTAAAAGGTTTTTTTGTTAAGTAATAATGTCGCTTTCATAACTTGATAACGGTAGTCTTTATGGCTGCCGTTTTTTATTTGATACATATATTTTTGATAGCGCACTTTAGATTAACAATTCTGATGGGGAAGTTGACCCAAATTGGCCAATGTTGAGATGAGCTGTGAGTGACTGTTGCCCCACTGAACAGACATTGCCTGAATTGACTGTACTTAGTTTCTAGTTCCTTCTCCTTCTGGGAGAAGGTTAGGATGGGGGCGTTTTCGACGATACCCTCACCTCAATCCTCTCCCAGAGGGAGAGGGAGAAAACCGTCTTTAAAAGGTCTGTTAAGTGCTGGTAGCAGACACTCAAGATCATCATAGTGAACTTCATCTGACGATCAATTCTTTTTGAGTGTTTGGTTGGTGTTTCCCCGTATTTTATGTTGCACCTGCATTGACGCATGCGCCTTAATTCGTTGGTGATATATCTTCAGGCACTTCTACTTCAGGCACTTCTACGGCTTGCGGTGGCTCACCGACTACACGGTCAATCATTTCAAAGGTGCTTACCGCCAGTACCATGATAATCGCAAAAAATATCACTGAACGATATTTCAGCCGTTTGCCTACCCGTTGTTCAATCTTGTTGAGTATCCAGTCCGAAAGCAGGTAGAGCACAATAGCTGCAACGGTGTAGTAGAGATATGCCATAAGTTTTTTACCTTTAGTTAAGTAGAGGTTCCATAGTTATATTTCTGGTGAGTAGACATGGAAACCGAGAATATAGATTAGTACACCGGACACTGACACATAAAACCACAGTGGTAATGTCCAGCGTGCAAAACGTGGATGTTTGTCGAAATTACCGATGATTGCAAAATATGCCGTTGTTAATACCATTGGTACAATAATTGCGGCAAGGATTACGTGTGAAGCAAGCAGGGTGAAATAAAACGGACGGATTATTCCCTGGCCGGTAAAAGGCGTGTAACCAACTTCAGCGTGATAGGTCAGGTATGAAATCATGAATACCGTGGATATCAGTAGCGCTGTTATCATGCATTTTTGATGTGCTTTTCGGTTATTGTTTTTGATGTAGTAATAACCGGTTGCCAGTAACAGTGCCGCACAGGTATTCAGTATTGCCTGAAAATGCGGAAGGTAGGGGATTATTTCGTCGAGGGTCACTTTAGTAAGTACTTGTTATGATTTAAGGATGGGTCAGGATTATACTTACTAAAATGAAAAATGAAAAATGAAAAACCCCTATTCTTATCAATTTAATAGCAGGTTAAACTTTTGCGGGTAAAACCGTAAAAAAACAACTATTGCCTGTTGACTGGGAACGGCTAATGGCTGACCCCATGTTTTTCTTTAAAGTGATGTCTATCTATTGCAGAAGGTGCCTCATGAGGGTATAAAAGGAACTGGTTCTTAGTAATTATTTACAACACAGGTGCAATAAATTTCGCCATCAAGGCATTGATCAGCAATGCAAGCAACCCGAGTGGCAGAAATGATTAAAACCAATTGGAGCACCTGCAGTTTGATATAGTATAAACATTGGTATACATATGTTTGTTGCTGACCTAGAATAAATTTTATTAACTTTTACAAAGGATAAATACTATGAGACGTTTATATTTTCTGTTACCGGATCTGGAAGTCACGCATAAAGTGATTGACGAATTACTTCTGTCACATGTTGAGGAACGCCATCTTCATGTCATCGCCGCTGAAGGGGTCGCACTAGGTGATTTGCCAGAGGCAACATTGCTACAGAAAAGTGATTTTATACCCGCAATGGAACGTGGTATGGCACTGGGTGGTGTGACTGGCTTGTTGGGCGGACTGGTTGCGCTCGCTATGCCTGGTTTTGTTATTGCCGGTGGTGCGCTACTGGGGATGGGCCTGGCAGGTGCAGGCATGGGTGTCTGGCTGGGTGGTATGATCGGTCTCGATGTCGAGAACTCGCAGGTCAAAAAATTTAAATCGGCCATTGACGAAGGCAAAATTCTGGTGCTGGTTGATATAGCTAAAGATCGTGTTGATGAAATACAAACGCTGATCAAGAAACATCATCCTGAGGCCAATTTCGGGGGCACTGAACCACACATCCCTGCTTTCCCATAAGGCAGGGTTAAAAAACGCGCGCAGTCAAAAAGACTGGACTGAAAATTGTATTGCATTCAGCGCGGTGCATAACTGCGTCAGTGGTTGCCCCGGATACTTTGGCAATACCGTGGTAGCCATGGTATCCGGTTACTATTTCATATGTTACTACTTGATGGTGTCTACACCACAAACCGGCATGGAAAACGCGGGTTTCAATATGTCAGTGCACCGTTATCAGATAAGCTTACTAGCCTGGTACATACCATCAAGTCATCGAATTACTAATTTGAAGGTCGTCGTTATAATTTCGGCTGTAAAAACGGGTACTTAGAAGCTAATATTGAGATTGCACTTCAGTATGATGAAATGGCTAATAAGTTTAAAAGTTTCCTTAAAAATTTAAATGTTGATTGAATTAAATATTAGAACAGATTAATATAGATGAATTCTATTTATTTGCCATTGCTTAGTACTATGACCGCAAGAAACAAGACACCCAAAGTTTAAAAACAACAGGCCCGGTTTTTCTACCAACCTTCTATAAATATTTACAGATAGTAACCGTCTTACTTTAAATTATGGCCTTCTGTTGAATTATGCCTTTAAATCGCCGTAACTTTCTAAAAATCATCGCTACCAGCTTCATAGGTAGTAGCCTTATTTCCTGCACGCATAAGAAGTTTTTTAATCCAGACGAAGATATTCTACTCGCTGGCGGTCGCATTGAAGATGAAAACAAACAACAAAACCTGCTCGTTATCATCAATTTAACACAAAGAGAAAAAAAACTGATCGAGACGCCCTTCCTGCCACACGGCATCTATATCCATCCAGGCAACAAATACCGAGTTTTCTGTTTCGAAAAAAATGCTGATAAGGCCTGCGAGATCGATTTGCAGACCCAACGAGTTACCCGGTCTTTACAGGCAGAACAAGGCCATGTGTTCTCCGGCCATGCCAGCTTTAGCCATGATGGTAAGAGCATTTACTGCATAGAGAGCAACACGGCCAATTTTCAGGGCAGCATAACGGTGCGTAATACAGAGACATTTGCTATCAGTCACCAACTTCCGACACTTGGCCTGTCTCCGCATGACTGCCAGCTGAGTAAAGACAATATATTAACCGTAAGCAATACCGGTAAATCGGAATCGGGTTTTCATCTGCCTTCACTTGTCAGCATAGACATAGCTACAGAAAAGTTAATCGAACGAATCAAACTTGATACTGACGATTTAGTTCACGCTGACTTGAACTGCGGGCATTTCAAAATCAGCGATACTAACGATCTGGTTATTGCCTCAGCTCCCATCAGCACAAAAACGCAAGTCCTTTCAGGCGGCGTCAGCATTCGCAAATATAATGAACCAATAAGTACAATGAAAGAACCTGAAGTAGTGATCAAACGTATGACAGGTGAAGCACTGAGCATCGAAATCAATCAACAGCAATCTATTGCTGCCATCACACATCCGGCAGCTAATCTATTAACCTTCTGGTCAATCAAAGACAAAAAGATTATCAAGGCCATTGGTTTCGAGAATCCACGCGGCCTCAGCCAGACACTGGATAAAAAATATTTTATTGTCAGTTATGGAGAGCAACCGGCGATGGCAAAAATCTCTACCAATGACCTGGAGCCACAGGTCGACTCCATCGTGCGACCTACACTCGCCTCTGGCGAACACATTATTAACTGGTCGAAAACCATACGAGAAATAATGCCGACGCGCATTTATGATTAATAACTAAAACTCAACGACTATGGACTAAAAGTCCACAGGTTGCTTTACAACGATTAAAAATCGTTCTCTTTGATAACGCTGAAATTTTATAGTTATAACTATAATAGTTTTCTGTCATCCTGAACGATAGTGAAGGATCTTGAAGGCTAGTGTTAAGATCCTTCACTATTGTTCAGGATGACAAACTCTCACTAAAGTCTTGCACTGAAAGTGCATAGTTTTTACTAGCGTCCTGGGACAATAAACAAATTACACTTTGGTAAAATAAAATGCAGCCCAGAACACTGGCAATATTAATGGTCATATTACCTCTGCTTGCTTCTAATGGCGCATACTTACTTAGCGCCTACGAAGGATTCGTCCCCTGGTGCATGCCATACATTGATGGCTGCACCACGATCAGCCAGGCAGGGCGCAGTGGTAATACAATATTTTTTTACCGCGCAGTGGTATTCCCATACAGCGTGTTATTGATATTGTTCTGGTTATATTCTACAAGCTGGTTAGATCTTCTTCATGGGCATAGCACAAATATTTCTCGGGTCATTTTTTGGCTGGGATTGGCCGGTTCGATTGCTCTACTTCTCTATATTGATTTTTTAGGCACAACAGGTGAGATCAAACGTTTTATGCGTCGCATTGGTGCCATGTTATATTTTACATTGACGCCATTGGCTCAACTCTTAATGCTAAATCAACATTATAAAATTTTGCGCAAGAAGCCAGAAGTCTCTATAAAACCAAAGGTACTTCAGTATCAACGCATTATTTTATTATTGATGTTAATAATTGGCGCTATTAGCATCTTATTAGTTGTAACTGATAATATTACAGATGAAATCGAAAACATTGTGGAATGGAATTTCTCATTATTACTGAACTTGTATTTTTTAGGCATGGTCTTTATATGGAAAGACTATAGGCATGTATTTACAATCAGTGCGGCTAAAAATTGATTTCGATATTTCTAGCTGTTAACGGGACATAGCAGTGAAATGCTCTTTAAAATATGTGGTAAAAAATGCTGGGCTAGCGACGTAACTGCTGACTGACAAATAAGGCCGCTGTCAGTAATATGATTGCACCTGCCTGGTGCGCGACCGCTAGTGCTACCGGAACAACCAGCAGTAAGCTGCTGATACCAGGAGTAATCTGTAGTGCCAGTGCTGCAAGTAATATATGTCATTGCCCTAAAACCGTACGTCCTGTACATATCGCAATGACGAGACAAATAAAAAAACGTTTTCTCTGTGTCTGTACTGTTAGCGTGTCTGCATTCAAGCGCGACACAAGCTGTATAACGCTGTGCTAGTTACGCCAGTAGAGAAGAGATTGACTATATAAGAATATTCTAATATAATTGCGTGATTTTACGAGCCTGGTTTTGATATGACAACTACTGCACAGGAAACTCTTCACGCGAAACGAATTGCCAGCTTTATCAGCGTTGTTATTCTCGTTTTAGCTTCTATTAACGGTATTTTTACCTATTCAGGTGCGCACCTGTTTATTAAAGAAATGCTGTTTGCCATTTTGTTTGCTGTAGCGGTTCAACTATCCATCGCGATAAGTCTTATTGCCTTACCCTATGTAAAAGGTTTGGGTAAAATCGTTTTGCTAGTGGTGTATCTCGCGGCCTTAACCCTGTCAACCTTATCGGCATACACCTTCATCTATAACTCAGGTTTACCCGGTACACTGGGTGATAGTACCTCGGTTAATGTACAGCTTAAGGCGCGTGTTGCCGATCAGCTGAGTGAAGTTGTATCTATTGAACAGGCTTTTATCGATAATAAAACTGAACAGCTGGCTTATTTAAACCGGCAGGCTGAAGAGGAAGCGCTCAGGGGTTATCGCTCCGGGCTGGGTGCCGGCAAAGGACCTGAGTATTACCAGAAGATGGAATTATTGCAGGCGGATGAAGTTCGTTTTGAGGCACAGAAACGTAAGTTTGAAGAAGCCAAAATTATTTATGCTGAAATGGATAGTGAGTTAGCACAGAAATCTGCTGGCCAACGCGAAAAGCTGATACTGCTTCTTTCACGCCTTAAACCTGTGGTGATGACAGATGAAGCCAGGCTGATTGTGACCAATATTTCTCAAAGCAAACTGGCTGTTATTTTAAGCCCTGTTGAAACCGCTATGGGCGTCATTATGGATAGAGAAGCCTATTCAGTCCAGCTGGTGGTGAGTATTGTCTGGGCAGCCGTATTTGATTTACTGGCCTTATTCATGGGTATTATTCGTTATTATATTTTACGGCCGGATTACTCGCTATTAGCGGTTATCTACGATTCTATTGCAACCTTTGTCACATTTATTATCCGCCTGGGTTACATCAATAAAGATGCGCGTCATAAATATAATCTTGAGTTACAAAATCAAAGTCATGGCACCTCTCTCAACTCATCTGAGATGCAATCTTTTGCTACCTATGTAATGGCAGGAAGTTTATTTTCAGCCGAAGATGAGCAGGACGCCATTGAGCCATTGCAAAATTTGATCAGTCATATCGAGCCGTTAAAACTGGCTGAAAACCCTCGTGCTGTGGGCATACCTTTCGACGTCGTTGATGATCAGAAAGTCATGAAAACGCTGATGGCGATGTTGATTCAGAATGAAGTTTTTCTGTCTGATGTAGAACACGGCGCCTATGTGATGAACCCCGGTAGTGAGATGGCTCAGAAGATTCTGGTGTTTATAAAGATGGCCCTGAAAGACCCCGGTAAGCAAAAAGAAATTTCACGCTTCAAGTTAGCAGCAGAAGCAAATATGTAAAGTACAGGCTACATCAGCGTTAACGGCTAACTGGCCCGGCCACTTCTGTCTTTCGCCATAAGCACATACAACGACGGTACGACAAATAGCGTGAACAGGGTGCCGATTGCCATACCGCCGACTAATACCAGGCCGATGGAATTTCTTGCTGCAGCGCCGGCACCGGTTACCAGTACCAGTGGAAAATGACCGGCGACGGTTGCCACGCTGGTCATCAGCACCGGTCGCAGGCGTGTCATTGCGGCATCGTGTATAGCGTCGATTTTACTTGCTCCCTGTAGTTGTAATTTATTGGCGAACTCAACGATAAGTATGCCATTTTTAGCGATTAAGCCGACCAGTGTGACCATGCCGACCTGGGCATAGATGTTCATTGTGGTGGTCCAGCCATTCGTCCAGTAGGGTGTATTGGGGTCGGGTATTTTCAACACGGTAAAGATCAGCGCGCCGAACATCGCCAACGGTACAGAGCCTGCGAGGATAACGAACGGGTCACGAAATGAATTGAACTGCACTGCCAGCACCAGAAAAATCAACAGTACTGCCAATGAAAAAGCAGGGATAAATTTGTTGCCCTCGGTGCGTAACTGGCGCGACTCACCGGTGTAGTCGAAACTGTAGCCAGGTGGCAGAATCTCATCTGCGGTGTCTTCGAGGAAAGTGAGTGCCTCATCCAGTGTGCGGGTGGTCACAGCTGAAAGTTTTACTGCATTGAGTTGCTGAAAGCGGTTTAGCGAGCGGGCAACCACATCGTGTTCGATATGTGTGACCGCCGACAACGGCACCATCTGACCATTTTCTGCAGGTACATAGATATCACGTAACTGCTCACTGTTGAGGCGGGCATCGCGTTGGATCTGTGGAATAACTTTGTAGCTGCGCCCGTCCATATTGAAACGGTTGACGAAATTGCCACCGGTGGCAACGCCGAGGTCGGCGCCTACCTGGGACAGGTTCAGTCCCAGCGCTGCTAGCTTGTCACGATCGAAGGTCACCGTCGCCTGCGGCTGATCAAGTTTCATGTCGATGATGGGCGGGAAGGCAAAAAGTCCGCTTTCCATTGCTTTCTGCTGCAGTGTGTTAGCGATATCGAGCAGCTGTTTCGAGTCGACGGTGGAGGTGATCAAAAATTCGACCGGGAAGTTGCTGCCGCCCGGCAGTGCCGGCGGTGTTGTCATGAATACCTGGATGCCCGGTATCTTTGATACCTCGGCCTGCACACCTGGCAGGATCTGATCCACCGTTCGATCGCGTTCGGCCCAGGGTTTCACCACCATGCCGCTGAAGCCATCGGCGCCAATGGTGGCACCGATCGACGGTGGAAACAGAAGCTGGAAGGTGAGTGCGGTTTCCGGCACATTGAGCATCACTTCTTCGGCCGCTTTCGAATAGACCGCGCTCTGGTCCGTGGTGGCATTGGCAGCGGTGTTGATGATGCCGAACAGCACGCTCTGATCTTCAGACGGCGCCAGTTCTTTGGGCGACATCATGTACATCGGAACGGTGCACAGGCTGACCACGACCCATACCAGGTACACGGCGGGTCGGGCTGCGAGCGTAGTGCCGAGGGCATGGCCGTAAGCGATTCGCAGCCGATCAAAACGGTGATTGAGCCAACCGGTCAGGCCGCGTTCTTCATCCTCTGCGCTACGCAGCATATTGGCGGACATGGTCGGCGACAGGGTCAGTGCAACGATGCCGGATATGGTCACGGCACCCGCCAAGGTAAAGGCAAATTCGCGAAACAGTGCACCCGTTAAACCACCCTGCAGGCCGATCGGTATGTACACCGCCACCAGGGTGACGGTCATGGCGATGACCGGTGCAACCAGTTCACGTGCACCGAGCATGGCGGCTTCACGTGGTGTGCGGCCTTCACGCAAATGCCGTTCGACGTTTTCGACTACAACGATGGCATCGTCGACCACCAGGCCGACCGAAAGTACGATGGCAAGCAGTGTTAGCAGGTTGAGTGTAAAGCCGAACATCTGCATCAAAAAGATGCCGCCGATAAGCGAAACCGGGATGGCCATCACCGGGATCAATACCGAGCGAAACGAACCCAGGAACAGGAAAATCACTACGATCACGATCAGCAGTGTGTCGATCAAGGTGTTGGTTACCTCGCGGATGGCATCACTGACATAAGCCGAGGAATCGTAACCGATGCTGGCATCGAGTCCGGCGGGCAGGTCGCGTTGCAGTCTGTCGAGCTCGGCGCGCACACCGTCGATCACCTCAATGATATTGGCATTGGGTTGCGGGAATACACCGGCAAATACCGCTGTCTGTCCTGAATAGCGCACCAGTGTGTCGTAGTCTTCGGAGCCCAGTTCGACATCGGCGATATCCTGCAGGCGCACGATGATGTCGTCTTTCTGATAGATCACCAGGCGGCGGAATTCCTCGGCACTGTGAAGGTCGGTGTTCGCTGCTAATTTGGTCTGTACCAGTGCTCCCTTGGTGCTGCCGATTGCCGCCAGGTAGTTGTTGGCGGCGAGAGCCTGCTGAACCTGCGAGGGGCTGATACCCAGCGCCGCCATGCGCCTGGGCTTGAGCCAGACGCGCATAGCGAAGGTACGGGCACCGAATATTTCGATGCGTTGCACGCCGGTGATTGCGGACAGGCGCGGCTGCACCACGCGGTCGAGATAGTCGGTAATCTGCTCCTGTGAAAGGATGTCGGATGAGAAGCTCAGGTAAGCCGCGGCGAATTCCGAGTCGGCCGACTGCACGCTGATTGCCGGCACCTGGGCCTCGATGGGCAGATCATTTCGTACCTGATCAACCTTGGACGAGATGTCGGCCAGTGCTTTGGTCGAATCGTAATTGAGCTTGAGCCGTGCAGTAATGATGGAGATACCCTGCAAACTTTTTGACTCGACGTAGTCGATACCTTCCGCTGCGCCGATGGCTCGCTCCAGTGGCGTGGTGATAAAACCCCGCACCAGCTCCGCACTGGCACCGACGTAAACGGTTGAAATCTGTACCGATGCGTTTTCGCTGAGCGGATACTGGCGTACGCTCAGCGAGTTCCATGCATTAAGTCCGGCGATGACAATAATCAGGTTGACCACAATCGCTAACACAGGACGTCGGATAAACAGGTCGGTAAAGATATTACTCATGACGACGCAACTCAGGAATCCGACGGATGTGGATCGAGACTGGGTTCGGGTGCCAGCGTATTATCGATTATTACCTTTATGCCACTGCGCAGTTTGAATACGCCACTGGTGACAACGGTCTCGCCAGCCTTCAGACCATCGATAACATCGATAAAATCACCGAGTGTCTGTCCCAGACGGACGAACTGTTGGCGCAGCACTTGTTCGGTCTCGCCGGTTTGTTCATTTTTCTGCTCTTCTATCACGAAAACCGAATTACCAAAGGTGGCATACGCAACCGCGGTTGCAGTAACCGGTAACACCGTTTGTTTTTCCGGCATGACCACGACGGCGTTGGCGAACATACCTGTACGTAGCGCTTCATCGGGGTTCGCAATCTGTGCGCGCACTCTTACACTACGCGTTGCGAGATCCACATCGGGGTTGGTGGCAAGTATTTTGCCGATAAAGGTAACATCCGGTGCGGCATCGATAGTTACTCGTACTTCCAGGCCGGGTTTCAGACGCAGAAGATATTTCTGCGGAATCGAAAAATCGACATAGATCGGATCAAAG
>Ga0164313_10003954_pt1 | contig 13225 bp, 11 predicted proteins | sample GuaBasSedimGuay4_FD_113735 | JGI IMG/M metagenome (GOLD analysis project Ga0164313, IMG submission 113735) | Subseafloor sediment microbial communities from Guaymas Basin, Gulf of California, Mexico - Guay4, Core 4569-4, 0-3 cm | ecosystem: Environmental > Aquatic > Marine > Hydrothermal vents... | reverse complement strand
AGCTGTTAATGTCGCCCACATCAAAGCCCGTGGGGCTGGGAATACGCACAATGCGGTCGAATTGTTTGACACCTAATTCTTCTTTCATAATCTTTTAGTCACTAAGGTCCCCTTTTTGCAAAACCGGCTTTTAATACAGTCTTTTTTAATAAAAATACCAGACAAGGATAGCTCCTCCATAACTCATAAAAAATGTGGCCCCAGAATTAAGCTAGTGATCCAGGCTAACCACCCCAAAAGCTGCGCCTGGCTCGGGCACCGACAATGAAGCGTAGTGGAGAACCCCACCCCGTTCGGTAATGTCTGCATAGCCGCCATCAGCCAACATATCCAGATGGCCCATCACCTCTGACATTACGGCATATAACTGGCTTTCCCACACTTTGGGAAACAGTTGCTGGGCCACTGCCAGAGGCGATAACGCACCCTTTTTTTCAAGAATCCTGGATATTTTTAACAATCGGCGCTCCGTCGACAATTTGTAACCAGCGATCAGTTCCAGATGATCGTAGATAACATCACCGTGGCTGGGATAAACATACTTAGCATCATAAGGAATAACCTTGTCGGTGGACTGATAATACTCAGTCAGAGCATGAATCCTTTCGTCTTCGGGCGACTCAGGCACATGGAGCAGACAAACCGGCGTTATATTGGTGAGCAGGTGATCACCCGAGAACATCTGTTGGGTCTCGGCCTGCCAGAACACCACTTCTTCGGGGCAATGCCCAGGGGTGTGAATGGTCTCCAGCTCAAAACCCTTGATAGAAATAATATCGCCGTCGCTGAGCTCACGATCCAGCTCGCAGGGCTTATAAACTTTGTGCATATGCTTTCGGTACTTATAGGCTTTGTCATACATTGCATCGCTCAAACCGAGACCATGGAAAAACACTTTTTCGCGGGCGATTTGATCTGCTGTGGGTAGGTAGCGATGAACTGAGGCTTTGATGGCTTCATGACCCCAGACTTCACAACCCGACACTTGTTTAATGCGTGCTGACTGTCCAAAGTGATCGGTATGGCCGTGAGTCAGCAGCAACAAAGTAATATCTTTGATGGCAAAGCCAAACTGGGCAAGACCGGTTTCCAGTGCCTGCCAGCAGACCTCTCGACCAACACCGGTATCAATCAGCACCAGCTCGTCTGAGCCAGGCTCTGGCAAAATGGCATAACTGTTGATATCACCAAAGTCATAACCCGTGGGCGTGGGCAGGCGTACGATACGGCCAAACTGCTTAATACCCGGCTGTTCCCTCATGATCCAGTATGGTCGCCCGCATCCAGAATATTGACAACTTCTACTTCTGCCGCCTGGTAATACTCGGGATAATCTTCTTTAACAATTTCACCGGAAATATCCCAGGCATAACAACCGTTCATCATAAGAGGCATTCCTTCCTCTGCGTCGACAGGCTCCTCATTACCTCGGTGTTTTGCCATCAACTCCATAACGTAGTCACCCCCCATTGTCTGGAAGGCGACCGTGGCGAGTGGGCCTAACAAGTCGCCGATATGGGTACACCCCAACACACCGCCAATGACCTGACGTACGCGTTTGTTCCAGCCCGGCCCCATTTGTAAGCCCACCAGTGCCTGGAAATTACCGAGCACATCGGAACAAACCCCATAGGGCTGCACGTTCATCACTGCCTCAACTTCACGCACAGTGAGTGTATGGTCAACACTCAGGCGGATGGACATATCGTGCACCGGATGGCCGGATCCTACCAGGCCGGTTCTCGGTGCATCATAGGTGTAGGTTTTTGTATCGACAATACGCGCCTCAAGGTCAAATAAGCCATCTTCACGATAGTAGCCCTTGAGGTCGATTTCGCGGGTATGGAGATGTTGGCGGGATTTTGGCGGTGATAAGGGCATAACTTCTTTGCTCTCAAATAATAAAGGTTAAACTAAGGACTGAAACCAGGCGAGGGCTTGATCAAATCAAGCCCTCGGGTATTAAGGTAAATCTAGTGTAGGTATTGAAGTTAAGGTGTGAGCACTACCCTACCCTGCACTTTGCCTTCGTGCAGACGAGCCAGCACATCGTTGATGGCTTCCAGTGGCTGAGTTTCGATATGGGGTGTAATCAGACCCAGACGGGCGAGTTCAAGCACTTCTTTCAACTCAGCTCGACTACCCCAGATGCTGCTGGTGACTTCGCATTCAAGGGGTAGCTTCCAGAATGAATAAGGCAGGGTTCCGCCCGCGATGCCCACCACCACAATCTTGCTACCAATAGCTGCACTGGCTGCGGCATTTTGCAGGGTCGCGTCGTTGCCAACAAAATCCACAATAGCATCAAGGCCTTCGCCGTCGGTGAGGGCTTTTATTTCAGCGCCGACATCATCGCCCTTGCCATCTATGGTGTGTTGCGCCCCGAGCTCTTTAGCCATGACCAGTTTTTCATCGCTAACGTCAATGGCGAACAACTGAGTGGCTGGCGTCAGCGCTTTGGCAATCTGTATGGCCATATGACCCAGGCCACCGACACCGATGATACCCAGGCGCTTGCCTGGCCCTAATTTGGGTACAACTTTTTTGACCGCGCGATAAGGCGTGAGGGCCGCATCGGTCAGCGGTGCGGCTATCACCGGGTCAAGGCCGTTAAGTTTGACCAGATTCCGAGGATGCTGAACTAATAGTTTTTCCGCCCAGCCGCCATCGACCATAACGCCGGGATAAATGGGATTCTGGCAGAGGTTTTCTTCTCGCCGCTCGCAAATTTTACACACGCCGCAACCCCAGGCACCGAACACTGCAACACCATCGCCAACCTCTACTTCGGTGACCAGACTGCCGACTTTTTCGACAATGCCTGCATTCTCGTGACCCAGGGTAATGGGTTTTTTCTTAACGCCGACTTCTCCGTCGATGACATGCAAATCCGAATGGCAAACACCGGCGCCAGATATTTTTACCAGTATATCGGTTGGACCCACTTCAGGTTCAGGAACATCTTCAATGGTGATGGGTTTCCCCACTTCGTAAAAACGGGTGGCTTTCATAAGTTTTCCTCTTGTTTGTTTACTGACTTTTGTTTGTATCATCGTGGCCTAACTTACCCTGGAACAGCAACCAACGTGCAGCAACCAGTGAACAGCAAGGCTAAATTTTCAATTTATAACGATCCCCATCTGGCACCACATAACCTGCGGTTGGCGGCGCAAAATGAGTGCCGATCACCAACACAGGCTTATCAACATAGCGGGCATAAAAATCCCAACGGGTCTGGATTGCTTCTTCGGGATTGTAATCGGCGAAACACTGCCACTCGGGACGCGCCAACTGGCAGGGATGATGAGTCATATCGCCGGTAATGACCGCATCATCACCCTTCGATGAAATACGCACACTGATATGCCCGGCGGTATGGCCATGAGTCGGCTCAAACCAGACTTCATCATTAACCTTGTGATCGCTATCCACCAGATCCGCCAGCCCAGCGTCGACAATCGGTTGCACAGAATCCTGGATCACCGGGCCGAAGTGCTCTTCGTCCGGCTCATCCTTCCAGCTTTCCCACTCGGTGCGACCGAACAGATAGCGCGCATTGGGAAAGGTCGGCACCCACTCGCCATCAACGAGCATAGTATTCCAGCCCACATGGTCGACATGAAGGTGAGTGCAAATCACATAGTCAATGCTTTCTCTCGGAAAACCTGCCGCCGCGAGATCTTCCAGAAAAGGCCCACTACGCATAGCCCAGGCCGGTGTAGTGCGATCTTTATCATTTCCCAGACAGGTGTCAACCATAATCCGCACGCCCTGAGTCTCAATAATCAGGGCGTGGATGGACATCTTCAGCCAACCTTTTTCGTTAACGAAATTTGGTGTTAACCAGGGGATTTCAGCCAGGTTTTCGGGGGTTGCGTCAGGCAATACAAACTTACCCGGCACCGGTGAATCTTCTTCGATGACTTTGGTGATTTTGACGTCGCCGATTTGCCAATCTGCCATGCCTAATTCTCCTTATTCTTAACGCTATTTGACCAGACTTAAGCGTTACGAATCCAGAACCCACCATCAACTGGCATAATCACGCCAGTCATAAAAGAGGCTGATGGCAGCGCGAAATTAAAGGTGCCGTGGGCCACTTCTTCAGGATCACCATAACGGCGCACGGCGACGCGGCGGCGGCCAAAGGTGGCTTTGTCTTTGTCATCGATAAACTCTGTGAGCGAGGTGTTGATGGGCCCCGGACAAATACAATTGGCGGTGATACCTTCCTTGCCCAGTTCCACCGCCATGGATTTAGTAAGACCTACCACGGCATGTTTGGCAGCGGTATAAGGACCGCCATTGGGCGTGGCGCCCAGACCTTCTGTGGAGGCGATATTAATGATGCGGCCATGTTCTGCCTTTCTAAGCATGGGCAGTGAAGCTCTCACCAAACGATGCACAGAGTTGATCAACACGTCCATACCAAACTGCCATTTTTCTTCGTATTTTTCGCTATCGAGTTTCACAAAAACACCGATACCCGCGTTGTTGACCAGAATGTCCAGGCGACCCCATTCTTTGCCGATAGCTTCGGTGACGTCAATAATCTGCTGAGGATCTGAAACATCGAGGGCCCAGGCTTTGGCAATACCACCGGCATCACGAATTTCCTGGGCCACCGTTTCGGCCTGATCACCATTCAAATCGGTGACCGCCACTTTGGCACCCTCGTCGGCGAACAAATAGGCAGTAGCGCGACCCATGCCGCTGGCCGCCCCGGTAATATGAACAACACTATCTTTTACAGACCGACTTAATTTACTTAATCGCGCCATGAACTTCTCCTTTTTAATTTGGCACAGGCGTGCGTACCGCCTGTGTGTGCGTAATTAGGGTAACTTTTACATGGACACCGCCCGTTTGCCAAGTCCTAAATGTCGGTCCTAAATAAAAGCCCCAAATAAACAGGCCATTGCGGTTACAGGCTTACATCCAGCCTGTTGATAACGTTTGCCGTCTAATCACGATGGCATGCGCCAGCAGGGCCTCCAATCTGACTAATTTACAAAATCATGCATAATACCGCCCATCGCACCCTCGGAATAAAGCCTACGGGTTAACAATCTCTTGCCGACAGTGGGTTTGAGGGCACCTCTAAAAATGCACTTTTCCCGCGATAGCAGCGTCAGCTCCGTACTCGAATCCTCATGTATGTCTTATACACTGCGGTTCTCCGCGCGGGGCTTCCTTGCTCTCACGAAAAAATTACTATTTTTAGAGGCGCCCTTAAGTAATTCCGCAGCATGTGATGGTGGCGGAATATTTTTTATGATTAACTTGATCATCGGTAATTAATCAGACGTGTTCTTATTAGACGTACCTTGATTAATACTGGGAGAGCCTTATGGTCGCATTGCGTCAATTAAATTTACTGCTAATGAGTATCGCAACTATTATCGCGACGATGGGCACGGTCTTCAGTGTACAGGCGGATTTCAATGTACACACAGGCCAGTGGGAAGGCGACGTATCGGCACAAACATTTACCGAGTATTGCCGCGGAGATTTGCCCGCTGATCAGCAAGCGTCGTTTTATGCACAACTTGACCTGGCAGAGCAGGCATTGGCAGCTCAAAAGACGACTGCTGCGGAGGCTGCCATGGGCAAAGCCCTGTCAGCCGTGTACCGAGGTGGTGCAGAGAGCGATATTTCTGTTAAGTGTCTCGGTGAACCTGCCGCACGCCGCTGGTTGACAACGAAGCTTGTAATACAACGACTGGCACCACAACCAGGATTATATATAACGGCTGCAGACCGAGGCAAAGACGGCCTCATTGAAATTGTCAGCCCTCAACCCGCTGCGCGCTTTGTGCAGTCATTCCAGACTATCGAATACATCGCCGACCGGATTGAAACCGACCGACAATACGGCGCGTTCATTCTTGCGCAGGAGAACGCCATTGAAAAAGCCTGCCGCGATGCCATTGAGCCGCTCACGAAACAGGCCAGACAGAAACATCAGTCTACGTTGGCAGCAGAAGATAAAGCATTCACTCGACCCGCGACCGAGCAGGAGACTGCAGCTTTAAATGCTATTGACGATGCAGAGGAATTTACCAGTGTCATCGCCGGCGTTGAGCTAAACGCAACCACACCAAAGGAGACCCTGTTAGCACAACTACGAGTCCATGAATCCCGGGAGCTATTAAGGGAGGCACGCATCTGGAACCTCAAAGACTACGATGACATACAAGCAAGGCCGACCTCGCAACGCGCACAAAAACGCGGCGAAGCGATGCTCGCGCAAGCAAACGATACCGGGCTCAGTCCAGGCACTCGTGACCAGTTTTATGAGGATGCTATCGGGTACTATGAGTTTGGCCACTGGAACACACAGGTCACCAAAGCAAAGTCCGCCAAAGATGCGATTCAGCCTGCATTAAAGGCCGAAAACGAACGCCAGCAAGCAGACCGGGAAAAGGCCAAAGAAGGATTGGCATCCAGGGCTGAGCAGATAAAGCAGGCTCAGAAAGAAATGATGAAAACAGAAGCGGAAAAGAAAAGCTTCAAGGATGAGGCGGATGCCCTTGAGGCAGAGCTCGATTTTTGAGTAAACCAGCTCAATTATTAGGGCGCGCTTTCAGTTCTTCAATTAACCTGGGAGAGATCTGGTGAAACTTTATACGATGGGTGGCTCCCGTTACGGCTCGCGATGCTTGATACAAATTGCTGCTAAAAGCCTCAATGTTCCTGTTGAGCTACTTTCTTTTCCTTTACCGGAGAATTTTGCAGCGATCAGTCCACTGAAACTGGTTCCAGTTCTTGAGGTAGATGGAAACTACCTTCTCGAGTCTCAGGTTATCTGTGAATATTTAGAAGACCTGGGAAAAGGACCTTCTCTGCGGCCAGAAGATCCTTATGATTGCGCGAAAATGCGCCTGTTAATTCGTCTCTTTGAACTTTATTACGACCCACATGTGCTGAAGATATATCACCTGATTATGTCTCAACAAATGTCTCAACAGGGGCCGACGACGATAACCGCAATTATGGAAGACGTAAAATCGGCTTTGAACCTTATCGCCACCTATCTTGACGATCAGCAATACGCCGTAGGCAACACCCTCAGTCTCGCCGATTGCGCCCTGATGCCACCCTTCTTCCAGATGACGATGCTATGTTCCATACTTGGGATTGATGATCCCATTGCGGGCCAGAAAACCATTTCAGGATATTTCGAAAAAACCAGACGCGACCCTCATGTTGCGCAGGTTTTAACGGATATGGAGCCTTATCTGAGAAAATTATTTAGCGGCGATATTCATGCTTCAAAATAAGCTATTGATATGCAGACCTACTCCTGGCAAGAGATGGTTGGACCGCCCATCCTGAAGTTTTGAATAGTTTTGAGCTTAGTGTTGATACTTGCTCTACCCAGTTTTTAATCTTTTATTTCCCCATCAGCCACTGAGTTTTTAAACTGACTCTGGGTACTCACTGACCCTGGGTACTGACCCTTAATAATTCACCCCTGACTACCTCGCTTGCCCAGGTCGCTGACTCGCCATGAAACTTGCGGGCGGCATCCACGTTTCTGGTATGTACTTGTTCGCCCATACACACATTTGCTAAACAACGGGATGTCGCCTGGAATTGATAGCCCGATCCCGATTGTCCCAGGACTCCAGGAAGCTTCGCTAAAGCTAACTTCACCAGCGGGAGGAATGAACATTCAGCCACATAGGTCTGTAGCTGCGTTTTTGTTAATAGCCTCTCACTTGTAGGTTGTAAAAGTGATCTGGAAAAGCTCATCACCCTGGTGGGTAAACGTAATCACCCAGTCACCCTCTACCAGTTCGTAATCCTCGTCCAGCGTGTAAGTAAAGGATGCCTCAGGAAATCCCATCCCCGCGTTTTGCGCTGGGATAGAACCGGTTTGGTTTGTCAGTATCTCCCCAGAGGGCAACACCATTCGCGGATGAGTGATACTGACCTCAACCGCTTTCGTTTCTGCAGGCAGGGTGAAAAGCAATAGCTGAACATGAAAACCATGTCCTTTCTCCAGGGGAATTCGGTTTGTTTCTTCGATGTTGGTGAGCTTAGTGTTTACCCAGCTATGGCCTGTCTCGCTATTTGGGTCCTCTATAAGCTGCCCGCCCGTACGTTGCACGTGACTATGAGAGTAGCTTACTCCTTCCGCAGCCCTGAGATAATCAAACGCTGAATAAACATTTGCTGAGCAAAACGCTAATGCGATAGTAAGCATAACGATTCGTAGTTTCATCTTTACATTCCTAACAGTGCAGATAGTCCTGACGGTGCAGATATTCTTAACAATGTGGAGAAGACTTCTTGCCGCTATCTCCCTGTCTCGCTATCCGGAAAATCGGGGTGATAAATATATCAATCAGTTAGACCGTCTGGCGGTGAAGGAGAGATGATGTTTACAGCCTGAGGGCTGCAAACATCCCTGCGGGGCTCAGCGTGGCCCACGAAGTGCTTTGGCTATCGTCGCTGCGCTCCTCGTCCAAATTCGTGCTCGAATTTGTCGAACGGGTTCAAATCCCTATCTTCTCTAGCCCAAAAATCAAAAAAACCCCCAGTGGAGGCTGCTCTTACTTAATTACTCTGATTAACTACTCTGATTAACAGGAGGATTTTGGCGGTGAGGGAGGGATTCGAACCCTCGATACCGGTTAAGATATACTCCCTTAGCAGGGGAGCGCCTTCAGCCGCTCGGCCACCTCACCTAAAATTCGCTGTTTATAAAGGCAAACTCTGATCAAGTTGATTAGAGCTTCCCTAAACTAACCGTATTATAAACCACACCTGTTAAGTACCAGGTGCTGAATTTAGCGAGGCGCGATAATACCACAGCATCAGCAAAAGCGAAGGGCCTACTGAACCCCTTCGTCCTGTTGCTGCTCATTTTGGATGCGCTGGTAAATTTCTTCTCGGTGTACCGAAACCTCACGAGGCGCGTTAATCCCCAGTCGAACCTGGTTACCTTTTACACCCAGCACAGTTACCGTAACATCATCACCAATTATCAGTGTCTCTCCAACTCGTCTTGTCAAAATTAACATCATCATCTCCTACAAAATGTCTGCAATACCGCAAAAGGCGGCAATTTCTTATCGGCTTTTTTTATTGGTGTTCCGACTGCAGACACAGCTTTCCTAGCTGTGTGGCGAATAGTATACCAAGCATTCCAGAATTAAACTCTTAACTTATAGCTATATACTATATCGATTTGTAGACATTTAGTTTTCAACAGAGTCTGGCGCGTCCAGATCAAAAGACGAATGTAAGGCGCGAACAGCCAGCTCAAGGTATTTTTCCTCAATAATAACCGTGACCTTAATTTCCGAGGTGGTGATCATCTGTATATTTATATTGTGCCGCGCCAGCGTGCCAAACATTTGGGATGCCACACCGGCGTGAGAACGCATGCCTACACCGACTAATGACACCTTGGCAATATGCGCATCGGTCACCACTGAGGAGGCCTGCAAATCTCCAGCTATCTCAGCCAACACGTCCTCGGCCTTTTTCATCTCATCGCGGTGCACAGTGAAGGTCAGCGCAGTGGTTCCGTCCTCGGAGATATTTTGCACGATCACATCCACCTCGATATTGGCCTCACTAATGGGGCCCAATATTCGATAAGCTACGCCCGGGGTATCAGGAATACCCTGAATGGTTAACTTCGCTTCATCACGATTAAAGGCGATACCTGATACCACTGGTTTTTCCATATCTTCACCCTCCTCCAAAGTAATTAGCGTACCGGGACCCTCTTCGAAACTGGAAAGTACGCGAAGAGGGACTTTATATTTACCGGCGAATTCAACCGCTCTGATTTGCAACACTTTTGAACCCTGGCTAGCCATTTCCAGCATTTCCTCAAAAGTAATCCGTTCGAGTCGCTGCGCATTATCCACCACACGAGGATCAGTGGTGTATACGCCATCGACATCCGTATAAATCTGACATTCTTCCGCCTGTAAAGCAGCCGCCAACGCCACCGCCGTCGTATCAGAACCCCCGCGACCAAGGGTGGTAATATTACCGTCGGCATCAACGCCCTGAAAGCCTGCGACGATGATCACCCGGCCGAGGGATAAATCAGCCTGCATACGATGAACGTCAATTTCCTCAATACGGGCTTTAGTATGACTATCATCGGTAAGTATCCTCACCTGCGCGCCGGTATAGGAACGTGCTGGACAGGATATTTTTTCCAGCGCCATCGCCAACAAGGCTATAGCTACCTGTTCGCCGGTAGACACGAGTACGTCCATTTCTCGTGGCGGGGGGGATCCGCTGATGTCATTAGCTAGCTCTATCAACCGATTGGTTTCCCCGCTCATCGCTGACACGACCACCACCACATCGTCGCCACGAGCACGAAAACCAGCAATTTTTTGGGCAACGGCTTCGATGCGCTCAATTGAGCCCATTGAGGTACCGCCATATTTTTGTACAATTAAACTCATTTCAGCACTCGTTACCGGGCGAGTTAGCCACAGCTAAATCAGTCCACCTGAAAACAGGGGGCGCAAATTTACACTAATCGGGAAGAAAACAAAACTATTAAAGATACAATGTATTCAGCTACTTATCTGCTCACGCACCCATAAACCAACCGACTCAATAGCCGCTGGCAAGGCGTTGACATCGGTGCCGCCTCCCTGCGCCATATCTGAACGCCCGCCGCCCTTACCCCCGACCTGCTCAGCAATAAATTTCATCAGATCACCCGCCCTGATTTGGCTGGTAATGTTTTTGGTCACACCGGCAATTATTAAAACTTTGCCTTCACTCACCGCAGCGAGCAATACCACACCTTTATCGAGACGCGACTTTAGTTGATCGGCCATATCGCGCAGGGATTTAACATCCGCACCCTCGATAATTTTCGCCAGCACTGAAATGTCACCAATTGTTTGTGCGTCGCCCAGAATATCGCCGCCCGAACTACTGGCCAGTTTCACTTTCAACGTCTCCAGTTCCCGCTCGAGCCGCCGATTATCCTTTACCAGCTGAGAGGCTTTATCCACCATATTCATACGCTGGGTTTTTAGAACGCTCGCTACCTCCTGTAGCTGGTCTTCAATATCCCGATAATAAGCCAGGGCCGCAACACCGGTAAGTGCCTCGATACGCCGGATACCGGCGGCAATACCGGTTTCGGAAATTATTTTTATTAAGCCGATATCGCCGGTACGGTGCGCATGTGTGCCCCCACATAACTCTATCGAAAATCCATCGCCCATGGTCAAAACACGAACAGAGTCACCATATTTTTCCCCGAATAATGCCATAGCACCCTTTTCCTGTGCTGCCGCCATGGACATCTCTTCAGTTTGCACAATCGAATTCAGGCGAATTTGCTCATTTACGACGGCCTCAACGGCGGCAATCTGTTCAGCAGTAAGCGCCTGCGCATGGGTAAAATCAAAACGTAGGCGCTGTGCATCAACCAAAGAACCTTTTTGGGTCACCTGCTCACACAATATTTCCCGCAGCGCGGCCTGCAATAAATGTGTAGCCGAGTGATTGAGGGCAGTCGCGGTACGAGTCTCAGGCTTGACTTCCACTGTCACCACGTCACCGACAGCTAGCTCACCGTCAAGCAATCGTCCAATATGGAGGTGGTTGCTGCCCTGCTTCTTGCAGTCGTTAACCGCAAACCGAGCAGTTTCGCCAAGCAGCTGACCCTGATCGCCGACCTGCCCACCAGATTCGCCGTAGCAAGTTGTTTGATCGAGCACCACGATGGCGGTATCGCCAGCAACCAGTTTATCGGCCACCGCGCCATCGCGGTACAACGCGGTTACTCGCGCTTTATCCTGCAAGGATTGGTAACCCGTAAAAGTAGTAGCACCGGGAATTTCCAGTTTTGTACCGTAATCAATATCGAAGCGGCTAGCCGCCCGCGCCCGTTCCCTTTGCTCAGTCATGCATCGCTCGTAGCCATCCAGATCAAGGCTATAGTCCCGCTCCCGTGCAATATCATTGGTCAAATCGACTGGAAAACCATAAGTATCATAGAGCTGGAAAATCAATGCACCGGGAATAACTGCCCCATCGAGGTCAGCCAGTGAACCTTCGAGCACAGCCAGACCTCGATCGAGAGTTTTAGCAAATTGTACTTCTTCATCTCGTAACGCCTGCTCAACTAGCTCCTGTTTTTCTTCAAGCTCGGGATAAGTCTCCCCCATTTCTCCAACCAGCGCTTTAACCAGTTGATAAAAAAACGGCGTATTCACGCCCAGTTTATGACCATGGCGCAGTGCTCTGCGGATAATCCGCCGCAATACATAACCGCGCCCCTCATTGGCGGGCAGAACACCATCGACAATAAGAAACGAACAGGAACGAATATGATCGGCAATCACCCGCAGCGACTGGTTTGCCAGATCTTCGGTTTGCGTTATCTCGGCAACCGCTTCAATCAGCTTTGAAAAAATGTCAATTTCATAGTTGCTGTGCACGCCCTGCATCACCGCTGCAATACGCTCCAGCCCCATTCCGGTATCAATGGATGGCTTCGGCAAGGGCGTCAGGGTGCCGTCGATGCTGCGTTCATACTGCATAAAAACCAGGTTCCAGATCTCTATATAACGATCGAGTTCTTCCCCCTCACTACCCGGCGGGCCACCCGGTACATCTTCACCGTGGTCATAAAATATTTCCGAACAGGGGCCGCAGGGTCCGGTGTCGCCCATTTGCCAAAAATTATCTTCATCAAGACGTGAAAAGCGTGCCGCGCTGACACCCATTTCCTGCAGCCAAATATCAGCAGTTTCATCATCCGAAATATGCACGGTGACCCACAATCGCTCTTCGGGCAAGCCCAGTACTTCGGTAAGGAATTGCCATGCAAACTGTATGGCCTCGCGCTTGAAATAGTCGCCGAAGCTAAAATTTCCCAGCATTTCAAAGAAAGTGTGGTGGCGTGCGGTGAAACCAACATTTTCCAGGTCGTTATGTTTACCACCGGCGCGTACGCAGCGTTGCGAAGATACTGCACGCAGATAATCTCTCTGTTCGACACCGAGAAAAGCATCCTTGAACTGCACCATGCCCGCATTGGTGAAAAGCAATGTCGGATCATTGCCAGGCACCAGGCTACTACTGGCCACAGCGGTATGCCCCTGGCTGACGAAATAGGACAAAAATGAGTCGCGAATATCTGCGGTGGATTTAATAGCTGCCATGGATTTCCTGCCGGTCAAAGGCCGTCATTGCGGTTATATAGTTGCGGTTCTTT
>Ga0164313_10003953_pt1 | contig 13228 bp, 5 predicted proteins | sample GuaBasSedimGuay4_FD_113735 | JGI IMG/M metagenome (GOLD analysis project Ga0164313, IMG submission 113735) | Subseafloor sediment microbial communities from Guaymas Basin, Gulf of California, Mexico - Guay4, Core 4569-4, 0-3 cm | ecosystem: Environmental > Aquatic > Marine > Hydrothermal vents >... | reverse complement strand
CTGCGGAAAACGCTCCGCGTTTACAGCAGCCACTTGGAAAACCCTCCAGGTTTCCCACAGATCCCACAGCCTCGACGACGACGGGCTATTCTAGGTGTCCATCAAAACGGGGCAGGTTCATCTTCTTCATGGTCGCTCTTCCGGCGATCGGGGTGCTCAACGCCTTCTGGTTCGGGACGGAGCTCAAGAAATTCGTCGCATCTACCCCAACGCTGGCATCGAGCCGCGACATTGAGGAATTCAAGAAAACCGTCGCACACCAGATGTATGCGGCTCTTGCCCAGATCGCCCTGCTTGCGACTCCTCCGATCGTCTACTTCGCGGGTCTCTTCACCGGTGTGCTCCGCCCATCGGACTTCGTCTTCATCCTGGTTCCGTCGATGGTGATCATCGCAGTGGCCGCGATCTTCCGTGGCGAAGAGACCCGGGCGAAGACGCTGCCGGCCACCGACCCCGAACTCGAGCGCCAACGAGACGCCATCGTCCGAACCTGGCTCCGCAAACCCTGGCCGGACTGGTAGCAAACGATACGAATTATGAATTATGAATTATGAATGACCATCGCAAAGCCTCGGAGAACCGAAGCGATGGTGCGATGGTGCGATGGTGCGATGGTGCGATGAAATTCATAATTCATAACTCATAATTCATAATTCACCCGTTCATCTTGGTACCATCGAGCGGCCCAATGAACACCCCACACTCCGATCCCCTGCTTCTCTTCTCGCCGCCGATCGCCGACTGGTTCGGTGAGCGTTACGGTGAACCCACCGACGTCCAGAACAAAGCCTGGCCCCGAATCGCCGCGGGCGAGCATGTGCTGCTCACCGCTCCGACCGGCAGTGGAAAGACCTTTGCGGCCTTTCTGTGGGCCCTCGACCGCCTCCTGTCAGGCCAGTGGGAGGGCGGCGCGACCCGGGTGCTCTATGTCTCTCCGCTCAAGGCCCTCGGCAACGATATCCAACGCAACCTCACCGAGCCTCTTCGGGAGCTCCAGAGTCGGTTTTCGACCGCCGACGAGGCAGCGCCCATGGTCCGCGTCGCAAGCCGGACCGGCGACACGCCCCAGAGCGAACGCCGAAAGATGCTTCGGTCGCCACCCGAAATCCTGATCACCACCCCGGAAACCCTCAACATCCTGCTGACCTCAAAGAGCGGCCGCAGACTTCTCACAGGTCTGCGATGCGTCATCCTCGATGAGGTCCACGCCGTCGCCGCAGGCAAACGCGGGATCCACCTCATCACCGCCGTCGAGCGCCTGACCATGCTCAGCGGCGAGATCCAGCGCATCGCCCTCTCCGCCACGGTCCGGCCCCTCGAACGAATCGCGGGTTGGGTCGGCGGCTACCGAGCGAATGACGAGTCCGCCCATCCTGTTCTTCGGCCCCGCAAGGTGGCCGTCGTCGCCAGCGACGCACCCAAGAGCTACAGCCTGAGGGTGACGCTCCCCGTCACCGAGAGCGAGACCGAGCAGAGGGAACCCGACGCTTTCTGGTCGTCCTTCGGGCACCAGCTGAGGCGTTCCATCAGCCGGAACCAGTCGACTCTGATCTTCGGCAACGCACGCCGCTCGGTAGAGAAGATCACCCGATTCATCAACGAGGCGGCGCCGGAACGCCTCGCCTACTCGCACCACGGGGCGCTCTCCCGCGAGATCCGCACGGCAGTGGAACAGCGGCTCAAAGCCGGCGAACTCAAGGCCATCGTCGCAACCAGCTCGCTGGAACTCGGGATCGATGTCGGCGCCATCGACGAGGTCGTCATGGTCCAGACGCCGCCGTCGGTCGCTTCCACCCTGCAGCGACTCGGTCGATCGGGCCACGGGGTCGGTGAAACCAGCCGCGGACGGCTCATGCCATTGCTCGGCCGCGATCTACTCGAGGCCGCGGTGGTTGCGCGGTGCGTCCTCGATGGCGAAATCGAGGATATAGAACCGATCTCAGGCGCACTGGATGTCCTCGCGCAGATCATCCTCTCGATGGTCGTGGCCGACGACTGGAACACCGACGAGCTCTTTGAGTTTATCCGTTGCGCAGACCCGTATCACCACCTGCCGCGTCACCACTTCGATCTGGTCATCCAGATGCTTGCGGGTCGTTACTCGAGCAGCCGAATCCGCAACCTGAGACCCATGGTCAGCATCGATGCCGTCGATGGAACGATCCGGTCCAGACCCGGCGCCGAACGTCTGATCTACCTCTCGGGAGGCACCATCCCCGACCGCGGCTACTACCAGCTCAGGGTCGAGGGAAGCGGGGCTCTCCTCGGCGAACTCGACGAAGAATTCGTCTGGGAACGTTCCGTCGGAGACACCTTCACCCTCGGAGTTCAGACCTGGCGGGTGGAGAAGATTACCCACAACGATGTCATGGTTTCACCCGCCAACGCGCGGTCTGCCATGGCGCCGTTTTGGAGGGCTGAGGAACTCGATCGGTCGAGCTTCGTTTCCGAGCGGATGGCAGCATTCCTCGAGAAAGTCGAAGACCGGTTGAACGACGACGACCTCTCCGGTGAGCTCGAACGATCACACCATCTGAGCCGCGGCGCAGCGGCGGCCCTCCTCCACCACCTCCGAAAACAACACACCGCCACCGGCTGCCTCCCCCACCGCCACCGGCTCTTGATCGAACACACGTCACCACCGGCAGGGAGAGGGAACCACCGCCAGATGGTGCTTCATACGCTCTGGGGCGGGCGAGTCAACCGGCCATTCGCCACCGCCCTGGGAGCAGCGTGGGAGGCGCGCTACGGGATGCGGCCCGAGATCGTCCACGGAGCCGACTGCGTGGTCATCGTCTACCCGTCGACGGTGGAGGTGGAGGATCCCTTCTCGCTGGTCCAGGTCAGCAAGCTGGAGGACTACCTTCGCCAAGCCGTGGAGCAAACCGGTTTCTTCGGCGCACGTTTCCGCGAGGCCGCGGGACGAGCCCTGCTCCTGCCGCGCGCGCGGCCCGGCAAGCGTGTTCCTCTGTGGGTCAACCGGCAGCGGGCCAAGGAACTCCTCGAGGAGGTTCGAGTCCACGGCGACTTCCCTCTGGTCCTCGAAGCATGGCGCTGTTGCCTGCAGGACGAGTACGAACTCGAGGTTCTCCGCCGTCGCCTCGACGAAATCACCGACGGCCGGGTCGCGGTGCGTCACGTTCGGACCGAGACCCCTTCCCCATTCACCGCCCAGGTCGCGTGGAAACAGACCAACGAGCTGATGTACGAGGACGACGTACCGACTGCACGGGCCGAGACCCGCCCCGACCTGGTACGGGAGATGGCGCTGTCGTCCCATCTCCGGCCGCGGATCGCTCCGGACCTCGCCGCCGATCTCCAAACCCGTCTCCACCGCCTGGCGCCGGGTTGGTCTCCCCGCGGTACGAACGAACTCCTGGAGTGGATCAAAGAGCGAATCCTCATCCCCCACGCCGAGTGGCGCGATCTTCTCGAGGCGATCAGACGCGATCACGGCGCCGACGAGGAACCGAATCTCGAGGCGCTCTCCCACCGGGCGGTGATCATCAAGGGCGCGTCCCGATTGGGCGGGGAAATGGTCTGTGCGGTCGAGATGCTGCCAAAGATCGAACGCGCATTCGGCAGGCGGATAACGGCGGATGATCTTCGACCACTGACCGACCAGAGCTCTCTTGACGCCGCGCTGGAAGCACGAAGCCGGCTGCTTGTCGATGATTCGCAGGACGAGACCACCGATGGTCTGATCGATCTTCTGGGTGAGTGGTTGAGGTTCTACGGACCCGTCGAACTTCCATGGATCGAATCTGAAATCGGTGTCGAACGGGTGGTCCTCGAAGCGGCCCTCGGCGAGCTCCGGGATGAACAGTTCATCGTCATCGACGAGCTCATCGAGGGCGCCGGCACACCCCAGATCTGCGACCGAGAAAATCTCGAACGGCTGCTGCGGATGGCCCGGTCGGAGGGTCGCCCGACCATCGAACCACTCGATGCCCGATCGCTGCCTCTCCTCCTCGCCGAGCATCAGGGTCTCGGCGCGCGCGACACGGTGCCCGAAGATCTACAGCAAACGTTGGAGCGACTCTTCGGGCTCGCACTCCCTGCAGATCTCTGGGAGACCGAGATCCTACCCGCGAGGCTCGATCCCTACATATCGGGTTGGCTCGATGCGCTCCTCACCGAGAGCGATCTGCGGTGGATCGGCAACGGTGAGAAGGGGCTCTTCTTTTCCCTCGACGGCGAGCTCGATCTCTTCCACTCGGATCCGGATGGAACCACGACCGATGCCGATCCGGTCGAGATCTTCCCCCACCCGAGCGGGCGCTTCGGTCTTGAGGATCTCATTCGGTACTCAGGTCTCGATTCGACGGAACTCACCCGCAGGCTCTGGGATTTCGTCTGGACGGCGAGGGTTTCGTCGGACTCGTTCGCTCCTGTCCGCCAGGGCTTGGTGGGAGGCTCCGAAACATCGGCGTTGACCCCTTCCAAGGCAAACCGAAGCCGCGGCGGTCGGGCCAGGTTCGACCGGTGGCGAAGGGAACGGCCCTTCACCGGTTCGTGGTTCGCGTTGCCCGAGACCTCGCCGGAACCCGACATCCTCGCGGTCGACGATGACGATCGGGAGCGCGCTCGGATCGTTCTGGATCGCTATGGAATCGTCTTTCGCAAACTCATCGAACGAGAGATGCCGAAGCTCAGATGGGGATCCCTCTTCCGTTCCCTGCGGATCCTCGAACTCGGGGGCGAGATCGTCGCCGGCCACTTCTTCGACGGCGTCGCCGGTCTCCAATTCGCGACCCACGACACCATTCGCCGACTCCGAGACGGGCTCGATGAAGAGCGGATCTGGTGGGTCAACGCCGTCGACCCGGCGTCACCGTCATCCCTCGGGCTCGATCTCGGCGACTGGGATCTGCCGCACCGGATCTCCGGGAATCACCTGGTCTTCCACGGCCGAAATCTGGTGATCACCTCACGTCGGCGTGGGTCATCCCTCGAGATCATGGTCGGTCCCGATCACCCCGATCTACCGTCGTATCTCGGCTTTCTGGTCAATCTCCTGAACCGAGCTGAGTCGCCCGTTCGCCGGGTTGATCTCGAGACGATCAACAACAAACCGGCCACCGCCAGCGACTACCGTCCGATCATGTCGTCGCTCTTCCACGTGACCCGCCAGGCCACCGCTCTTCGTCTGTCCAGGAAGTACTGAGACGCCAACTCATCTTGATTTTTGAATTTGAGGTATATTTCACAAACGACGACGTGGGTGCGTCCCCGCACCGACAGGAAATACCCAACTGGAGGGGAATCGATGACCACCGCAGCATCTTCAAACGCGCCATTGTGGCTTTCCATCGAGACAAAGATCGCCGAGCTCGGATCATCCGACTTTGGCGGCAACGCCAACGAAGCCACGGTCCACAAGATCGCCGACGCCCTCGACAGCCAGGGTTACAACGTCTCGCGCCACGCAGCCAACATGCTCATGCTGCGGCAGGCCGTTGATGTCAGAGACCAGGTCGGCCGTCCGTTGATGAACGACTTCAATGCGGCCTCCGAGGCGTTGGCCCTCGATGACGTCGTCAACCCCATCCAGGCCACCATCGCCTTCGCCCACCGGGTCGGCGCGGATTTCCCCGCGTTTCTCGACCTCGACCGGCGCGGTGATCTGCGCACCATCATCAACGGGATCCGCCTCGATCTTCTGGTCGCCAAGGCCAAAGAAGAGTCCGGTGATCTCGGTATCCGGTATCTCATCGAGAACGACGTCGCCGAGAGCTCCATCATCTCGCGCATGGAGATCGATGAGGCCAAGCTCGAGGCGGTGAAGGAGGCCATTGCAGCCGAACTCGCCGAGATCGAGCGCGTCAACGGCCTGCTCAAGGACGTCGAAGGTCAAGACGATATCGCCCGTGCCAAGCACCTCATCACCAAGGACGTGGTCGAAGCTTCGATCATCAACATCGCCGGCATCGGTCAGGACATCATCGAACAGGCCAACAAGGCCATGGAAGAAGAGATCAAAGAGAAGGAGCGGCTTGCTGCCGAGGCCGAGGCCGCCAAGAAGGCCGCCGCCGAGGGTCCCAGCCTCGGAGACATCCCGGCCGACGAGATGCTCGAGCACATCGAGGCCATCCGCGAGATCATGGAGTTCTCCGATGATCCCGGCGAGATTCGCGCCATGTGCGAGCAGAGCAGTCTGCCCAGCGCATTGGTAGACATCGCGATCGAGAGCCCCGACAAGCTCGACGAGCTTGAGGCAGCGGCAGAGGGCTAGGTTTCAGTTCTCAGTTTTTAGTTTTTCCCGCCCCCGTGAGCGTTCATCGCTGGAGGGGGCGTTTTTGATTTACCACAGAGGCACGGAGGCACAGAGACGTTGCACCATCGCAGTTTGGACACGGATTTCGCGGATTGGAATGGATGACCGGATTCATCGCATTTAATTTGAGTCATCGCATCCATCGCAGATAGCCCGCAGATAGCGCGGATAGACGCAGATTGCATCGCTCATCGCACGTCACAAACACGAAGACTCGAAGGCGCGAAGGATTCACGAAGTCATCGCATTTAAGAGTTGGCGAGGGCTGGTTGATGGACGTCTGACTTCGTAGTGAGAACCGGGCCGCCGGTGGGACCCTGAAGTGCGGGCGGGACGCCCGCACCCACAATCCATCGCACCCTTCCTACATGTCACCTTGAGCGAGCGAGTGCCGCCGAACGAGTCGAAAGGTCTCCTGATGGTGCGCGGATCGATCCAACACTCTGCGGTACGAGGTCCGCCGCGGCGATCTCCATACCCGGAGGAGACCCGCAACTCGCTACGCTCGCTCAGAACGACATGTAATTAGGGGTCGATCGATTCACAGGGAGACTACGGCACCGTGGCTGACCACGTTGATGTGTCACCCAATTCGAAGCCGTCGCCGAAGAGCGGCGTGCCTTCGACCCAGTAGTCCTCCACCTCACCGTCGTTGGCCTGACCGGTGACGCCGAGGGTGCCGGCGGTGTCGTACGACGTGAAGCGCACCCGAGCGTAGGTGAGAGGGATTTCGGCGCCGGAGGGAACGGCGTAGCTGATCTCATTCCAGCCGGCGGCAACCGCATGGTCTGTGAGGATCTGCTCCCCACTGTCGCCCCAGTCGCCGTCACCGTCGAAATCGATCCACGCGTTGACGAAACCTGCGGCCGAGACGTCGATCTGCACTCTGGCGGTGCCTCCAGGCTCCATGCAACATGGAAAGAGCACACCTTGCTCATCATCGTTACTGTCGTGGTCGTCCCCGATGGCCAGCTGGCTGGGCGCCCCATCGGTCTCGGCATCGAGCGGGTCGTATTCGCCGCAAACAAAACCGTCAGTGCGTCCGTTGGTGTCGCCGGGCACCAGATTTGTGGCATTGGATTGAAAGGCGACGAAGTGTCCGTCCGCTGAGATCGCTGGGGCCCAGCTACCCTCGTTGCCCTGGTGGCCGAACGAACTCATGCCGACGCGTGTGGTGGAATCAGAATCGCGATCGTGGACAAAGACGTCGCTGTTTCCATTGGTGTCACCGGGCACCAGGGTCGTGGCTGCAGAATCGAAGGCGACATAGCGCCCGTCGGCGGAGAGACTTTCGCTCCAGCTTCCGTCGTCGCCCTGGACGCCGGACGAATCCACGCTCACGCGCGTGGTGGTGCCGGTATCGCGATCGTGGACGAAAACGTCGACCTCTCCGTTTGTGTCGCCGGGCACCAGGTTCGTGGCTGCAGAACCGAAGGCGACATAGCGCCCGTCGGCGGAGAGACCCCCGACCCCGCTTCCGCCGTCGCCCTGGACGCCGGACGAATCCACGCTCACGCGCGTGGTGGTGCCGGTATCGCGATCGTGGACGAAAACGTCGAAGTATCCATTGGTGTCGCCGGGAACCAGGTTCGTGGCTTCAGAACTGAAGGCGACATAGCGCCCGTCGGCGGAGATCGATGGAACCCAGCTTTGGATGTTGCCTTGAACGCCGGACGAGTCAACGCTCACGAGGGTGTTGGTGCCGGTGTCGCGATCGTGGACGAAAACGTCGCGGAGTCCATTGGTGTCGCCGGGAACCAGGTTCGTGGCACCGGAAGCAAATGCAACGAATCGCCCGTCGGCGGAGATCGATGGAGCGAAGCTATTGCCGTCGCCCTGGACGCCGGACGAGTCCACGCTGACGCGCGTGGTGGTGCCGGTATCGCGATCGCGGACGAAAACGTCTTCCTTTCCGTTTGTGTCACCGGGCACCAGGTTCGTGGCTTCAGAACTGAAGGCGACATAGCGCCCGTCGGCGGAAATCGACAGACTGGCGCTTCTGTGGTTGCCTTGAACGCCGGACGAGTCCACGCTCACGCGCGTGGTGGTGCCGGTATCGCGATCGCGGACGAAAACGTCCTGGTATCCATTGGTGTCACCGGGCACCAGGTTTGTGGCCCTGGATTTGAATGCTACGAAACGCCCGTCGGCGGAGATCGATGGAACATAACTGTGGTGATTGCCCTGAACGCCGGACGAGTCCATGCTGACCCTTTCGGTGAAGGGCGTCGGGCCGCCGTCCAGGAAGTGTGTCGGACTCGAGGGAACGAGGTGCCGTGCGCCGTCATCGATCAGCAGAGTCGGATACGACCACATCGGGCCGACGCTTGAGTCGGGTGCATCACCAAAGTCGAAGTCACTCTGCGCACCGACCCTGGTCGAGAGAGCGACGAGAAACACCACCAGCCATATCAGCGAGCCATGACCACCGGCGCGGTGCGGCCCAACCGGGAGCATTTTTCGGCCGGTGTCAATCACGGTCCCCTCCTTCGGAGATGGGTTTGGCTTCTTGATTTTTAGTCTATCGATCGCGACACACTCAATCAAGAAATACCCGAAGGAACCGGTACGCAAAACATACTCTGGACACCTCTGAGACGGATCTGAAGACCACCGCCTACAACTCTGATTGATCGAGGAAACAGGCCTGTCGTTAATTTTCTCTGCGGTTGTGCCGACGGGGAAATCCTCATGTCCCTCAGCGTCAGAAATATCCGGATGAACCAACATGCCTTGAACGATCTGGCCGCAGGGCATGAATGCCCTGCCTACAGCTCTGAGAGATCTAGGTTCGTGATCGCGGCACCCTCCCCACATGTCACCTTGAGCGAGGGAGTCAGACGACCGAGTCGAAAGGTCTCCGGAGGGAACGCGGGTCGCTCCAACCTTCTGCGGGACGAGGTCGGCTGGAGCGACCTCCCAACCCTCAGGGGATCCTTCGACTCACTCGCGGACTCGTTCGCTCAGGATGACATGTTTTGGGAGGATGCTCGCTCAGGATGACATGGGATTGGGCGGCTCCATGCGGGCGGGACACCCGCACCACAACGACGGTTGACCCGCATCGGCATTCCCGTAGCAACGTCATCGATACGAAGGCACCACCAAGGCGGAGCCGTCGAGCCATGGGCACGACGGGCCGGTGGTTCGAGCTGGCGGGACGAACGCCGGCGTTCGGAGCGACAGCACGATCCACCGGTGGCTGTGGTTGAAAACCACAGTCGACTCCGCCGCCCGAGGACCCAATCCGTGAAATCCGTGTCCATTACTGCGATGGCCCGATGTCATCTGCGTCTATCTGCGTCATCTGCGGGCAAACTGCGATGTTGCGATGAGATGGTGCGATGAAATCTGGGTCCGATCTGCGCTATCTGCGGTCTTTCCGAGCGATGGTGCGATGGTGCGATGTCATCTGTGTCTATCTGCGTGATCTGCGGGCAATCTGCGATGGTGCGATGGTTGAGATGACTTCAACCAAATGAGATGGATCCGCGTCATCCGTTTTGATCTGCGTCCATCCGTGTCCAACCCTGCGACGAGTGCGATGTCTCCGTGCCCTCAGTGCCTCCGTGCCTCTGTGGTTCAACTGAGATGGTGCGATGACTCAAATCAAATGCGATGGATCCGAGCAATCCATTCGAATCCGCGTTCATCCGTGTTCAATCGCGATGGCACGACGCGACGGTGCGATGAAGCGACGGTCCTGGCATAATGCTCGGACCGAAGAGGAGGCTACATGAACGCCGATACCTACCGCTCCCGACGCGAGCACCTGCGAGCCAATGTAGACGGTGGCGCGATCCTGATCCTGGGCAACAACGACGCTCCCAAGAACTACGCCGACAACGTCTACCCCTTCCGCCAGGACTCCCACTTCCTCTACTACGCCGGGATCAACGAGACCGGGATGGCAATGCTGATCGAACCCGATGGACGCGACATTCTCTTTGGTCGGCCCCACGACCCCGACGACCTCGTCTGGCACGGCCCGCGGCCCCACGTCGGAGATCACGCGACCGCAGCCGGCTTCGGCGCAAACATGGATGTCTCGGCCCTCAAATCAGAGATCGACCGGCTCATCAAAGCCGATGTCCGAATCCACTACCTGCCTCCATACCGCGCCGACCGAGCGTTTCAACTCGCCGAACTCCTCGATGCCAATCCCGAAAAGGTGGGTAACGGCGTCTCTGAAGATCTCGTGCGTGCAGTCTGCAACCAACGTCTGATCAAGAGCTTTGAGGAGATCATCGAGATCGAGGAAGCTCTCTTTGTGACGGCGCAGATGTACCAGGTGGCCATGAGCGAGGCCCGTCCCGGTCGCTCCGAGTTTGAGATCGCCGGGCTGATGCAGGCGAGGGCGTTGGAACTCGGCCGGCAGCAGGCATTCACCCCCATCGTCTCGGTCCGCGGCGAAGTGCTCCACAACCACAGCTATGACAACCGGCTTGCCGATGGCGATCTCCTGCTCATGGACTCGGGGGCGGAGTCTCCCGGCTTCTACGCATCGGACATCACCCGGACCTTCCCCGTGAACGGGAAGTTCAGCGACCGTCAGCGCAGGATCTACGAAATCGTGCTCGCAGCTCAGATGGGAGTGATCCACGCCGCCAGCCCGAAGCACGACAACAAGGAAATGCATCGCCTCGCATCACGGACCATCGCCGGTGGGCTCACCGCCCTGGGCCTCATGAAGGGCAATCCGGACGATGCGGTGGAGGCCGGCGCGCACGCCCTCTTCTTCCCGCACGGCCTCGGTCACATGATGGGCCTCGATGTCCACGACATGGAGGATCTCGGCGACATCGTCGGTTATCCCGAGGGCGAGGAACGCTCGACCCAGTTCGGTCTCGCGTTTCTTCGAATGACCCGCAAGCTCGAGCCCGGCTTTGTGATCACGGTCGAACCGGGGATCTACTTCATCCCGGCGCTCATCGACCAGTGGCGATCGGAGAACCGGCACAACGAGTTTATCGACTACGACCGGGTCGAGGATTTCAAGTCCTTCGGCGGCATCCGTATCGAGGACGACGTTCTCATCACCGAGCACGGGTGCCGAACCCTCGGTCACGGTATCCCCAAGACCGTCGACGAAGTCCAAGCCGCCTGCCAGGGCTGACGATCAGCGATCACGGTTGATCACCACAGAGGCACAGAGACACGGAGCGCACAGAGACATCGCATCATCGCAAATTGGACACGGATGATCGCGGATTTTTGGGATGACGCGGATCCATCACATGTGGTTTGAGGCATCGCACCATCACACCGGATCGATGCGGCAACGGCAGCGGCAGACGCGACGCCGTTGATCAGGAGACCTTTCGACTCATTCGCGGACTCACTCGCTCAAGGTGACATGAAATAGAGACGTGGTCATCCCATGGGTAGGCGTCGCCTTGCAGCGTGGAGGCGCTCTGAGCTGGGGGAGCGTGTTGGTGTCTTCGAAGACCACGAGGTCGGGCGGGCGCCCATTCCGCTCATTGGTACCGATGAATGAGGCTGTAGGCGCGGCATTCATGGCCCGCGATCGCGGTTGTCACCCACGTGCGGGTCGTCAGCATTCCACATACGGGAACCCCGGAATCCTGTACCGTGACTACCCTCGAGATGGTCCGAAAAACCGCGTCATCCAAAAAGCAGGTTGCCTCGGATACCCTTCCCGTAAAGAGAGAATGTAATGCCCGGCACTACGCAGGCGGAGCCGCTGTACTACGAGTACAGCGGTCGTGGCGGTGGGTGGCCGAGGCGATCACTCGTGTTCGGATCGGACACACGCCGTCACGACGGTGGCGGTCTTCGACCGTCGCCGGCTCCTCCGTCACTCTCGGCTGCCATGTATTCGTGAGTTCTTCGCGACTTTGCGTCTTCGCGCTTGCGACGTTGCGATGAGCGACGGTGCGATGTCTCTGTGTTTGCGCTGTCCTCTGTGTCTCTGTGCCTCTGTGGTGAAATCGCGGAATGCCAACAGTAGGCGGCGGGGTTCTCCCTGCCGTGCGATCCCATCTCACTACCATCGTTCTCGCCCTCATTCTTGGAGCAGCAATGACCCACGCTTCGGATTCCGGGGACTCATCCCCCGCCGCCACGAAAAAGAACCGCCTCGCCGGTGAAAAAAGCCCCTACCTCCTCCAACACGCCGACAATCCCGTGGACTGGTACCCGTGGGGCGACGAGGCCTTTGAGAAGGCCCGCAACGAAGACAAACCCATCTTCCTCTCCATCGGCTACGCCACCTGCCACTGGTGCCACGTCATGGAGCACGAGAGCTTCGAGGACCCCATCGTCGCGGCGCTCATGAACGAAGCATTCGTCAACATCAAGGTCGACCGCGAGGAACGCCCCGACATCGACCAGGTCTACATGACCGTCTGCCAGATGCTCACCGGTTCGGGCGGTTGGCCGCTGACCATCATCATGACCCCGGACAAGGAGCCCTTCTTCGCCGGCACCTACTTCCCCCGCGAGAGCCGCTACGGCCGGATCGGGATGATCGATCTTATCCCCAAGGTCCAGACCATCTGGACCTCCGAGCGCGCCAAACTGCTGGAGTCCGCCGAACAGATCACGTCGCGCCTCGCCTCGGTCTCGCAGCCTCGCGAGAGCGGCGCCGCGGATCCAAACCTGCCCGATCGCGCCTGCCGCGAACTCGCCGGTCGCTACGACGCCACCTACGGCGGCTTTGGATCAGCGCCGAAGTTCCCCTCACCGCACAATCTCATCCTGCTGGCTCGGTACTCGGCCATGCGGGACCAACCTCAGGCCCTCAAAATGGTTGACCATACCCTCCACGAGATGCGGCGAGGCGGGATCTTCGACCAGATCGGTTTCGGTTTCCACCGCTACTCCACCGACACCGAGTGGCTCGTGCCCCATTTCGAGAAGATGCTCTATGACCAGGCCATGCTCGTTCTGGCATCCACGGAGGCCTCGCTCGCCGGCGGCACCACCGAT
>Ga0164313_10003952_pt1 | contig 13229 bp, 8 predicted proteins | sample GuaBasSedimGuay4_FD_113735 | JGI IMG/M metagenome (GOLD analysis project Ga0164313, IMG submission 113735) | Subseafloor sediment microbial communities from Guaymas Basin, Gulf of California, Mexico - Guay4, Core 4569-4, 0-3 cm | ecosystem: Environmental > Aquatic > Marine > Hydrothermal vents >... | reverse complement strand
CCAAATACAGGGGCCTTTTTTATATCTAACTTTCTTAAAACAACTATATTTTCTAGATCCTGTTCAAGCATTTCATAATCAAAGTGAGAAATTTCAGAAGCTTTAAAATTGGAGTTATTATTTAATAAAATAATACTATAAATTTTATCTTTTCGGGTTTTGAATATTTGCTCCCAATTTGGTTTTTTATTAGTAATGAAATATTCGTAAGAATTAATACCATAGGCATACCAAGTGAGATCACCAGTAGTACACCAACCTCCAAACCGTAGTGGGTTCGCTTCTATTGGCAGGATTTTTCCATTTGAATCAATTCTAATCTCAATATGCATCGGAAAGTTTTTTAATCCTGCTTTATCTCCTATAGGTTTTAAAAAACCTTCGATGGCTTTTTTATATTTAAGGATGATGCTTTTGGAAGTGGAATAAACGCGATCACTTACATCGGTTCCTGATGAAAACTTATGATGAAGAATATTTAAAAGCACTGCGTTTCCTTCGTCATCAAAATAACAATCTATGGCATACTCTTCTCCTTCAATATATTCTTCAATGATAAATGTGGTTGTATCCAGCACATCTTTAGGATATATACTTTGTAAGTTTTTATAGTTTAATTCTTTTTTCGCAGTATTCCAATCCGATAAATTATGTACGATATGAACTCCAATACTAAAGAACCCTAAGGACGGTTTAATGACAAAAGGGAAATCTATGCCCTCTAAACTTAAACCTTGAATTTCTTCTAATTTCACAGTTTTGAAAAAGAAATCAGGAAAGGAATCTTTAATTAATTCTCTAAACTTGAACTTGTCTTTAAATAGTTTTATTTGATCTGGGAGTTTAGTTGATTTTAGGTTTTCAAATACCCAGGATATTGAATTTTCAGAATTAGTATAGACTAAATTTTTTGGGTCTTTTTTTATTTCAGCGATGGCGGATTTTTCAGAAATCCAGTTTAATGAATCATCTAAAATTAATTCTTTGGCTTGTTTAGTTGAAACAATTTTATAGTTATGATCTTTAATGGTATTAATTAGAAAATCTGAAACGAAAGGTTTGTCTATGAGTATCATTTTTTTTTTGAGGCTAAGGCTTAGACTATGATTCCGTGATGGTGAAAAATCCGGAGGATCTTCAGAAGCAGGAATCTTAGCCGATTTAAAATTAAGATTTTTCTATAAAAGAACAAACTAATTAATGGACTATACCCATTGCTGTAGTGTTATTTTTTTTGTTCTTTGTTTATCCAATCTATTGCTCCATTAATAACAGGATCATTTGTCGTGTCTATCATATTATAGTTGAAATTAATTACTTTGTCAGGTTTGATTTTTTTTCCAAAAGCAATTCCTTTCCTATCAGCATAAATTGCAGTAGAAATGAAAATCATTGCTCCATCGCTTAATTTGAAGCTAGAGACTGAAGTTGACAATCCCGAAGTATTCTCTCCAAAGCTCTTGGTGTTGTTTTTATTATGAAAAGCAGTAACTATAACTTCTCCAGAACTAGCTGTGTTACTACCTGTTAATACAGCAATAGGATTTGTGTTATTTAAAAGTTTATAAGGTTTTTTACTTGTTTTTATAAGTGTAGAATTATTTAGCCCAGATTTTCCGTCACGATAAAACCAAGCTTCTTTTTGATTGTTATTGTCTATGAAGTAACCACAAATTCCATTTCCTAATAAAGGACCCAATCCTGTTAACATAGGCCAACAATTTCCACCTCTATTTTCCCTTAAATCTAGTATCCACCCTTTTAGGTTCTTATTATCTATAGATTTAATCTTTTGTTGTAAACTATCAGCATATTTTTGAGCAGAAATGGAATCACGAATATTAAATTCTTTTATTTTGATGTAACCCATATCGTTATTTAACAGTTTGCCAGAAAATGTAATCCATTCATTAATGTTTTGTGAGTTACTAGTAGCGTGCCATTCGTCTGCCTCTTTTTTTGTCAAAAATAAATTATGGTTGTCTCCTAAATTCACGAACATTGATTGTATTATAGGATAACAGTCTTCAAAAGAATTGGCACCTTTTAATCTTGCATTTGCATTTCTTCTTATTTTTTGGAAATCAATCGAATTATTGTTTATTGAATGCTCCTCAACTATTTCTATTACTTCATCTATATACTCCTTTGGGCTTAGAGTACTTTTACTTGAATTAGAACAATTCAAAACAAAAATCATAAGGAAAGAAGTATAAAGTATTTTCATTTTTTTTGTCAAAGGCGCGATATTTTTATTTGAAATCATATTAGTTATCAAACTTGCAAAGATTTCACTTTAATTATCCACGAGGTTAAACTATTTAGTTGTTTTTTCTTAATATAATCAAGCTGTCCGAAACAACAGAAACCTTACCCGTTTCATCTAAAATCCCGTCCATTTTTAAATGTGTAACAATAGGCTCTTTTGCCATTCGCACCAAAGTCACATGGTCAAAAGCCATTGAGTCTGTAGCATTTTGAATGCCCCCAGTTGTTCCTAACATAGTATAATCTCTGCCATTTCTTTTGCGATGGGAAAAAGAATGAAAATGACCATTGATTACAGTATATGGCCTGTCTGCTAATAGCGTTTCAAGTTTCCCTAAACCTTTGTCATCTACACGCATCCATAGAGGTTTATGCATAAGTACAAATGTCCATTTTACAGTAGGATACTTTTCAAGAACAACTTTATAATAATTAAATTGATCGTCACTCATTCCACCAATTCTACTTTCAGGCATATTATAATACTCCGATTCTTCAAACACACCTTCAATTTCACCTTCAATAATTTGTATAGCTTTAGCTCTGGCATGATAAATTTCTAACATTCGTTTTTCTTCATAGTCTTCAGAGTCCATCATTAAAAACAGCACATTTTCATAAACAAAATGATAATAACGAGGTCCAAACCTTTGTTTCCAAAATTTGCGCATTAAAGGATTGGTTAGGTCATGATTTCCACCAAGATGGAAAAAGGGCATATTTAGTTTAGAAGTTCTAAAATCAAACGAGTTCCACTCCTTTTTTAGTTGTAAAGTGTCTTCTGTACCGCCATCGATTAAATCACCAACACTTAGCACAAAGGTAGGATCTAACCTATTTAATTGTCCCACCGCTGTACTATAAATGTTTTCACGTTCTCCACCAGTTAGGTCTGAAATAATAGCAAATGTAAAATCGTCTTCTTCGAGTTCAAAGGTATCACTCGTCCATGGTGTAGGGCCACTTTTTACATCATGTTCAAATACAGGTTTTTGCTCTGTATTGGTTTTACAACTTAAAATAAGAAGACTGAGAATTAGAAATGTAATGTATGATTTCATTTTGGAGTTTCGGTTAACGTGTTGTGCAACGTATTTAATTTAATCTTTTTTATTTTCTTGTTCAGTATAATTTTGATTTCCATTAATCATTTTATCTTCATCATACATTGCATTGGACATTCCAAGCATAATTGCAGTAATGATTAAAATGATTTTTCTTTTTATCCAATGTACTAAATGTTTGAATTTCTCCAAACTGGTTTTATTCTTTTGTTTATACATTCTAGTAATGATAAATGATTAGACATTTGTTTTATCATTTTATGCAGTGAAGTGCATATTCGCATAGAAAAGAAAATCTGTTCTAGGCTATGTATAAACTTGAATAATGGTTACTTGATGTGATTATTTTGTTTAAAAAAACATGTTGAGCATTCATTGAATTTATCTTTTGACAAAGCTCAATTCGTAATTTTAAAATAATTTGTATTTGGGAACTATAAACATCTTGGAGATTGCGATATAAAATTAGCGAAATAAAAAGAATTCTTTCCAAAAGTCTTTTTCCAGTATAGACATACAATTTCGAATGCTTATGGCTAGATTCTTTTCTGGTGTTGACGTATGAAACTTGATGATAATTTGCGGAATTTATTTGAGAATATATAGAACATTCGTTAACCGTCAGACCGAAAATCAGAAGAAAGGAAATCAGATATTTTATATACTTTATCAATTTATTTAGTTCAAATTATCAATTCTAGTCATATGTTGCACAACGAAGGAATAAACACACTAGGGAGATTATATCTATTATAGATATACCTACAAATTTAGTGGATTTTTAGAAAAATTAATATTACTTGTAACTAAATATGTGTATTCTTCTGTGGCATTTTGGAATATGTAATATAAAGATAATGCAAAATAATTATAAATAAAAAAATCCCCAAACAATAAATGTTAGGGGATTTAAGGTGGCACCTCCAATAGCTTACCTTTGTGTTATTCTGTACTGCTATAAACTTCTCTGTACACTATTTATACAGTTTTTGATTTTTTGAATGTAAGAGTGTGATACTGTGTATACATACAAATTCGAGAGCATATTTCGGAGCCAAACAATTTATTTAATTTAAATCGTAATAATCAAAAGAAAACTTTAATTGAGTATAAGTTAAAACCTCAAAATCCAAAAAGGTTGAATGATATTTATCATAAAATAAAACCTAAAAAAAAGATACTTTTGAAGAAATATAAAATGAAAAAAACTGATCATCTTTATATTAGAGTTTGTAAAAAAACATGAAAGGATTCTTTATTAAAATATCATCATTATTTTTAGTGTTTTTAACGCTTTCTTCAACGTTTATTATTGTCGTAGATGCACATCATTGTAGTGGGAAAATAGTTGATATTTCATTTTTCGGACAAGCAGATGTTTGTAAAATGGATATGATTTCTTGTGAAACAGAAAACACTTCCACATCAAAAATATTAGGTAGTTGCTGTTATAATAGTAATTCTATTGTATACGCTAAAGATTTCAAAAAAACTGACCTAACAAATGTTGATTTCACACAATTTAATTTCATACCCAGCTTTAATTTAGTATCAACTTCTGATTTATTTATAGAACTTGAAATTAGCAATGTATACTATAAAGAGTATGAGCCCCCATTAATAACAAGAGACATATTGATATTGGTTCAATCTTTTCTAATTTAAAATATTAGACTATTCTTTAAGTGCTATAATAATTTTTCTACAAAAATAGCACTAACAAAATACAAATCAAATTTATTAATACTATAGAATAATTGGTTCTAAAAAATTCCAGTTATTCCATGTAACACAAATTATTAAAATGAAAACAAATATTATGAAAAATTTTAAAAGGCTTATTTCCATAGCATTAGTTATATTACTATTTGCTTGTGAAAAGAATGATGATTTAAATTCAAGAGATGTTTCTGGAACCTATGTTGGGACTATAACTGGAGATTTTAAATCATCAGAATCAGCAACCACAACCGTAATAAATATTGGAGATCAAATTGAAATTCATTGCTACTCTGAAAATTTTAACACTACAATTAGACTTGACGTTTATGATAGTGAAGGTAATGTAATGGTTTGTTTAACTGGAGAGGATTTCGAAGACATGTATGGACATATGATGGGAGAAGGAAACATGCCTCATAACGGTACCGAATGGATGCAACATTTAAATAATGATCATCAAGAAGATGATGAACACTTTGGCTTTTTTAATATGCAGCATCAATTTGATTTCACTTTTCAAATGAGTGATGGAGATTTCCATTTTCAAGGGACAAAAAATTAGTTATTAAAAAAAATAAGTCGTTTAAAACAGAGGTTTTAAGCGACTTATAAAAAATAATATAGGGTTTAAAACAGAAAAATTCTATTATAAGAATATGTTAAAAAATAATAAATTAATTCTTTTTTTTTATCTTTGCTTAAATAATGAAGAATAAATTCAAGAAAATATCATCTATTATAATGGCACTTTTAGTGTTCTTTTCAACTTTTTCTTTCACGATTGAAAGTCATTTTTGTGGAGATATTTTAGTTGATATAGCAATTTTTTCTGAAGCCGAAAGCTGTGGAATGGATATGAATCATTCTACTTCTTCCGAGGAAAACATAACCAAAAACAATTGTTGTAGCGAAACTGTTATTACAATTGATGGTGATGATGAATTTACTACTACATTTGAAGGTTTAACTTTCGAGCAACAAACTTTCGTTGCAACATTTGTTTATACTTATATCAATCTTTTTGAAGTTAATGAAGAAAATTCAACTTCATTTTTAGATTATTCCCCCCCTCTGGTCGTCAAAGACATTCAACTACTTGACGAACAATATTTAATTTGATTTTATAAATAAAGATTCTTAGCCTTGTGATTTTTACAAGGAATGAAGAATAAGTTCTAATTCAATCTCTTCACGAAATTGTATTGGTTCTATTTTATCTTTCTATAAATTAAATTAAAACAAATTAATCATGCTAAATAAAATTATTCGTTATTTCCTTGAAAATAAGTTAATAACATTTATTTTACTTTTCGCTTTTATCATAGGAGGTTATGTGACCGCTCCTTTTAATTGGGAATCTTCAATAATAGAACGTAATCCTGTTCCTGTAGATGCCATACCAGATATTGGCGAAAACCAACAAATTGTATTTACCGAATGGATGGGACAATCACCTCAAGATATTGAGGACCAAATAACATATCCCTTAACTACAGCCTTATTAGGTATTCCTGGGGTAAAAACGATTCGGAGTAATTCTATTTTTGGTTTATCTAGTATCTATATTATTTTTAATGATGATATAGACTTCTATTGGAGTAGAACTCGAATTTTAGAAAAACTAAACTCTTTACCCCCAGGCACTGTTCCTAATGAAGTAAAACCTGCTTTAGGTCCAGATGCAACTGCTTTAGGGCAAGTATATTGGTACACTTTAGAAGGAAGAAATCCAAAAACAGGGAAGCCAACTGGAGGTTGGGATCCACAAGAATTAAGAACCATTCAAGATTTTTATGTTCGTTATTATTTAACTGCAGCCAGCGGTGTTTCTGAAGTTGCCTCAATCGGTGGATTTGTCAAAGAATATCAAATAGATATTGATCCCGATGCTATGAAAGCTAACAACGTAAATGTTAGTATGATTATGAATGCTGTAAAAAACAGTAATCTTGATATTGGTGCCAGAACATTAGAATTTAATAAAGTTGAATTTTTAATACGAGGATTAGGATATATTAAAAGCCTTTCTGATCTCGAAGAAAGTGTAGTTACTGTAAGAGATAATGTTCCCATTCGTTTAAAAGATGTTGCAAAAATTCAATTTGGCCCTTCAACACGTAGAGGAGGGTTAGATAAAAGTGGGGTAGAAGCAGTTGGTGGTGTTGTTGTTGCTCGATATGGAGCGAATCCACAAGAAGTAATCCAAAACCTAAAAGCAAAAATAGCTGAGGTTGCTCCAGGGCTCCCCTCAAAAACGTTAGCAGACGGTACTATATCTAAAATTACAATTGTTCCTTTTTATGACCGTTCTGGTTTAATTCAGGAAACCCTAGGAACCCTAGAATCGGCACTTTCACACGAAATACTAATTAGTATTCTAGTAGTTTTAATATTGGTTTTAAACCTTAGAGCCTCCATATTAATTTCGAGTTTATTACCAATTGGAGTGTTAATGACATTTATATTAATGAAATATTTTAATGTAGATGCAAACATTGTTGCACTTTCAGGTATTGCAATTGCAATTGGAGTAATGGTCGATGTTGGTATTGTATTTACCGAAAACATTGTCCGGCACCTCGATATGCCCGAAAATGAAGGAGTAAAAGGGAAAAAATTGTTAGAAGTAATATACGAAGCTGCAGTTGAGGTTGCTTCTGCAATTATTACTGCATTAGCAACTACTGTTGTGAGTTTCTTGCCAGTTTTTGCAATGCAAGCTTCAGAAGGAAAATTATTTAGACCCCTAGCATTTACCAAGACATTTGCGTTAATTTCTGCCTTGTTTATTGGGATTATGTTTATACCAGCAATGGCTCACATATTATTTTCCATAAAAATAGATAAGAAAAGAACATCTAGAATTTTTGGTTCAATGTTAATTGGTTTCGGTATTGTTTTCTTATTCTATTACGGAAGTTTAGTGTCGTTAGCATTAATTGCTTTCGGTCTAAACAACATTTTAACTCAAGTACCAGAATGGTCAGGCTTGAATGGAAAAATTAAATTACCCTACACAAAAAAAGCAGCAAACTATATAAATATTGCGATTTCAATAATGGTGTTGCTTTACTTTTTAACTATTGAATGGATGCCACTTGGTGCTTCCAACTCAACATTTGTAAACTTTATTTTTGTAATAATTGTTATTGGAGTTGTTCTGGGTTTATTAATGACCATAGTTCATTTTTACAAATCTATCTTGCTTTGGTGTTTAAATAATAAATGGAAATTTTTATCTATACCAATTTTTATTGTTATTCTCGGAATTAACATCTGGATTGGTTTTTCAAGTGTTTTTAGTTTTATGCCAGATTTTACCAAAAATAATGTTGCATGGAGCAAAATGGAAAAAACCTTTCCAGGACTTGGAAATGAGTTTATGCCATCATTAGATGAAGGTTCTTTTCTTTTAATGCCTACTACAATGCCGCATTCAGGAATTACTGAAAATATGGAAGTTATTGCAACTATCAATAAACGCATGAATTCTATTCCTGAGATTGCAACTTCAGTTGGAAAATGGGGACGTGTAAATTCTGCTTTAGATCCTGCACCAACTTCTATGTTTGAAAATACCATTAATTATATTCCAGAATATATTTTAGATGCAGATGGAAGAAGAGTTCGTTTTAAAGTGAATGATGACGATGCTTTTGAATTAAAAGATGGTTCCACCTATAAATATAGCGAAGATGAATATCGGAAAATTTCGGAAGAAGAATTAACTTTAGATGAAGATGGAGAATATTTTAGACAATGGCGTGAAAAGATTAAAAAGCCAGACGACATTTGGAAAGAGATTGTAAAACATTCTAAATTCCCAGGACTTACTTCAGCACCAAAGCTGCAACCTATTCAAACACGTTTAATTATGTTGGCAACAGGAATGCGTGCACCTATGGGTATAAAAGTTTTTGGCCCAACATTAGAAGTGATTGAAAAAGTTGGTTACGAATTAGAAAATATTTTAAAAGAAGTTCCAAGTGTAGCCCCACAAACAGTATTTGCCGATAGAGTTGTAGGTAAACCCTATTTAGAAATTAATTTAAATCGTCAATCAATGTCGCGGTACGGTTTAACCATAAAAGATATGCAAACGCAACTTTCGGTTGCTATTGGTGGAAAACAATTAACCACCACTGTTGAAGGTCGTGAGCGTTTTCCAGTTCGTGTTCGTTATGCAAGAGAGTTTAGAGATAATCCTGAAGATATTAAAAAGATTTTAATTCCTACCCCAGCAGGCCCTCAAGTAGAATTAGGGGAATTAGCAAGTATAGAATATGTAAGAGGTCCTCAAGTAATTAAAAGTGAAGATACTTTTTTAACAGGTTATGTGATTTTTGATATGAAAGATGGCTACGCTGAAACCAATGTGGTGGAAGAAGCTCAAGCATTAATTAAATCTAAATTAGATAGTGGTGAGTTTCAATTACCAGCAGGTGTTACTTATCGTTTTACTGGTAACTATGAAAATCAAATTCGTGCTTCCAAACGTTTAATGATTGTTGTGCCAATTTCTTTGATAGTAATTTTACTGATTTTATACTTCCAATTTAAATCAATCACTCCAGCATTAATGGTGTTTACAGGGATATTTGTAGCATTTTCTGGAGGGTTTATAATGCTTTGGTTATATGGCCAAGGGTGGTTTTTAAACTTCAGTTTTGCAGACGTCCATATGCGGGATCTCTTCCAACTCCATACCATAAACCTGAGTGTCGCCGTTTGGGTTGGGTTTATTGCCCTCTTCGGAATAGCCACCGATGATGGTGTAATTATGGGAACCTATTTAACTCAGGTTTTTGAGAAAGAAAAACCGAAAACAGTTGAAGAAATTAGAACTTCCGTTTTGCATGCAGGATCTAAAAGGGTTCGACCTGCTATGATGACCGCAGCAACAGCCATTATTGCATTAATTCCTGTATTAACAGCAACTGGTAAAGGAGCCGATGTGGTGATTCCTATGGCAATTCCATCCTTTGGAGGAATGTTATTACAAGTAATGACAATGTTTGTGGTACCAGTACTTTACAGTATGTGGAAAGAATGGAATCTTAAAAAAGAATTAAAACAATTAAAATCATAAACAGATGACAATCTATAAATATATACTGCTAATCATCTTACTGGGAATTTCACCGCAAAATTTCAGTCAGACAAGCAAAGATAAATTAGATGGATATTTGGTATTGGCTGCTGAAAATAATCCAGGGTTAAAATCGAAATTTAACCAATATATGGCATCAATGGAAAAAATTCCTCAAGTAGGAACTTTACCAGATCCACAATTTGCTTTTGGGTATTTTATACAACCTGTTGAAACCAGGTTAGGACCTCAAAATGCAACTTTTGGATTAAAACAAGCATTTCCATGGTTTGGTTTATTGGCATCAAAAGAAACGGTTGAAGCTGAAAAAGCACAAGCAAAATATGAACTGTTTGAAAACGCCAAAGCCAATCTTTACTTTGAAGTGAAATCGGCGTATTTTACCTATTATTTCTTCAATAAGGCCATTGAAATTACCGAAAGTAATATGGAGATATTACGAGTGTTTAAAAGACTTTCTTTGGTGAAAATTGAAACAGGACAGGCTTCTATTGTAGATGAATTAAGAGTGGAATTAGAGATTAACGATTTAGAAAATCAGTTGGCATTGTACAAAGATTCTAAAAAAGTATTTCAGGCAAAATTCAATAATTTATTAGACAGAGAATACGATGCTCCCATTGAAACCCCATTAGATTTATGGAAAGATGAGTTGCCTTATGAGTATCGAACGATTACAGATTCTATAAATGCAAACAATCATCAACTAAAAAGTATTGACCATAAAATGAACGCTTTCTTAAAGCAAGAAGATGTAGCACGAAAAGAAGGAATGCCGAAATTTAATATTGGTATTAGTTATATAATTGTTGGTGAGAATCCAAATTCTGTAGATCCAAATAATGGTAAAGATGCAATTTTATTTCCTTCCGTAGGGATTTCAATTCCTATTTACAGAAAAAAATACAACGGAATGATTAAGGAAGCACAACTTTTAAAGCAAGCAGAACTCGATAATAAGGAAGATATGAAAAATAGTTTGAGTAGTGTTTTCGAAAAAACATATACCGAGTTTAGTGATGGTGAGCGAAGAATAGCTTTAAATGAAACACAAACCGAAATTGCTAAAAAAGTGTTGGATGTTTTAATTACTTCATACTCAACAGACTCAAAAGATTTTGAAGAAGTATTGCGTATTGAACGTCAATTATTAAAATACGAATTGGCGTACGAAAAAGCAATGATAGACAATAATACAGCAGTAGCATTTATACACTATTTAATAGGTAATTAAATATTTCCTACAAGGTTTTCAAAACCTTGTAGGTATAAAAGATTAAAAGTAAAGAAACATAATAATTATGAAAAAATATAAAAATTATATCATCGGAATTGGAATTCTAACCTTAGGAATCATCTTAGGAAATGTATTTTCAGGAGGAAACGACTCAAAGAGTACCATAGGAACAGAAGAACACAATCACGATGCAGAAGAAGCGACTATATGGACCTGCTCAATGCATCCACAAATACAAATGGAAAAGCCCGGAGATTGTCCACTTTGTGGAATGGAGTTAATCCCCTTAGAAAGCACAAGTTCATCTGAAGAAATTTCTTCAGACGAGATTGTAATGACCGAAGAAGCAATACAATTGGCAAATATTCAAACTTCGGTAGTAAGTAAAACTGGTGCAAATAAAGAGATTCGTTTGTTGGGAAGAGTGCAACCAGACGAGCGTAAATTATATTCTCAAGTATCACATATTCCTGGGCGAATTGAGCGATTATACATCAATTTTACTGGAGAAAAAGTTTCAAGAGGACAAAAAATGGTTCGAATTTATTCCCCTGAATTAATTTCAGCACAAAAAGAATTATTTGAAGCAATTCGTTCGAAAGATGTTTTCCCTCAATTATATACGGCTTCAAGAAATAAATTAAAATTGTGGAAACTTTCAGACAAGCAAATCGATGCTATTGAAGCAAGCGGAAAAATAAGTGAACAAATTGATATTTATTCAGATTATTCAGGATATGTGATGAAACGAAATGTGGAGTTAGGGGATCATATTATGGCAGGAAGTAGTTTGTATGATATTGCAAATTTAAGTTCTGTTTGGGTAATGTTTGAAGCATATGAAGCAGATATCCCTTGGATAAATATTGGCGATAATGTTGATTTTAATATACAGGCAATACCAGGCAAAAAATTTAATGGGAAAGTTACTTATGTAGATCCTTTTGTGTCTTCAAATACAAGAGTTGCCAAAGTACGTGTAGAACTTAATAACTCAGGAGGTAAGCTGCTTCCAGAAATGTATGCAACAGGTATTATTAATGCGACTTTGAATAATAAAGAAAAAGCTTTAATTATTCCTAAATCGGCTGTGTTGTGGACAGGTAAAAGAGCGGTGGTTTATGTAAAAGTTCCTCATGAGAACATTATATCATTCTTATATCGTGAAATTATCTTAGGCGAAGATTTAGGAGATTTTTACATTGTTGCAAACGGTTTAGAAGAAGGAGAAGTAGTAGCAACCAACGGGATCTTTAGAATAGATGCTTCTGCACAATTATTGGGGCAGAGAAGTATGATGAATCCTGAAGGCGGAAAAATAAACACAGGGGGACATGCGGGTATGGATATGGATGGTGATGATACTTCGCCAAGTACATCAAATGATGCTGAAGAAGAAGATATGAGTAAAATGGTGATGATCGATAAATCTAAAATCGCCCCTAATTTTAAAAAACAATTAGGAGTGGTTGTAGAAGATTATATAAAATTAAAAGATGCTTTAACAAACGATGATACTGCAGCCGCACAAATTGAAGCAGTAAAAGTAAAACAATCATTGGAAAAAGTAGATATGCTCTTATTAATGGGAGATGCTCATAATGTGTGGATGAAGACTTTAAACCCTACTAAAAAACAAGTAGATGCTATTATTAATTCAAAAGAAATTGGAAATCAACGTGCTTCCTTTTTAATTCTGGGTTATAACCTTTCAGAAGCAATAAAAACCTTTGGAGTTGATACTAGCGGAAAAACAGTGTATTTAGAATTTTGCCCAATGGCAGACGATAATAACGGAGGTTTATGGTTGAGTTACGATAAAGAAATT